>OCVT010000139.1_pt1 | contig 25436 bp, 18 predicted proteins | sample 1539111 | NCBI WGS metagenome assembly OCVT01 (sample SAMEA3991482, study PRJEB22521) | metagenome | biome: anthropogenic terrestrial biome; feature: sewage plant; material: raw primary sludge | place: Sweden | collected 2012-09-26 | reverse complement strand
GTGGTTCTTCCATTGTAATATTACCCGATGACGATTTCAGCATTGACGCATTGATTGCCTATCCAGATTCACCCATTTTAAGTAATCAATTCGCCACTCTTGATTCCCTAGATCATTTTGCTAAAGAAATAGCACCAAGCCGAACTTTTGTGTTCGTTCGAGAAATAGAACAATTACTCAATGCGAACCTGATAAAAGGAGGGGATCTAGATAACGCTATTGTTATATATGACAAAAAAACAGAACAGTCCAATATAGATCACTTAACTGACATCTTGGGAATGGAGCATGTTCATGTTGACAAACTCGGATACATCAATAAGACGCCTTTAAATCACGCCAATGAATGTGCCCGCCACAAATTACTGGATGTCATAGGAGATTTGGCACTGATTGGGCAACAAATCAAAGGGCATGTAATTGCCACTTGCCCTGGCCACACTACCAACGCGGCATTTACAAAAATCATACGCAAAGAACTGCGCCATCAGGAGACCTCTATTCCCACATATGATCCTAATGAAGAACCTGTTTTTGACATTGTTCAAATCAGAAAAATGTTGCCACACCGCTACCCAATGCAGTTGGTTGATAAAATAATGTACGTCAGCAACAAAATGGTCATTGGAGTGAAAAATTTAACAGGCAATGAGGAGATTTTCAATGGGCACTTTCCTAATGAGCCTGTCATGCCTGGAGTATTGCAAGTAGAAGCAATGGCACAAACCGGCGGTATTTTAGTATTAAATACTGTTCCTGATCCAGAGAACTACTCTACCTACTTCATGAAGATTGACAATGTAAAATTCCGTCGGAAAGCAGTACCTGGAGATACTCTAATATTCAAGTTAATGCTGATGACACCAGTACGCAGAGGAATAGCAACAATGAAAGGTTATGCATTCGTAGGCGACAAAATAATTTCGGAAGCTGAATTCACAGCTCAGATAGCAAAGAACCAAAAATAGAAACAAGATGAATCAACAGTTTGTAAGCATTGATCCCAAAGCTAAAATTGGTAAAAACGTACAGATCGGATCATTCGTCACTATTTCCGAGAATGTGGAAATTGGAGATGGTTCTATCATTATGCCTCATGCAACCATACTCCCAGGCGCCAGAATTGGAAAAAACTGCAAAATATTTCCCAATGCCGTAATAGCTGGAATTCCACAAGACTTGAAATTCGTAGGAGAAGAGACAACGGCAGAAATCGGAGACGACACGACAATACGGGAATGTGCAACGGTAAATAGGGGAACCGCATCCAAAGGAAAGACTGTAATCGGCAGCAATTGCTTAATTATGGCTTATTCACATATTGCACATGACTGCAATTTAGGTAACAACATTATAATTGGCAACGCTTCTCAAATTGCAGGTGAAGTTATAATGGACGATTTTGCAATTCTGTCAGGAGGGTCTTTGGTTCACCAATTTACCAGAATAGGTGCACATGTAATGATACAAGGTGGATCCCGACTAGGCAAAGATATTCCTCCTTACATCGTAGCCGGGCGTGAGCCTATCTGTTATGCCGGTATTAACATTGTGGGACTCAAACGGAGAGGTTTCCCTATCGAACAAATCGATGAGATCCAAAATATATATCGCGTATTATACATGTCTGGGCTCAATACTACCCAAGCATTAGACAAGATAGATTCTGAATTTAAAGATAGCGAATGGAAGAAAAACATTCTCGATTTCGTAAAGAATTCTACTAGAGGTATCGTGAAAGGACCAACTGCATAAAACGTGCTAACACACTAAAAGAAGGCATTCTGAGGTTCGGAATGCCTTTTGCTTTATACATCAAGAGGACAGACAGAATCAAATTTCACTGTTTATTTATCAATCCTAACATTATTTTTTGATAGATGAGAAAAGCAAAAGTCAGCCTAAAAAGAAGGAATCTGTCAATATGGATTTCCATCTTTCTATGGGTATATATTTCAATAAATATAAATGCGCAGAATTTCATACACATCAATCAATTGGGATATTTTGCAAATGGCAGCAAGGTAGCTATGCTTACCGATATGGATGCCGATACCTATACATTAAGATTGGCAAGAAATAATCAAGTGGTATTCTCAGGCATGGCAAATCCACAAAAAACGTGGAACTCATCAGGAGAAAACATCCAAATGATTGATTTTTCAGAATTCAAGACACCAGGGAAATATTATGTTCAGATAGGAACAGAAAGATCATATCCCTTTGAAATAAGACAATCCGGCAACTATGATTCTTTGGCAGTTTGGACAATGAAAGCATTTTACCTTTGGAGGGCATCATGCCCTATTGAAGCAAAATATGCCACCTACATGGGAGTTAACTATGCAAGGCAAACGGGCCACCCTGATACTGTCGTATACATACATAAAGGAGTCGCAAATGAAAAAAGACATATCGAATCAGAAGTTAATGGGACAAAAGGATGGTACGATGCAAGCGATTATAATAAATATGTAGTGAATGCAGGATTCTCGATTCAGTTCATTGCTTTACTGAATGAGTTATATCCAGAATATTGTAAAAATCTGAGACTCAATATACCCGAGACAGGCAACGGAGTGCCTGACATATTAAATGAATTAAAGTGGGAATTAGATTGGATGCTGAGTATGCAAGACCCAACCGATGGAGGTGTTTATTTCAAATTAACCACCTTGGCATTTAGTAAAATGGAAATGCCATCACAAGACCAAGATGATAGGTATATGGTAGGTAAATCAACGTCCTCTGCACTAAACTTTGCATCTTCCATGGCAGTTGCTGCACGATTGTTTGCTCCCTACGATTCTGTATTTCCTAATTACTCCAATAAGATGTTGGAGGCAGCGAAAAAAGCATACGAATGGGCCGTCATTCATCCAAATTCAGCTTTTAAAAATCCAGAGGATGTAACCACAGGCGAATATGGAGATAACTATTTTTCTGACGAATTTTTTTTGGCAAATGTGCAATTATTCATCTCTACTGGCAACAAAAAATATTATGATAAAATAAAATTCACTCAGACATACGACTCTCCTACTTGGCATGATGAAAACAGTCTGGGATTAATAGAGATGGCCATACATATAGACAATCTACCCCAATATGTTGACAAGAACCAAATAGGTATAAAATTCAAAGGATTGTCAGAATCAATATATAAACAATATTATTACAATGTGGGAAAAGTTCCAATTAAAAAATTTGAATGGGGAAGTAATGGAGTTGTCGCCACTAATGGGGCTATTGAAGGCATTGCATATAAAATATCAGGAGACACGAAATTCAAAGAGGCAGCTGTAGCCAGTTTCGACTACCTATTAGGAAGAAACTCTTTAGATTATTGTTTCGTTACCAGATTCGGAACACGATATCCACATAACATTCACGACAGAAGAACCCAAAGCGATGGAATAACAGAACCACTACCTGGATATCTGGTTGGAGGTCCAAATAAAGATGAAATGACGGACTGCGGTCAAACGAATTATCCAAGCAGCATATATCCAGCCCGGGCATACCTTGATGACATTTGCAGCTATTCCACCAATGAAATAGCAATAAATTGGAATGCACCTTTTGTTTTATTGACTGGAATTATAATAAATGAAAACAAATAAAACTTTGGGCACTATCAACACCTAGAATTATCTATCGTACTAGTGGAATACGCGACTGAAAAAATGTCATATTAATCAAATTATGGAAATAAGAAGCATACGAAAAAATGACAAATTGACACTATGATATTGTTGGCATCTTTTTTGAGAAGATATGGTAAACAATATAATAGCAATACAAAATGGAGAAAAAGGGAAATATCGGTGTAACGACAGGTAATATTTTTCCTGTCATAAAGAAATTTTTGTATAGTGATCACGAAATATTTCTTCGTGAAATTGTATCAAATGCAGTTGATGCCACCCAAAAATTAAAGACTTTATCGTCAGTCGGCGAATTTAAAGGAGATCTTGGAGATCTAAAAGTAGAAGTCAAAGCTGACAAAAAAGAAGGAACACTTACCATCAGCGACCATGGAATTGGAATGACACAAGATGAGATTGATAAATATATCAATCAAATAGCTTTTTCTGGAGCTGAAGAGTTTGTTAACAAATACAAGGACAATGCACAAGCCATCATCGGGCATTTTGGCCTTGGTTTCTATTCTGCTTTTATGGTATCTAAAAAAGTAGAAATCATAACCAAATCGTATAAGGAAGGAACCACAGCCGTTAAGTGGAGTTGCGAAGGAGATCCTGAATTTGAAATCAACGACAGCAATAAGGCCGACAGAGGCACCGACATTGTTCTCCACATCGATGACGACAATAAAGACTTTTTGGAAGAAACTAAGATCAAGGAACTCCTTGAGAAATATTGCAAATTCCTTCCAATTCCAATCGTTTTCGGAAAGAAAAAAGAATGGAAAGATGGTAAGGAAACAGAAACCGATGAGGATAATATTATAAATGACATTAACCCTGCGTGGACCCGTAAACCAACAGATCTAAAAGATGAGGATTACAAGAATTTTTATAAGGAACTTTATCCTTATGCCGAAGATCCATTATTCTATATTCATCTGAATGTCGATTTTCCATTCCACCTCACAGGAATTCTTTATTTTCCTAAGATAAGGAACAATTTCGAAGTCCAAAAAAACAAAATACAATTATACTGCAATCAGGTTTACGTTACTGACCAAATAGAAAATATAGTACCCGAATTTTTAACATTATTGCATGGCGTAATCGACTCGCCAGATATACCACTAAACGTATCTCGCAGCTATTTACAGGCAGACCAAAATGTCAAAAAGATTTCAGGGTATATCACTAAAAAAGTTGCAGAAAGACTTGAAGAAATATTTAAGAACGACCGTAGCAATTTTGAATCCAAATGGGACGATCTTAAACTATTCATCGAATATGGAATGCTCAGTGATGAAAAATTTGCAGAAAAGACAGGCAAATTTGTATTGCTGAAAAATGCAGAAAATAAATTCTATACCCAAGAGGAATACCAAAAACTCATTGAGACAAATCAAAAGGACAAAGACGGTAATCTGATATATTTATACTCTACCAACAAGGAGGAACAACATGCGGGAATTGCAGCTGCTAAAGAGAAGGGATATGATGTGTTATTGATGGATGGACCATTGGATATTCATTTTATCAACTATTTGGAGCAGAAAGGAGATGGGAAAAACAGATATGAGAGAGTTGACTCTGATACAATAGACAGACTCATAAAAAAAGATGATGTAAAAGAAGTTGATTTAAGTGTAGACCAGCAAAATGCCCTTAAAGATATATTCGGAACATGGTTACCCAATACAGACAAACAAAACTTCACAGTATCATTTGAAAAAGTAGAAGGAGGAGACCAACCCGCATACATAACCCAAAATGAGTTCATGCGACGTATGAAAGATATGTCAGCGATGCAAGGTGGCCCAATGAATTATTACGGGCAAATGCCAGATTCTTATGCTCTTATTGTCAACACTGCCCATCCTCTAATCAACAAGGTCATTACTGATGAGGAAAACAGTTGTAAAACAGAAACTGCACCTATTTCAAACACTCTAAAAGAATTAGAAAAAAAGAAAAATGACCTGAAAGGAGATAAAAAGGACGAAGATATACCTCAGGAAGTTAAAGATGAAATAGGCAAAATAGAGAAAGAACTTGCAGAGAAAACAACTGCCCTAAAAGATATTTATAAGAAATATTCAGAGAACGACAATAATGTTAGACAAATTGTGGATTTGGCATTACTGGCAAATAATTTGCTCAAGGGTGAATCCTTGACCCAATTTATCAAACGTAGCTATAAGATGCTATAAAATACACTTTTTATAGTCCATCAGGGCATTACAAACAAAATAATCCTCCGTTTCTTAAATGAAATAGAGGATTATTTTTTATCTTTATAATGTATTATTACAAAAGAATGCCAGACTGGAGAAACATACATATAATTTTCAGGATTGTGACTCTGAGCCTGCTTCTGCTTATTGCTCCCGTAGCTGAATCTCAAAAAGTAGGGTTGGTACTAAGCGGCGGCGGGGCAAAAGGATGTGCCCACATAGGGGTGATCCGAGCAATGGAAGAAAATGGAATTCCTATTGACTATATAGCAGGAACTTCCATGGGGGCCGTTGTAGGTGCCTTATATGCGATGGGATACAGCCCAGATGATATGGAAAACCTGCTGGCATCAGACGAATTTAGGACTTGGGCCTCTGGCAGAATAGACGAAAAGTCTATTTACTATTTCAAAAGGAAAAAACCGACCCCTGAATTTTTGTCATTAAGAATGCACGTAACGGACTCTTTTACATTTAAACCCCGATTCATACCACGAAGCCTTATTCGTCCGACACAAATGAATATTGTGTTTATGCAACTATGCGCTCAGGCATCGGCAGACTGTAGAGGAAACTTTGACAGTTTGATGATTCCGTTTAGATGTGTTGCCTCTGATGTAAATGAGAAAAAACCAATCGTGCATAAAAATGGAGATTTGGGTGATGCTGTTCGCTCTTCCATGAGTTTTCCCCTCGTTTTCTTGCCTACGGAAATGGATGGTCGGGTTCTTTATGACGGCGGAATATATAACAATTTTCCTGTCAATGTAATGCAAAATGATTTTCATCCAGATTATATAGTTGGCGTTTCTGTTGGAGACGAAGTAACGCGGACAAATGCAGAAAGTAACATTATAGAACAAATAGAAAGTATGATTTTAAACAGGGATGAGACCTACAAGTCACGTCCTGACTCCATGCTTATATTGCAATTCAAATTCAAAGATGTCGGTCTACTTGACTTTGCGAAAGTCAGAGATCTTAGCCAAATAGGATATGACACCATGCGAATGCACATTGATGAAGTTCGCCAGACCGTACATACTTATATACCTATTGACAGCATCATTGCCCGTAGAGCTGCATACAGAGCGAAACTACATCCTTTGGATTTCCGTTCTGTATGGGTTAATGGCGGAAATCCGATGTTATGCAATTATGTAAGAAGAAACATTGGTGGAAAAAAAGGAAATAAATTTGACTACAAAACTTTTCACGCAAATTACTTCAAGCTGCTGTCTGATGATAGAATTGACGAAATAAGACCACATACAGCCTACAACAGTAAAGACAGCACTTTCGATTTAATGCTTACGGTGAAGCCTGGTGACAATTTCAAATTTGGATTAGGTGGAAATATTTCTTCTGCCAACTTAAACCAATTATATATGGGAATTGGTTATCAAAACGTGTTTGGTGTTCCATTTGATGCTCAATTGGATGGGCAGATAGGATATTTTTATAAATGTGGAGATGTTAATATTCGCACTAATTTCAATTTGAATATGCCTTTCTATGTGTCATGGAACACGACCTATCACTCTTTCTCTTATTATGATAATGAATTGGTTACATTTAGTTCGACACAATCCAGCTATACAAATGCAGAAGAAGAGATGTACACAAAAATGAAAATCGGTTTTCCATTCATGCGTACAGCAAAATTGGAATTGGGAGCGGGAGTTGGAATAACCACATTCAATTATAAAGGTACATACACACCAACAACGCCAGACCATTACGATGAAAGTGACCAAAAATTGTTCGTTGTAACAGCCCTTCTTGATAAATCATCTTATACTGTCAAACAATTTCCCGTAACAGGGTCAGCAACACGGATTGCTTTCAACTACATAACAGGAGATTGCAGAAATGGAGCCTATGGATTAGACAGTCTGAACGAAGTCCATAAGAACTACACCAAATATGGCCACAAAAGCTGGTTTCAAGCCTCAACAAATGCAGAACGATTCTTTAGATTGTCAAGACATTTTACAATTGGCTCTTTTTATGAGGCCCTATACTCCACTCTTTATTTTGACAAAAAGGACATAGAATCAATCATAAGGATGCCAGCATTCCAACCGACCATTCACTCCATGTCTACATTCAACCCTTATCTTCGGTCTGATGCCTATGGCGCCATAGGTCTGACTCCTATATATAGAATAAATGACCAAATACATCTCAGATTCCAAAATTATCTATATGCACCATTGAGTTATTTCAAATGGTATCCAAAAGACAATAAAACAATAAACGAATATAATAAACTGGTGTATCTGTCAGAAGTCAGTCTGGTAGCACAATTCAATTTCTTAACAATCAGCATATATAGCAACTACTATAACCACCCGAATAACGATTTCAACTACGGACTTAACATCGGTTTTTTAATACCCAATACACGACTGATAGAAAGATAAAAAAATCCTGAGTTCAAACAAAAGAACCCAGGATTTTATATTTAGAATTGTACAATCAATCATCATCCAGTTTCAAGACTTCCAAGAAAGCCTTTTGAGGAACTGAAACAGAGCCAATTTGTTTCATTCGTTTTTTGCCCTCCTTCTGTTTTTCCAGCAATTTGCGTTTTCTGGAAATATCTCCACCATAACATTTGGCCGTAACATCCTTTCTTACCGCCTTTATCGTCTCTCTTGCAATAATTTTAGATCCTATTGCAGCCTGAATCGCAATATCAAATTGTTGACGAGGAATAAGTGTTTTAAGACGTTCACACATCCTTTTTCCAAGAGGATACGCATTATCAAAATGGGTCAATGTAGACAACGCATCGACAGGCTCTCCATTCAACATTACATCTAACTTAATCAAACGGGCAGGACGCATGCCATTAGGGTGATAATCAAATGATGCATACCCCCTTGAAATACTCTTCAATTTGTCATAAAAATCGAAAACAATCTCACCCAAAGGCAAGTTGTAAACCAATTCCACACGAGTGCTCGTAATATAGGTTTGATTCACAAGTTCGCCACGCTTACTTAGACACAATTTCATGATAGGTCCAATAAAATCAGCTCCTGTAATAATAGAAGCTCGAATAAAAGGTTCTTCTATCCGATCTATCAAAGTCAGCTCGGGTAATCCTGAAGGATTATGGACTTCTATTTTATCACCTTTCGTCGTATAAACGTCATAACTTACATTAGGGACGGTGGTTATAACTTCCATGTTGAATTCCCGGTCCAAACGCTCCTGTACAATTTCCATGTGCAGCATCCCCAAAAATCCACAACGGAAACCAAAACCAAGAGCCAAAGAGGACTCTGGAGTATAAGTAAGAGACGCATCATTGAGCTGAAGTTTCTCAAGGGACGCCCTCAAATTTTCAAAATCCTCAGTAACAATTGGATAAACACCAGCAAACACCATGGGTTTCACTTCCTCAAATCCCTCGATGGCTGTCGTACAAGGATTCTCAACATGCGTTATTGTATCTCCAACCTTTACCTCTGTAGCTGTTTTAATACCAGAAATGATATAACCAACATTACCGGCGGAAAGAGATTGAGTAGGTTGCATATGAAGACGCAAAATTCCGATTTCGTCCGCATTATATTCTTCTCCCGTTGCTACAAATTTCACAAAATCATTGGTGCGCAGGGTTCCATTTATGACTTTAAAATAAGCAATAATGCCACGAAAAGGATTAAATACCGAATCAAAAATCAGACATTGCAAAGGAGCGTCCGGATCTCCGACAGGAGGTGCAATACGTTCAACAATAGCATCCAACACTGCAGGCACACCCTCTCCTGTTTTTCCACTGGCACGAAGCACATCACTATGTTTACAACCCAGCAATTCCACAACCTGGTCTTCCACCTCATCGGGCATAGCTCCTGGCAGATCAATCTTATTTAGCACTGGGATAATAGTAAGATCATGCTCCAGTGCCATATACAAATTAGAAATTGTCTGTGCCTGAATTCCTTGCGAAGCATCTACAACCAATAGAGCGCCTTCGCAGGCTGCAATAGAACGGGAGACCTCATACGAGAAATCGACATGCCCTGGCGTATCAATCAAATTTAGAGCATAACTTTCTCCTTTATATTTATAATCCATCTGTATGGCATGACTCTTGATTGTAATACCCCGTTCCCTCTCTAGATCCATGTCATCGAGCACCTGATTTTCCATATCTTTCCCAAATACTGTTTTGGTACATTCCAGCATTCGGTCGGCCAAAGTACTTTTGCCATGGTCTATATGTGCGATGATACAGAAATTACGGATGTTTTTCATCATGTTTATACATTTTTTGTAAGTCACAAAAATACAAAATAAACACGAATGCACAAACAGGGAAAGGGCACAGCCTTAATACAAATATCTTATCCATGAATAATAAATATTATATATTCCTGCATTGTCAACGTCCAATCGACACATAATCAATAAAAACCAGACATGATGTATTGCGAATATTAATTTGAATACTTAAATTTACAAAAAAGCCATGTCTGAAATCCTTTTTGCTCCCATTCAAGGTTATACCGATGCAATATATCGCAGTACCCATGCTTCGTTATTCGGAGGCATAAGCGAATACTTCACACCCTTTATCCGAATGGAAAATGGAGAAATAAGGAGACATGACCTACAAGATATAACTTCAGATTTCAACAAAACACTGATAGAAGAAAACAGATTGACACCTCAATTGATGGCAGGAAATGCAAATGAGTTGAAAACTCTAACTGAAGTGTTAATTAAAGCTGGATACCACAAAATTGATATCAATTGGGGATGTCCGTTTCCCATGATAACAAAAAAACATAAAGGTTCAGGCATACTCCCCTATCCAGAAGAAGCAAAAAAAATATTAGATGCACTCAATGAATACAAAGGATATGTAGAATTCAGCATTAAAATGAGATTGGGTCAAAATTCCACAGCTGAAAGTATGAACTTGCTACCACTGCTTAATGCTGCCCCTCTACGTAGAATAACGGTACACGCAAGATTAGGCTCACAACAATACCATGGAACAACCGACAGAGAAAGTTTTTCCATATTCGCCAATGAATGCATCCATCCTGTCATATTCAATGGTGACATTCTAACTAAAGATGACATTGAAAGGACCTATCAAATAACCACAAAGATAGAAGGGATAATGATTGGGCGTGGACTACTGGCAAATCCAGCATTGGCAGAAAAAGAAAATGTCAACGATGACACGAAACGACTGTTACAATTTCACAATACTCTAGTAGAGAAATATAAATCAAAACTATCTGGGGGCGAAGCACAACTGCTTTGCAAATTAAAAACAATATGGGATTACTTTTTGCCCGATATAGATAAGCATATGCTGAAAAAAATCAAGAAAAGTCATTTCTTGGACGAATATCAATCAAATGTAACATTAGCACTGTCACAATACAATAAAGGAGGAAAACGGTAACTACAAACATTCCCTACATATCGGAAATAATTACTATCTTTGCAAAAAGATATTCACATATTATGCACAAAGCAGGCTTTGTAAATATTGTAGGGAATCCGAATGTCGGGAAATCCACGTTAATGAACGCTCTGGTAGGAGAAAGACTCTCCATCATTACATCCAAAGCACAAACAACGCGGCATCGCATTATGGGCATAGTTAACGGAGAAGATTTTCAGATTGTCTACTCCGACACCCCAGGTGTGTTGAAACCGAACTACAAGTTACAGGAAGACATGTTGAACTTCTCTGTCAGCGCATTAAAAGATGCCGATATTTTACTTTATGTTACAGATGTTGTGGAAAGTGCTGATAAGAATCAGGACTTCATATCCAAAGTAGCACAAAACAAAGCTCCCATACTTCTAATTATAAATAAAATAGACCTGAGCGACCAAAACAAATTGGAAATTTTGGTAGCCAAATGGCAAACCCTGCTACCCAAAGCTGAGATAATACCGATATCGGCAAAAAACAATTTCAACTTGGATTATGTTTTAAAACGAATTAAAGACTTATTACCCGACTCTCCCCCATTCTTTGACAAAGAACAAATGACAGATAAACCTGCCCGTTTTTTCGTGACAGAAATCATCAGAGAGAAAATATTAAAACATTACGACAGAGAGATTCCTTATTCAGTGGAAGTTGCCGTGGAAAAATTTCAGGAAGAAGCGAAACTGATAAAAATTGACACTGTCATATACGTTGAACGTGATTCGCAGAAAGGAATCATTATTGGACAGGGCGGGAGCATGTTAAAAAAAGTGGGAACAGAAGCCCGCAAAGACATTGAGGAATTTTTTCAGAAGAAAGTATATCTGGAAATGTTCGTCAAGGTGGAAAAAGACTGGAGAAACAAGAACTCTTCTCTAAAGTCTTTCGGCTACGAGCCTGAATAACTTACAATGATGCAGCCGTAACTCCACAACGGCAAAAATAATATTGACACTCGAAAGTCGATACCAACAAAAAAAGAAAAAATCATGAGCAATAACATAGTGGCAATAGTAGGCCGCCCCAATGTGGGGAAATCTACACTATTCAACCGACTGACTCAAACACGCAAAGCTATTGTCGATGACGTTTCTGGAACAACCAGGGACCGCCTATACGGCAAAGTGTTATGGAACGGCAAAGAGTTTTCCGTTATCGACACCGGCGGATGGGTAACAAACTCAGATGATGTATTTGAAAGCGAAATTTGCAAGCAGGTAAAAATTGCAATAGAGGAAGCTGACATCATTCTATTCCTCGTCGATGTGTTGTCTGGATTAACATCTTTAGACGAAGACGTTGCAAAGATACTAAGACAAACAAAGAAACCCGTATTTGTTATTGCCAACAAGGTTGATAACAATGAAGACCAATATACCTCAGCTGAATTTTATAGTCTAGGGCTGGGCGACCCTTGGTGCATATCTTCAGCAACTGGTTCTGGGACAGGAGATTTACTGGATGCCATAGTTGAAAAACTACCCAAAGCAGCTGACGAAGAAGATAATTTGGACATACCACACATAGCTGTAGTTGGTCGTCCAAATGCAGGTAAATCATCCATAGTCAACGCCTTCATTGGAGAAGACAGAAATATAGTCACCGATGTTGCCGGAACCACACGAGACAGCGTAAACAGTCATTACACAAAATTCGGGCACGACTTTATCATAGTCGATACAGCAGGTATCAGAAAGAAAGGAAAAGTAACAGAAGATCTGGAATACTACTCCGTAATCCGCTCTATTCGCTCCATTGAAGATGCAGATGTTTGTATATTGATGATTGACGCTACTCGCGGCATTGAAAGTCAGGATATGAATATTTTTCAGCTGATTCAAAAAAACAAAAAAGGATTAGTTGTTTGTGTAAACAAATGGGACTTGATTCCCGAAAAATCATCACAAACCACATTGGTAATGGAGAGAGCTGTCCGTGACAGAATGGCCCCATTCACCGACTTTCCTATCGTATTTGCATCGGCCACAAATAAGCAACGCATTTTCAAGGTCTTGGAAGTTGCCGAACAGGTATATGCCAATCGTAAAAGAAAAGTTCCGACAAGTCAACTGAACGAATTTTTCTTACCTCTGATTGAAAATTATCCACCACCAAGCATCAAAGGTAAATACGTGAAAATAAAATATGTGATGCAAATACCAAACACTGCCATTCCATCTTTTATTTTTTATGCCAACCTCCCTCAATATGTCAAGGAACCTTATAAAAGGTTTCTCGAAAACAAATTAAGAGATAATTGGGAATTCGAAGGAACACCTATCAATATATACATTCGTCAAAAATAGGTAACCATATTGATAACACATAACCCCATCAGACTCAATTCTGGTGGGGTTTATCAATTATATAATCACATAAATGAAAGAAAAATTCAAGCCTGGAACCATGATTTATCCAGTACCAGCGGTGCTCATCAGTTGTGGTGATACCGAAAACGAATACAATATATTTACAGCAAGCTGGGTTGGAACGGTCTGCACAAATCCGCCCATGTGTTATGTATCAATTCGTCCAGAAAGATACAGTTACGCTATTATAAAAAGGACAGGTGAATTTGTAATCAACTTAACAAATGAAGATTTGGCATTTGCCACAGATTGGTGCGGAATCAAGTCGGGCAAGGACCATGACAAATTCAAAGAGATGAAACTTACACCCGTCCACACTCATAACATTAACAGCGTCTACATCGAAGAAGCCCCATTGTCAATAGAATGTAAAGTCAAGCAGGTAATACAATTAGGGTCACACGATATGTTTATTGCAGATGTGGTAAATGTTTTGGCGGATCAGAAATATATGAATCCTCAAAACGGTTCTTTTTGTTTGGAAAAGGCGAAACTTATTTCCTATAATCACGGTCACTACTATAAATTAGGTGACAGTATAGGAAAATTTGGGTGGAGTGTAGAAAAAAAGAAAAAGAAGCAATAAAATGTCATTTTATACTGATTTTCAACCCATCATAAGCGAGAAAACAATTTTCGGGAAGACACTTCTGTACATTGTTATGTAATCCAATTTGATGGCACATATGGACAAAATAACACCTTGATGGTTTCAACTCATCAACAAGTTCAAGAGCTTCGCTCAACGATAAATGAGATCGATGCGGTTCAATCCGCAGCATACCCAAAACCAATACATCCAGACCTTTCATTTTATCCTTTTCAGAAGGTTCTATCGTTTTAAAATCGGTAAGATAAGCAAAATCGCCTATTCTAAATCCTAATACGGGCAAATAGGCGTGCATAGCCCTTATTGGCTGTACGGTAATATTATCTGCCACACAGAAAGGATCTAAATTCTCCGAAATATCGTGCAGGTTCAAGTGAGACAGCATTCCCACATAATTGGTTTGTTGAAAACAATAGTAAAAAAGTTTTCGAACTGACTCATTGGTCTTTTCCGAAGCATATAATTGCAGATTTTGCATAACTCTCAGATCATCCATACCCCCGACATGGTCATAATGAGCATGGGTTAACAGGATGGCATCGAGACTAGAAATATGTTCCCTTAATGCCTGCTGTCGAAAATCCGGTCCACAATCAATTAATATTTTCTTATCATCCACCTCCAATAGTGAAGAACAACGCAAACGATGGTCACGAGGGTCTGTTGATTGACACACCTCACAATCACACCCCAATGTAGGAACACCCGTCGAAGTTCCCGTTCCTAGAAATGTTAAATTCATCATCTCTACAATATTTAAAACAATGGTGTATATAAAGATTTATCGGCAGGAATGCGTACATGCCATTCTGCTGGATAAGCATTATTAATTCTATTTCCTATATTCTTAACCCAACCCAAAGGAAAGTCTCTAAATGTAATAAGCAACCATCCCTTGGGGCTATCAGGCAGATTAAATGTTTCTCTCCTCAAAAAAGACATAGCAGTGCCCCAATCAACATCCACGACAGAAAATCCTTTTTTGTTCAAGGATATGGACAACGCCAAAGCGGGAGACGGCAATAAATCTTTTCCTTTGACCGAGCATACAGCGACCCCAGACTGCACAACCTTTACATTCTGCTGCAACCACTCAAGCAATGGACCGTGACAAGACTGAATTGCCACAATTTTCTCTTCCCGCATATAGAAATCAAAAGATTCGGGATTTTGCAGCCATGAATTGATAGCCTCGGGTGATTTAATATGTTTCAGGCTGAATTTCCCCGACTTAAAATGAACCGGCAATGAAGGCACAGATTTACGCAATACAGCCAAAAAGAAGCCCTCTCCCCGCGTTTTATGAGGATAAAAATGATATCCAGAACCAGAATCCGTAATACCCCATGATAAATCAAAATTAACAGGCACCAACTCAGCTCCCAATTCTTTGCAAATCCAATCCACATTGTCCTCATCCTCTAACCTATTATAGGTACATGTAGAATAGAACAAAAGCCCATTCTCCTTAAGAGAAGAAAAAACAGAAGATAAAATCTGACGTTGCCGAGCCTGACACATCGCCACATTGTCAGATGACCACTCATGCACAGCTTGCGAATCCTTTCTGAACATTCCCTCGCCAGAGCATGGGGCATCAACACAAATTGCATCAAACAATCCTCGCAAATTTCCGAAACAAGAAGGGTCGCTATTGGTAATCACCACATTTCCAAACCCCCATTTGGTCAAATTTTCACGTAAGGGAGCTACTCTTTGTCCAATCACCTCATTGGCAACTAAAAGACCATGTCCAGACAAAGACGTAGCCAAATGAGTTGATTTGCCACCAGGTGCGGCACATAAATCCAGGACAATGGGGTTAGAACTCACATCTACCAACAGAGAAAAGGCATATCCCAAAAACATAGAACTAGCCTCTTGTACATAATAAGCACCCACATTAAACAATGGATCCAGAGTAAACACAGGACGGCTATCGAGATAAGCACCTTGTTGACACCAAGGGACCCTTTCTGGAAAAGCAACAGGAAACCGAACCTTATCAACATTCAGTCGAATAGACGTCACTGGAGGACTCTGCAATGACTTAAAAAAAGAATCAGCACTTTTTGAAAGTGAAGACCTGATTTGAGAAATAAAAGCGTCTGGGAAATCCATCAAGAAAATTTTTTATCTTTCAAAAATAACAATATTTACCAATTTTTACAAGACAAACACGTAATAGACACATTTGAGAATAGAAAAAAACAAGACATAAAATCAACGACTTGGAAAACATGTATAAATGGCGCAATATAAAGAATAAAAATACACAACAAATCCTATACAAATCAGGTGTTTTAGCACTTAAAGATTAGTAAATTATAAGAAACGAAAGAGAAATACATTAAAAAAATTGATAATTAATAAAAATTAATCTATATTTGGCAACAAATTAAAAAGAAGAGAAATGAAAAAGATATTGAGCCTACTATTCATTATGATAGGAGTACTGACAATAAACAGTGCTTCAGCTCAGGTCATACATTTCAAAGCATATCGTGGAGCTAATGGAGTTGCAGCCACTAATGTCGTTGGTTCTTACAGCTGGGGACCATGGGCTCCACAAGGCGATGACATCACAATTGACCTAACACATTCCAACATTTTTTTGGGTAAAAAGACATATGAGATAATAGAAAAACCAAAAAAATGGATAATAAAGAAAGACTTGAAATATGTAAGTATTTCGTGCGCTGACAATGCCTATAACAAAGTAAATGTAAAACTTTATCAGTATGATAAAGGAGAGTTCAGAATATACTTTATGGATGAAAAACGTGCATCGAGATATTCGGTAACTTATTTGGAATAAATTCCAAACGAACTACGACATAACACACAAGGGGGAGGTCATAATACATCTGCCCCCTTTTTCTTTTTTACATACGCACACTTTAAAGCATATATGAATACCACTTTATTACCAGCAGAACTGACTGACTTTATCATAGTATTGCTACTCTCTCTCTTGATAGGACTTTCACTGAGGAAACACTTTTTAAAACAAGAAATAACTCATCTTTTCGGTTCAGACCGTACCTATTCCTTAATAGGAATTTTAGGTTATGTGTTTTATATCATCGCTCCACAAACAATGTTGGCTTACATATTTGGAGGTGCAGGTCTGCTAATTATGCTCGGACTATATTACAACTACAAATTGCACAATCAGCAAGGAGTTGGTGTCACTTCTCTATTGATTGCCCTATTCTGCTATAGTATCGGGCCTTTGGTATGCACACACAAATTATGGATAACCATAATGGTTGTTGTCAGCGTTCTCATATTAAATGAGATGAAAGAATCATTTATTAAATTCACTCAAAAAATAAATGACCTGGAATTTATCAATTTGGCAAAATTCCTCATCATAGCATTTGTTATACTTCCCATATTACCACATAATGAAATAATACCAGGAATAGCGTTAACACCCTACAACATTTGGCTATCGACCGTTGTAATATCAGGATTCAGCTATATCAGTTACCTCTTGAAAAAATATGTATTTAACAAATCAGGACTTATTGTATCCGGATTGTTAGGAGGTCTATACAGCAGCACAGCAACGACCGTAATATTGGCAAAAAAGGCGGCTGATGCCAGCGATCAAAGGAGAGGAGAATACACAACTGCTATATTTTGTGCTATCAGTACAGCCTATCTTAAATACGTGATTTTACTTTGCTGCTTCAACCCCACATTGTTGATTCAGTATTGGTATTTATTTATTATAATGTTTATTATATCATTGCTGACAGCTACTTTTTTTCATTTCAAACAAATGAAAAAAGGAGTTTCTATAGAGGTGGAGAAAGAAGACGAAGGAAAAGAAGGGACAGGCAATGAAACGGAGGAAGACAAAAACCCATTGGAATTTAAAATCGCATTGGTTTTCGCATTGCTATTTATTATATTTACAATTATCACTCATTATACGTTACAACAATTTGGCAACAGTGGATTAAGAACTCTATCTTTCCTTGTAGGAATAACGGATATAACCCCTTTTGTTCTTAATTTATTTCAGGCAAAATATGCAGTGGAAAGCAGCTTGCTGATGATCGCTACATTTCAAGCTATAATTAGCAACAACCTTGTAAAGATGATATATGCCATCATTTTATCAAAAAACAAAATAACGATTTCTATACTAGCAGGGTTCGGAATTATTATTACAGTAAATATTGCTTTGCTCTTTTTCATTTTATAAGGAAAAAAGGCACAAAACAGACAAAAAAGAACTATAGAGGTGGAAAAAGCAGAAACATTGCATAATGTTGTCTGCTCTCCATTTTTAAACGAAATAAAAAGAAAAAATCAGGAGAAAGGTTTGTATCTTTGATAGTAAAACTGAATATAAGACAATAATTATAAATAAATGGAAGCAATAGTATTATTAACAGCAGCGGCAAGCATCGCAACAAAGGGAGCAGCGGCAGCCAGCGCAGCAAATGATTCCATAACAAATTCCGGATTGAAATTGGAAGGAGCAAGTGGTGCGCTAATTCTTATGGTCATAGGCATGATCGTTGTCTACATCATCTTATACATGGTTATAGGAATGGGACATCTATTGATTGCCTTCGTCAACAAATTTTGTCCTGAAAACGAGGTGGTTACCAAAGTACCAACCACAGAAATTGACTCTTCCACATCTCTTGCTATTGCACAAGCCATAGCCAAAATAACTAACGGGAAAGGGAAAGTAGATAGTATAAAAAAATTATAAAAAGAACCATAAGCAAAAACAAATATGGCTAAAGAGATAAAATTCAGTTTGGTTTTCAGAGACATGTGGCAATCTGCAGGAAAATATGTGCCACGGGTAGACCAATTGGTAAAAGTAGCACCAGCCATCATCAAGATGGGATGCTTTGACAGAATCGAAACTAACGGAGGGGGATTTGAACAAGTAAATCTGCTCTATGGTGAAAATCCGAATAAAGCTGTTAGAGAATGGACAAAACCATTTCACGAAGCCGGGATTCAGACGCACATGCTTGATAGAGGTTTAAACGGCATCCGCATGCGTCCTGTGCCTGTGGATGTACGAAAATTATTTTATAAAGTAAAGAAAGCGCAAGGAACAGACATTACCCGTACATTCTGCGGGCTAAATGACTCTCGCAACATCATTCCATCAATTGGGTATGCACATGAAGCCAATATGATATCACAATGCTGCCTTTGCATCACCTATTCACCTCTACACACAGTAGAATACTACACACAATTGGCATTCAAGTTAATTGAAGCAGGAGCCGATGAGATTTGTTTAAAAGATATGGCAGGCATCGGCCGTCCAGTATCATTAGGTAAAATTGTCAAGAACATCAAAGAAAAGTTCCCTGACATTCCTATTCAATATCATAGTCATGCAGGACCGGGATTCAGCATGGCCTCAATTTTGGAAGTATGCCAAGCTGGCTGCGATTTCGTTGATGTTGGTATGGAACCTTTATCATGGGGAACTGGTCACGCTGACATTCTTGCTGTACAAGCCATGCTAAAGGATGCCGGATTCAAAGTAAAAGAAATCAACATGGAAGCCTATATGGAAGTCCGTAGCATCATTCAAGAGATGATGGACGAATGGCTGGGTCTTTATATACCCAAACGCAATAGACTCATGAATTCCTTACTAATAGTTCCCGGATTACCTGGAGGTATGATGGGAAGCCTTATGACCGATTTGGCTGATAATCTGGAATCGCTAAACAACTACAAAGAAAAGCACGGGCAACCAAAGATGAGCCAAGATCAATTATTGGTCAAGCTGTTTAATGAAGTTGCTTATGTATGGCCAAAGATGGGCTACCCTTGTTTAGTAACTCCATTTAGCCAGTATGTTAAAAACATGGCTCTAATGAATGTCATGCAGATGGAAAAGGGGAAGGAACGTTGGAGCTTAATTGCTGACGATATCTGGAACATGATGTTGGGTAAAAGTGGTAAATTGCCAGGCGAATTAGCTCCCGAGCTGGTAAAACTGGCGAAAGAACAAAACCGCGAATTCTTCAATGGTAACCCACAAGATGAATATCCTGACGCTCTACCTGAATTCAAAGAGGAAATGAAAAAGAATGGATGGGATTTCGGACAAGATGACGAAGAACTATTTGAACTGGCAATGCATCCTGAACAGTATCGTACCTATAAATCAGGAAAAGCGAAATCCGATTTTGAAGAAGATTTGGAAAAACGTCGTTCCGCCACTTCAAATGGGGGTGAGATGAAATTTCCACAAACAGTAGTTGTTGATGTAAATGGAGCAAAATACCAAGTGGTAATAGGCGAGAACAATGGGAACAACACAGTTTCCGCCACTACAACCACAGTTACTCCAGGCACTGGTGATCCATTGGAATCCCCACTAGAGGGCAAATTCTATCTTCGCAAAAATCCTTCCGATCCTGCAGTAAAAGTAGGAGACATTGTTAAAAAAGGACAAACCATTTGTTTCATTGAGGCGATGAAAACATTTAATGCCATATCTGCAATGAAAGATGGCGTCATAAGTGAGATTTGCTACAAAAGTGGAGACTCTGTGGCTGAAGATGACGTATTAATGAAAATCAAATAAACATTATGGACGTATTAGAAGAAATAATCAAAAAGGTATATGAAATGATGGCTATCAGTGCCATCATTGACAATCCACAATTCCTGATAATGTACGCCCTTGCGTTTGTACTACTCTATTTAGGAATCAAAAAAGAATTTGAACCCTTATTGTTAGTTCCTATTGCATTTGGCGTATTGATAGCCAATTTTCCTGGTGGAGATATGGGAGTCACCGCAGCCGACAGTAATGGTATGGTAACACTGTTAGATGGTTCACAGAAGTATGTTTATGACATGTCTTTGCCCGAAATTGCGCACGATATGGGATTAATGAACTTCATCTACTATGCCGTTATTAAAACCGGGTTCATTCCGCCTATCATCTTCATGGGCGTGGGTGCATTGACAGATTTCGGTCCAATGTTGCGAAATCTTCGTCTTGCCATTTTTGGTGCTGCTGCTCAGTTCGGAATTTTTGCAGTTCTACTTATTGCAGCTGCATCAGGAATGTTTACCATGAAGCAGGCGGCATCATTGGCTATCATTGGAGGAGCAGACGGACCGACATCAATTTTCACCACCTTGAAATTGGCACCTGAATTATTAGGCTCCATAGCGATAGCTGCGTATTCATACATGGCTTTGGTACCTGTAATTGTACCATTGGTTGTAAAATTCACTTGCAGCAAGGAAGATTTGTTGATAAATATGAAGGAACAAGACAAATTGTACCCTTCAAACACACAAATCAAAAATATGCGTGCTCTGAAAATCATGTTCCCTATTGTTACCACTACGTTAGTAGCCATATTCGTACCAACAGCTGTTCCTTTAATAGGAATGTTGATGTTTGGCAATCTGATTAAGGAAATAGGAAGTAACACCTCTCGTATCTATGAAACAGCAGCCAACGGAATCATGAATACAGCAACCATATTTTTGGGACTATCAGTAGGAGCAACTATGACCGTTCAATCATTCTTAAATTGGAAGACAATAGGAATTTTGATTGGAGGCTTTTTTGCATTCGCTTTATCAATTACAGCTGGTATCTATATGGTAAAATTGCAAAATCATTTCAGCAAGAAAAAAATAAATCCATTGGTAGGTGCAACTGGTTTGAGTGCCGTTCCTATGGCCTCTCGAGTATCCAATGAAATTGCATTGAAATATGATCCTAGCAATCATGTACTCAACTACTGTATGTCAAGCAACATCTCTGGTGTAATTGGCTCTGCAGTGGCTGCAGGTATCCTTATTTCATTCTTACAATAAGCAAGTTTGCGACAAAAAAATCCCGTTTCTCCATAATGGAGAAACGGGATTTTTTTTGTCGATTATTAATAACCTATCATTATTTTTTCCAAAATCTGGATGTAATATCAATCATTTGATTATCGACAATCTTGTATAAACGTTGATTTGTCGTTTTTGAATTCAACGGACCGAAACCTTCAATATAAGGCCCAACTTTTACATATTCAAAACTTGTCATATCAAAATTGGCAGGCAAAGACTCCTTTCCTGAATACCAAGCTCTTTTAATATCAGGATAACGATTTTTTAACCATTTGGCCAAAGAGTCAATTCCAGTGGGATCTGCATCACCACCCATAAAACAGATACATGTAATATCATGCAAATAAGGAACAACAAGTTCATCCAATGACTCAGTTGTAAGGATATTCCCAATATCCTGCATCAAATAATCACTATGGCATCCCTTACAATGATTGGGACAATTGGAAATATTAATAGCAAGAGTCACCTCATCTGGTATCTCTTGAAAAACAACACTATAATTCACATATTTCAGCATATTACAATCTATTTAAAACGAAAAGTCTTGTTTTTCTGCCACAATACAGAGAAACAGCGCAACCGTTATGTACAACAAAAAAACGTATAATCACTAACGATGACGCATCACTTGTGATTTTACATAATCTTTAAACGGAACTTCATATATTTCACTTAAATCCTTACAAAATTGAATAATATTCGCAACAGATTCAAATCTTGCAGTTTCCACTAATGTTTGAAAAGATCCATCCTCGTTTATCAAATGTACAGTAAATACAGTTTCATCAACATGTGTATCATAAAGATTCAAGAAATGGAATGTATAATTTTGGTCGTATTTAAGAAACGCAATGACACTGCATTGCACTTTTAAATCATACCAAATTCCCCTTTTGACACCAAACAAAGAAACCGCCTTCCTCATTTTTTTTGTACCAGCATCAAATTCATACACATACTGGGCTGACCATCCCACCGCCGCTACCAAAAGAACAATAACAGCAACTAGTATGGCCAACCATAGAGGGTTGACAACAAAGAACTGGACCAAAGCCACAATGGGTAAAATAAGAGCACAAGTAGCTCGCACGGCAGGTGCGAATCTATTATCCCCTAATATTTCGTATTTATTTTGCATAATCTGAAAAGAAAAAACCTTTCACAAGACTTATAGGAAGCCTGAGAAAGGTAATTGTAAATAATGAAAATTTTTACTTATCCAAGTTCAAAAAACCGCAAACATCGGAGTATACACTCTCCGCATTGAATCCAAATTTCTCATCCAACACAGTATATGGTGCAGAATAGCCAAAATGGTCAAGACCATGAACATAACCAAGAACACCAACCAACGTCTGCAAAGTACTAGGCATACCTGCTGTAAGACCATAAACAGGCACACCAGAAGGTATAACCGCCAACTGATAATCCGGACTTTGAGTTCGGAACAAACCTTCGGACGGAGCTGAAACTATTTGAATATTAATATGCTTACGCTCTTCCAGCAATTTAGCACCTTCAAATAAGGTAGAAACTTCAGACCCACTGGCAACCATGACTACGTCCGGTTTACCCTGACATGCTTTGGCAATATAGGCACCCTTTGAAGCTTGCAAAGCATCTTTATATCTATCACCTCCGAGAGAAGGAAGATCCACAATATTCTGACGAGAAAAAATCAGAGCTGTGGGAGTATCAACATTTTCCATTGCCAATTTCCATGCCACGGTAGCTTCAGAAGCATCAGCAGGCCGCAAAACAAGCATACTATTCTTGCCCTTATGGTTTTTCACCTTTTCAAGCAATCTGACCTGAGCTTCCTGCTCAATAGGCTGATGTGTAGGTCCATCCTCACCCACACGGAAAGCATCATGAGACCACACATACTTTACAGGGAGGCGCATAAGAGCCGACATTCTCATAGCAGGCTTCATATAATCAGAGAACACGAAGAAGGTGCCACAAGCAGCATATACGCCACCATGAAGCACAATTCCATTCATGATACAAGCCATAGTCAATTCTGAGACTCCTGCATTCAAAAATGCGCCAGAGAAATCCCCCTTCGCCAATGGATGAGTCTTTTTCAAGAATCCATCTGTCTTATCTGAATTAGATAAATCAGCAGAAGCAACAATCATATTGTCAACATTCTCAGCCAATACGCCCAAAACTGCAGCCGATGCTGCGCGAGTAGCGATACCTGGCTTTTGCTCTATTTTGCTATAATCAATAGCAGGAGCCTTGCCACTAAAGAAAGATTCCAATTTTTTAGCTAAAGCCGGATTTTTCTTCGACCAGTCTGCTTGTTCCGCTTTTCGTTTAGCGGCATTCTTACTTAGTTCTGACAACCTGTCAGCATACAAGGCTTTAACAGCTGGAAAAATCAGGAAAGGGTCTTCTGGATTTCCTCCTAATCCCTTGATAGTAAGAGAAACATCAACACCAGCCTTAGACAATGGCTGACCATGAGTAGAAACCTGACCCTCAAAATTAGAACCATCTGATTTGACACAGCCTTTGCCCATAATAGTATGTCCAATAATGAGAGTTGGCTTATCCAAAGACTTATTAGCCAAAGTCAAAGCGTCAATAATCTGCTGAGGATCATTTCCTTTAATCTCAATTACATTCCAATGCCAAGCCCTATACTTGGCTGCCACATCTTCATCATCTACCTCACTGACCATAGTAGACAACTGCACATCATTGGCATCATAGAACATGATAAGATTTCCCAATCCCAACTTACCAGCTATACGACCAGCCCCTTCGGAAATTTCTTCCTGAATACCTCCATCAGAAATAAAGGAATAAATTTTATGGCTCATCCATTCGCCAAAACGAGCGACAAGAAAACGCTCTGCAATAGCAGCACCCACAGCCATTGTATGCCCCTGTCCCAGAGGTCCGGACGTATTCTCCACGCCACGTTCTACATTCAATTCTGGATGTCCTGGCGTACAACTACCCCACTGGCGGAAACTTTTGATATCATCCATCGAGAACTTACCCGACAATAGTAATACCGAATACAACATAGGAGACATGTGACCTGGGTCGAGAAAGAATCTATCACGGCAAATCCACTGCGGATCATTAGGATCGTAGTTTAGAAATTGGGAATAGAGAACATTTATAAAATCAGCTCCTCCCATGGCACCTCCAGGATGCCCCGACTTTGCCTTTTCGACCATAGCTGCTGTCAATATTCTAATATTG
>OCVT010000138.1_pt1 | contig 25464 bp, 20 predicted proteins | sample 1539111 | NCBI WGS metagenome assembly OCVT01 (sample SAMEA3991482, study PRJEB22521) | metagenome | biome: anthropogenic terrestrial biome; feature: sewage plant; material: raw primary sludge | place: Sweden | collected 2012-09-26 | reverse complement strand
CTTGAAAGTGAAGGTCTTTAACTCTACCTCTAAATAGCGGTGTAAAGGTAAGCAATTTATTTGTGAATTAAGAATTTAATAATAAAATGTTTTTATTATCGTATCTCTCATCTATCATTGTAATTTTTTATTAGGTAGTCATGAATTGAGTTCTTCCATAACTTTGCAAGAATTACCGACTAAAATATGTTAATGTAGAACAGATTAACTATCTGCTTAATAAAATTCCACCCCTATTATTCTAAAATATACTAGTTTAAAGTTGGAAATAATAAATATTTTCCATAACTTTGCAAAAGTTATAGACTAAAATTTGTTAATATGACCATTCAAGAACAAATAAAACAACGAATAGACGGAGCAAGACCAGGAACGGTCTTCTTTGTTAATGACTTTGCGGAGTTCGATAATGAATACGTTAGCAAGATATTATCTTTATTAAAGGACTTTGGGGTACTTGAACGTCTTGCGAAAGGTATATACTATAAACCGATTATAACACAATATGGCAACGTATATCCTTCCGCGGAAAAAATAGTAAGACTAATAGCTGAACATGAAAATGCTGAGATATTACCTACTGGAGAATATGCCCTAAATGCTCTTGGCTTTTCAACACAAATCCCGATGAAAGCAGTTTATCTTACAAATGGCTCTCCAAGAACTATAAATATAGGTAATAAAAAAATAAGGTTAAAACACCGAGCTCCCAGTTCATATTCATATAAGAGCCAATTAATGCCATTACTTGTACTGGCATTAAAAGCAAAGGGGAAATCAAATATTACCCCTAAAGACATTGATAGAATAGAAGAAATAGTCTCAAATTCAGCAGAAAGACAACAAATAAAAGAAGATTTAAGCGTAACACCAGTTTGGATTCGCAAATATATTAAACCAATCATAGAGAAGTATGAGTATATGGCAAGATAAAACTGTAGAAGAGCGCATCGCTATTTTACAGAAGACAGGAGAAAATACAAATATAGAAGAGTTAGCTATAGAAAAGGACTGGTGGGTAACCATTACCCTTAAAGCACTTTTTAGTACGTCTTTCTCGTCCTTCTTACTTTTCAAAGGAGGAACAAGTCTCTCTAAAGGGAAATGGAAGAACATTAATCTCCAAAGATTTAGTGAAGATATAGATATATCTTTAAGCAGAAACTGGTTTATCCAAACAAAGGAAATGAAGGAGCTATATCCTTTTGCCAGCTGTGATAACAATAATCAACTTAAAAATTTACGTAAAGCATCAAGAGAAATTATATTTGCACAATTATCTCCAGAGCTAAATGTACAGCTAACGGACTTGGGAGTAAAGGATTTCTATGTTGAAAATGTAACAACCTTTATTAAAGATGGTATTGAAGTTCCTCTTGACACAGACCGTGATCCTGTAGTTATAAATATTGTCTATCCAAGTATCTTAGGTGATACGAATGAATATATACAGCCTAAAGTTAAGATAGAGATTAGCTGCATGTCTATGGACGAACCTTATGAGAATAGAACCTTAACGTCTTTAATTTACGATTCTTTTAATGAGGTGGATGATTCAACACAATGTATCATTCCAACCGTTCTTCCGATAAGAACTTTTCTTGAAAAGGCATTCTTATTAAATGAGGAATATCAGAAGAAAGTACCCCGAAGCGAGAGAATGAGTCGCCATCTATATGATATAGAGAGGCTCATGGATACATGCTCGGGTGCAGCTATAAATGACGCGGAACTTTACAAAAATATTATTGAGCATCGCAAAAAATTCTATCATCTTAGCTCTGTCGATTACGAATCCGACAAACGAGAGCAGATTAAAATATGGCCTATAGGAGAGATAGAGCAGTTATTCAAGGAAGATTATAATGCGATGATAGAGTCTTTCATATATAATGAGAATCCTCTAACATTTGTACAACTAAAAGAGAGAATCTTGGAATTAGAAGCAAAATTTAGAAATGATGTATAGAGCTTTTGCTCAACCATTCAACATTTTGTTCGTTTGTAGAAATTTAATAAAAGTGTTAGAATAATTAGGGCGTATCGCAATTTCCTTTGCCGTATGACGGGTAAAACACAGTTCGATAGGGTGTGTTGTGTCAACTGGACTGTGTCATAGTCTCTCAACTCTTTAGTCCTTGACCTCAGATGAGGAGAAAGTCACAGCTACAAAGTTACATAATCTGGAACCTATCACCAAATTTTATTGCTAATTGTTGTGCACTCTGTCCCCAATTTGCCAATGGCATTGTCCATTTCTTCTTGATATTGCGGTATGCTAGGTACACCAGTTTCTCCAATGCGGCATCACTTGGAAACACTCCTTTGTTCTTTGTCAACCTTACGCACCTGCCGGTGATAGCCTTCGATGGTATTGGTCGTGTAGATAATCTTTCGGATAGCCGGTGTATACTGGAAGTATTCTGTTAATCGTCCTCAGTTATCCCGCCATGATTTAATAACAATGGTATATCTCGCCCCATTTGTTATCAAGAGCATCCAATTGTGTTTTTGCTGTTTCTTTGCTGACTGCGTTATATACTATTTTCAAATCACGTAGGGATTCTTTTTGGTGTTTGCTCCCAACATATTTAATGGAATTACATATTCCGGAGTATATCACTGGAATATGCAATGGAATTGCGTATTTGATGGATAACGCAAAGTTAGACGCTTGTTTCCGGGATTACGCTTTGTATGGCATCAGGGAAGCCTTTGAGGTCATCAACGCAACAGATCAGAATATCTTGAGCCCCTCTGTTTTGGAGATCGGTCAAAACCTCCAGCCAAAAGTTGGCTCCTTCGCTTTTGTAGATATACATACTAAGAAGTTCTTTATGTCCGTCTTTATTGATGCCTAAGACGTTGTAAATCGCTCGGGTAGCTCTTTCATCTTTCACTTTATAATGTATGGCATCTAACCAGCATACCGCATAAACAGGATCAAGCATGCGAGATCGCCATGCTTTGATTTCAGAAAGTACCCTGCCTGTAATGGAACTTATTGCTTCTGCAGACAATTTCGTGTCAAATTCGCGTTCAAAATACTTGCGTGATATCACGTGTACTGGTGCCAAAAACATACATATTGATGATTTGGTCTGCCATACCATTGGCAAGAATGGTCTCACGCTTCTTGACGGTCTGAGGATCAAAAGAGCCATCATGATCACGAGGGAGCTCGATATTGACCTCATCATAATGTGTTTGAACTTGTTTGGGCATTTTACTATTACGACGATTGGCTTTAGAACCTTCTTCACTAAAAAGATGAGCATCCATCTCACCTTCAAGAACTGCATTCATAATGCGCTCTAACATTGGGGCTCAAATAATGGTTCTCCATTACGAAACTGTTCTACAGCTTTCTTGTAATCAATCTCTTTGTTGTTCATAAAAAAATAAACTGTGTTTAAATACTTATTATTGTAGACTGGCACAGTTTATTTTACATTCTCATATGTTAAGAAATCACGTTGAGTTACTGTCTTAACTATGCAAATAGACTCAGGTGAAGAGTAGCCTATTGCTTAGGTAACATATTGTCTACATAACCCATTATCTCATAAACCTTTTCAATTAATTTGTTTGAATCCTGAAGTATATAGACTTCTGATTTGTAGTATACATTATCGCTTGTTTCAAACAAATATTGTTCAAGAATATCTTTTAACTGAGAAGAATGAGTCTTGTCATCGTTGGTCGTGTACAGATAGAAGTACAACCCCTGGGAATCGCCATGTATATTGATGCCTACATGAGCTTTTGCATTCTTGGAATAGATATATTCACTGCCATAATAGAAACGGCACCAGGAATTCGGATGAATCCACGATTCTAGCTTATATAAACCAACAAGAAACTTGTCTTTAAAATGTTCTTTTTGTTGGCATCTATATTTAATAACAGCCAGATACTTATTAATCCTACATATATCTCTGTACCAACTATCAGTAAGCCAATCCTCGTTTTTAATTATAGGATAATAGAAATTACTATTGTCCTTATAATTCTCCAATAGAGAATTTATGGAATCCAAAGAATCTATTGTGTTTAGAAGTTCATAAAAGACATCTGTCTTATTTTCTTTACGAAGATTCTGTTTCCACTCTACGCCTGCATTTTTTATATATCTACCACACATCATCACATTGGCAATGCGATACGCTAGGAGCAGTCTCAAAGTCTTTGGCTTGATACAAACATCGGTAATGCTCTCGTCTGTATTGCCAAAAAGGATCGTTGATTTGCTGAATAACTTTGAGAACGTTGAGAGATTAAATGATTCCACGCCGCCAGCCCATGTTATCAGCATCTGTAATTCGCCATGCCATACACTGTGTTGTTCGGCATCCGCAAAGGCTGCTTCAATAGCTTCACGCTGGCTAGGATTATTGCGCAGAACATTCAATTTTGTCGATAGTTCTTTTCTATTATCATAGCTATCGAGTTCAGCTCCACAATCCAACCACGACAATATGTCAGAGCTCTTCATTGCCTTTACCAACAGAAGAGCTTCTTTCAACTTGTAATCATTTCGATATTGGGTAGTGTTTCGTAATGCGTGACGAATACGACGAATATCTGTATTGGATGCATCTGCAAATTTCTTGGCATACAGAAGGGATGGAATTAACCACGCATAGACACGTTGATCTTGTATGTTTTCAAAAATTTTGCTGAGTCCTAATCGTTTATAGGCCTTGAAATATTCTATTACAGTACATAATTTTATTTCTTCGTAAGGGAAAGCGTAGTCCTCTTTGGATATTATTCGTGCCAGCGATTTACTATTTTCTTCAGTCGAATTCATCGTCGCTTCTTTCTCCAAATACATAACGCATCTAAAGAATTCTTTCATTCCAGGATCACTTGTATCGAATTCGTTCCGATTCTTCCAGAACCAATTGTCCATATTTTCCCATAATGTACAATCAGACATGTTCTTTACCATAAATGGCTTTAAATTCTCCATGCGAGTCAAAGGTTCGCCAGAAGTGTTAATAATAACAAAAGTCTCTTCGCCATTTGCTCTAGTCCCCATATCATAATACATAAATTCAAGATTATTTATGATATGCTTACCGAATAAAGTGGCATCCTCATCATCCAAATGTGTCAGATAGATTTCGATTTTACTCAATGCATCTAACATACTGTTTACTGTAGGATCAAGATTATATTGTTCATAAAACCAAAATAGCTTTGAATTTAAATCTTCCACTTTATTAATTTTATCGGATAGGAAAAATTCTGTCACCAAGTTACTTATAAATGACAACGACGTTTCGCGTATAGCATACTGCAAATATGGTTCTTGATCGTCTTCTTCCAATTCACGCTTACTTATAAGATTATACATGAAAAGGTTATTCTTCAACTTCTTATTTAACATGCCTATCAGAAGGAATAATGTAGTTAGACGTTGTTGACCATCACAAAGCATAATTCTTCCCGATAGATCCTTGTAACCATATATGAGACCTATCTGGCTAACAGAATCAGGGAACTGCTTGAAAAGCTTGTAATGGCTATCTATAAATTTCCAGACACGATTTTTTTCATTTTCGTCCTTAGATCCCCAACAATAATCACGCTGAAGATCAGGTATTACAATCTTTCTATCTTCCGAGAATATATCTTTTATCAGATACGATTCACCAGTAATAAATCCTTTATCTTTCATCTTAGTGCTCATAATATGTTTGTACAAATTCCCGATAATACTTTTTGTGATTATCTAATATTTCACTTGCTCCCCAGGTTTTATTTACCGCAAAAATAAACACTGAGTGAAGCAAATTTCGGCTACGGAAGATTTTAGTTTCCATCGGATTGAAGAAAACATCTTTCTTTTTGTCGAACATCTTGGCTCCAAATACAGAATTGTCTCTTCCATATAAGAGGACCATATTACCGAGGCTATGTTCTGTTATAGCCTTTGTTTGATTTGCAGCTGTAAAATTACCAATCTTTTCTCTCCATATCATTTTGTCTGTAACCGTGCTTACGACTTCTTCAGAACCATTTTTAAATACATTATTATCTTGGTGAACAACACAAGACTTAGGGTATATGTGCTCAATAGATCTATTCCGAAGTATTGAGAAATCGAACTTTCTACCATTTAAACCATTTTGCTTGCAATCTTCCTCGATATTACGTCTTAAAAAATAATATATGGCCTGGTTATAAGCCCCGTCATTTTTCTTATCATTGTATACATCTGAATTTAAGAATAGTTGTTCTTCTACCTTTGTTCTTTTATCCTGAAAGGTTTTCTCGTCATCTGTCAAAATCTCTTTGTACGTTAGCCCCAAGAATGACTTGACAAAGATATTGTTAAGATCTTCCATCGAAACGCCCTGAGTGAAGTACTGATTGATGAAAGAAGTCTTATTGTTTTTATCAAACATATATAGAATTCCTCCTATCTTGTTAAACTCAATAGCATTGTTGAAAACATCCTCAAATCTTTTTTGTGTCTGTTGAATTCTCTTGAACGCATCTTTTGCCTGTTTTGGAGTATTACCAAGAACGTCTCTTTTGAAAGACTCAAAAGTTAAATCATTCAGATCTTTGGCTTTATTATTTTTAAGATAGGTACTTTGTACCGTGGTCAATAACCATTCTATACCAACGCTTTTTTCATTTAATCCAAGCCAATCTTTTACTTCATCTTGCATCCACCAGTGGAACCAATTGTCCCAAGTTCTGGCGTATCGACCTCTTAGTTCATAGCTCTCCCAAGACGAAATACCCTCCTGATTATCTAAAGATGCTAATCGCAGCAATTCAGCTTTTATTAATTCACCCTGACGCATTAATGCTCTATCTCCATTCATCATTGTAAAAGTCCTTGAAGCTTTGTCTGCTGGTATTTTTATCCAAAGAAACTTGACGTTATTTAATAGTTTTTCAATGGATATCTTTTGATATCGCTCTTCTTTACAGATGTTTTGTGCATTCTTAAAATAATGTATGTCTTGTGTATCTTCATCCTCAACCTTTATGCCATGAAGATAATTATCCGAATCAGTCCTACTCTCGTATTTGATATTAAGATCAAAGCACCCCTTGGACTGCAATAAAAGCATCAGAGTCGTAAGTCTTTGTTGGCCATCAATTATATTAATACCATCATCCGTTGTAGTGATTCCCTGAAGGAATACAGGAAGGTCCTCATTCACTTTCAGTAAGCTATCAAGTAAATAATGTACAGAATCCTGGTCGTCATTTGGACGTTGTTTTCCCCAAACATATCCTCTTTGGTAATATGGAATACAAAATGGGTGTACTTTACTGAATTCCACAAAATCACGTAATGTATATGTAGTCTTTTCCATTTTAGTTATAATTTTCCGTTACAATATGTCATATCAGATAACTCACACCGCCCAGCATCTTCTAATTCACGAAGAAAAAGGCGTGCACACATCTCAGCATCGTCACCGGCACGATGATGCTTACCCTCTGGAATGTTAAATTGTTCACATAGGTAGCCCAGTGTATTCGTACCAAATTCATAGTTATGACGAGCTGCACGAAGTGTGCAATAGTAGTCCACGTCGGGAGTCTCAAGATCATGAAGTTCTAATGACCTACGTATGCAAGATATATCGAAAGCTGCGTTATGAGCAACCAATATTGGTGTCTCATTCAGATACTCCATTATCTCTGCCCAAACTTCAGGAAATTCTGGTGCGTTCTCAGTATATTCTGGATGAATGCCATGTACTTGTATGTTCCAGTATGAATAGGCATTATCCTCTGGGCGTACCAACCATGATTTGGTATCTACTACCCTACCATTTTTGACTGCACAAATACCTGCTTCACAGATAGAAGATCTTTTTCCTGTAGCAGTTTCAAAGTCTATTGCAACAAAGTTCAAACCTTTAATCATTTGTTTCAATTAGTTTGTATTGTCCTTTAATAAGTATTTCAAATAAAGGTATGCTTGTCTGCTTGCCTTCCCAATATACTACAGCATATTCAGCTGCTTCTTTCATAGTTGAATTTACAGGAACCTCTGTTATCCATTGCATATCATATCGTTCAATAACAGAATTATCTGTTTTAACTTGGGCTATAACAGCATTGCCTTCTCGATATTCTTCGACAAAGTTCTTTGCATTTTCAATATTATCAAATGCAAAGATAGATTCTAAGCGACTACTCTTGTTTGGAAATATCTTGCGTCGAACAAATTCCCAAGCACCTTCCCAAATATATTGTCCGTCACCTCTTTCTTCATCAAAATAAAGACCTGTATATTGATAAATCTGGTTATAGTTGACGATAAAGTCCACAACATGTTGTAGGTGAATCTCTGTTTTTGATTCATTAAAAACAAGAAAAAGTTCCAAAGGTATAGTTGTATCTCCATTTCTTACTGCCTCTTGCACTTCGTCAAGCACTTGACCATATTGAGTTGCTATTCGTAATGCTGATGCCAGCTTAATATCACACTGTAAAGACAATAAGCAAATTGCTTCTATCTGTGGATAGTAACTCTGTACTGCTTGTTGTCTAGAGGTTTGGTTCTCAACACTATTATATGTTACATTTACCTCCTCAGATTCGTTGAGGACTCGGTAGTATTTTGCTTGAGTATTCATATCATTTATAATAATGAGTTAATGTATTCGCAAGGTTACGCATCTGATCTCGCAGTTTCTTCGGTTCCAATACTTCAACCTGATCTCCTTGTTGCATGATGAGCTGCAGAAAATCATAGGTTAGCTTCACGTCGTATGAGAATGTCGTTGACTCCTCATTACTTTCGACCTCTTGTTGTGACTCATGAAGTGGCAAGGTACGAAGGTAGTCAGGCGCATTCCAATATGCTCTCAGGACTACATGCTCAATCGGATCGTCACTCGGAATAATACCAGTACAACCTTCATAGAACTTCTTCATATTGAACCCTTTATTTATCTTAAAAGTCTTGTCAAGAATTGTAGCTTCATTGATACGATCAAGTCCATAGGCACGTATTTCCTTACGTGGTAAAAAAGCTTCTTCTCCTTTATGTTTTTTGTTGAGCATAACGTAGTAAGGATTGTTAGCAATGATGTACCAACGACGCTTAACAACTTTGAGGCAGTAAGGTTCTATTTCAAATGTGTTTGTATAGTCCTTGCCGAACCCTTGATGTGTTATCTCCATGACTTTATTTTCTCGCATAGCCTGCATGAAAATTGTCAGCAAAGTATGTCCAGATGGTATCTCCTCAAACTCCACTCGGTTCTGCAGTTTGCTGTCTGCTTGGACCTGATTAAGTGTTGCATATGAGTCAATAAGCCAACTCCGTAAGCCATCACCTTCCAGTTCACGAGGATTCACTATGTGATATTTGTACCCCTTAACATTAGAGTCCAGTTCAATGATAATATTGAAAATGTCAAGAATGGCTTTGCGATGATTGTGGAATGTTCGAAGAGGAAGTTCGTCACCATCCCCATAACTCAAACCGCTTCGTTGCCACTTCTCACTGATTTGTTTGTAGGAAAGATGTTTGTAGTGACGAAGCGTATCAACAAGCCAAACATATCTTCCAAACTGATTTGCAGGCATATTATTACTATATTTATTGAGTATAAAGATATGTATTTCCTATGAAATAAAACGGCATACATTCAATTTTATTGTGTATTGTTCTATGAACAATACTTATTTCTATTAAAAAATGATATTTTTGTCATAGGACAGAATAGGATAAAGACATAGACTTTCCTAAAGTTGGATGCAACAATGAAGTAGTACGGCTCAATTGAAAAACCATTATCTATTCTTTCTTTTGGACATCACAAATATGCAAAGAACTAGGATTGACATTGCAAGAGACAAGCTAATCAATTCGCCAGGAATCCATCTATTATGAATCTCATTGTTGGATATCCCGTAAAACAAGTTATTCACTACCCATCCCATATTTTTGATTTCAAGAATGATGCCATCATGATATACAGCTTTGTGTGTTCCACTCAAACTAAAATTCCATCCTCCTAGTCTAAATATGATGCAAGAAAGTAAAATCATGATGATGGAATATAAGAACATACCAATAGAACTTCTCTTAACCTTATTCAAAAAAAACACCTAAAGCACAATAATGCACTAGACTTATATACTTTTTCTTTTGCTGATTCATAATTCTTATTTCTTTTGTAAATTTGAAGCTATGATCATTATATGCATATAGTGTATATGTTCCTTCACTGCTAGTCCCCACTTAAATATGTTGTTTTGACGAAACATTTGGACAAAGGTATTGATAGACTCATTTTCGCTCATTAACATTGGAACGTCTTTTGGACAGAGTATGAATATAATGAATTTGTTAGCTGTGAATAAATTGAAATCACATACAACGCTACAAGTATGCAAAACGGCATCCTCAATAGCATCACCACACCGATTACTTCCTGTTGCTTTCCCAGAAAGCACTATTGTATTTTCTGCGCCATCCATTATCTCTTTAACATCTGAGCTATCGATGGCAATTACAGCATCATGGAGACAGAAGTATTCCCCTATCTCCTTGATGTTGTTTTCATTGGGATATTCAATGAACCGATTCTTCATGTTAATTACGTTTACGAACATTCCATGAGAGACCCTTATTCGTTGAATAATAGAGTCCCTTCTCGGTGGTGGCAAGGATTTCTTTGCCATTGTCCATTAGGTCTATAAACTTACCATAGTTGCTGCTTCCGCCACAACGCTGGTTCCACGAAAGACCATTGTTCTTTGAATACTCCAGCTTCTTGCTGTCCTTTGGTGAGATACGAATCAACTCACCACCATAATTGATCATCTGAGGCATAATGCTTTTTTTAAAATTGTTATTTATAATTTCCATACGAAATACACAATTTCCGAGGATTATGATGCAAAGGTAAATTGCAAGGTATGCCAAATTGGCACATACCTTAACAAAAACCTATGCGATTGAAGTTATTTTTAGAAATTTTTTCTTCACCACACAATTTTACAAGGCTGTTAATTGTAGGTTTAACGCCATTGATTACTTCCTGTATAAAAGCTTTTCGAGCAATATTGTCAATCTGGCCTCCACTAAAATCATAATTTGATGCCAAAGTCTCAGCCTCTTCTAATGAGAGAGATGATAGCTTGTTCATCCAGATGTTTCTCTTTGCCTCAATAGTAGGCTTGTCAAAACGAATTTTGAACAAGAATCTGCGTTCAAATGCTCCATCAAGATTATCTGCAAGATTGGTTGTTGCAATAAGAATACCGTCGAGATTTTCCATCTCTTCAAGAATGATGTTTTGAATAGCATTTTCTGTCTGAGCCACATTTCCACTGTTTACGTTCTTACGCTTTGAGAATACTGCATCTGCTTCGTTAAACAGCAATATGGGTTTTATATTATTCTTCTCGCAAAGTGTGCGATAATCTGTGAAAACCTTCTTTATCAGTTTCTCACTCTCTCCAAACCAACACGTTTTAGTTGCACTGATATCAACATGCATGATGGGCCGACCGGTAGCCTTGGCTATCTGCATCACGCTTTCGGTCTTACCAGTTCCTGGTTCACCATAAAGCAATACAGCAATTCCTTTGGGTAACTTGTTCACTTCAAGTCTTGCACACAGACCTTTATAAGACTGTTCAGTTAGGCTTTTTCGAAGGAGTGATAATTGCTCTTCCAGTTCGCCGGTAAAAAAGAGTTTTTTTTCTGAAATTTTATCGCAGGAAAGAAGCTGTTTGTTTGAAGTATCGTTGATATAAAGTGCAGCATCCTCACCAAGAAGTTTTTCTTTGCCCAGGTCTGTCATTATCAGCCTTGTGTCTTCGCCAAATAATGATGACTGTTTCTCTATCTCCACCAACCCCTGTTTCTGAAGATTGTTACACTTGTCCTTGAACTTATTAAGTATTATCCTACGTTTCTGGCGAGGATATAGAGTCTTTACTTCGTTTGAAAGTGAAGACGAATCATCATCAACCAAGTTGTGTCCTATAAAATAAAACAATAAACGATCATAGTCGTTGGCTATTGTATGTCTGATAGACTCTACTGCAGGAATATGCTTATTACCAGATTCGTATTTTTTTAGTGTATGAGACACTATATAGTGACTACGAACCGAGTTGCTGTCATAATTCCTCGAAAAATGGAAGAAATCGTATAGGCTATCTACAAAATCATAGATATCATTACACTTATAAGACTTTTCAAAAGCAAGAAGATCGCCACCATAATATAGTTTTTTCCCCTTATCTGTCAGAATAAAGTAGTTATCATTATCTTCTTCTACCCGTATAAGTCCCAGTTGTATAAGCGAATGCTCTTGCTCCACGATAGATTTTCTTACTAATATGCGTTGGTGCATGTTGGTATATATATCTTTAAGAGTTGTTCCTATTTCAGACATACCTTGTGCATCGCTTTTAAAATTATCATAACACATGTCATAAAACAGAATACGATCCATAATACTTAATACATTTTTCTTTAACTCTTGTATGAAACATAAGCATGGATTGCCTTTTTCAAGCTTTTCTGTAAAAAACACAAGATCGTCAGTCATAACTTCTTCGTTTTCGGCTTTTTCACCTATTCTTTTACAAAACCCATACTTATCAATCTGTATATCACTAACTTTGACATCTCGAATCTTTACATGCTGGTTCTCGATTACGGCTGCCATAACAGAATCATTAACTACAAAATTTTGTCTAATTATATTTTCTTCTCTGCTACCACGTCGCACAAGAAGTCCCTTACGTTCTAATGAATTGAGCGTAGGAACATATTCCATCATATCCAAATAGGAACATTCAAAATAAATGGCAAGATCGCATAGATTTGAACTTCTATCCATACAAGTTAGGTCAAAGTGTGATACAAACAAGTAGACTTCCTCTACTGTCTCGAGACCAACAGTCTGCATCACTCCCTTGAAGATTTCCTGAGTCTTTGCTCCACCTAATCTCTGCAATTTGCTATCTTTGAGTTTTCGTGCAGCTTCTTTGATGTATTGCATACTTGTCTTTGCCATACATTTAATTATATTTTTATTAATCTGGTGCAAAGATATGATGGAGGGTATGCCAAAAAGATGTATAGGTTGAAACAAATGATAAAATAAGGTCGTTTTTATCTAAAAGGGATTTGATTTTGAGAATTAATTCACTAGTCTATTATCTGTTTATGGGATTCGTTAAACAGCTCACATTTTATAAGCCATTATCAACTTTGAACAACTTAAGGATGAGGACGAACTGCTGTCTGAGCAAATAGTGGATAAAGACTCCATCGACATTCATGAAGTCATCTCCTTGAAAGATAATGTAGATTATCAGACTTTTAGAAAGAAACCTTTTATTAAGATTGCACCTCACAAATATGCCGTCATAGATGTTTCATTTATGATTTATAGAATGTTTGATGGGCTATATTTCATGTTCAATGATATGTGGCAATGTAAACACCCACTCTGCTAATGATTCATTTACCGTTATCATAATTTCTATTTAGTATTCAGCACTATATTTTGTTGACCGGATATTAGTATTTGCAATTGTGCTGTTATTAGTATTTATGTACAATAATCTTTTATTCGTACTCAGCCAAATAAACATGAGAATATTTGATGATTTTATACTTTTGGTTATACTTTCATTCCTCAACCGTTTGTACCAAATCTTTTTATTTTGTATGCGTATTTGCAATACTTTTTTAATACAGGCATTGGATAAAATAGTATTGTAAAATGCACACTCTCCAAAGAGTAAAAGTGCCTGATTATGGATCATGATTGATATTATTTTAAATTGCACAAAAATCAGAGGATGGTGATTATGTGCAATTTTGATGATTAAATGCTGTACATCAAGTCTTCCAGATTTTAATTATATTCTTATTTAAAGGTAAAATGCCCGAGTACATGATTGTTATTATATCACTCTTTTGTAATATCAAATCATCTGATCACACCGTTATTCCCTTTAGAAAACGCTCAATAGCGTTAAAATGTTAGTAAGTAAGTAGTTTTAGAATGAAATTCTTTTAAGATTCCCATTTTTTCAGTATATTTTTGTAGCAAGAAATTCTCGAGAACGCCTAAAGTATCACTTTAATATAGATTCCACTAGATCTGATTGAAGAGGTTATAGAGATTTCGAATAGTAATCATCAAAAATGATAAGGGGATTGAAGAATTCTTGCTTGATATATCATTTTAATATACAATCGAAAATAGGCTTGGTGCTTTTTTCGATTTTTTGTATTGTAATAAGCCATATATAACAACTTTAAACAGTTAGATTATGAGTAAATTACAATCAATTCAGAACATGTCCGGTTGGATTCAAAAATCAGTTCCAGGACAAGTAAAAGTGGGAATACTTCCATTGCAGTATAGAAACAGTTTTGGAATTTTAGCCAGTAGGTATAATACAACTTACGGCCGCATCTTCGGACGATATGTACATTACAGCTATAATTATTACAAACAAGTGGTGGTTATTGTTGTGGAAAAATTAGAAGAACATGAACAATTATGTAAAACCAAAGGAAATGAAAGAAAGTGGAGAGAACTTATTCCCCGGTGGTGCCTTGGAAAGGAACCGCTCGATGAAGGAACTGAATATGAATTCTGATTCCAGTAACAAGGTCATACTCAATGCCTCTGACACGGTATATACCGTTAGAGACGTAGCGAGCATGCTTGGTAGGAAGGAATGCACCATACGCAGACGTATTGAGAACGGCCTCCTGCCTGCCCATAAAGTCGGTCGCTGCTGGTATATTCTCAAATCAGAGTTTGTTGATGGTCTCAGAAATATTTAACTATCCCTCTAAATAGCAAGGTAGTTAATCAAGTCCCTGGCTGGTACCCTGTGAAGAATATCAGTCAGGGCAATTTATTTGTTGAATATTTGAATCTTATGATGATATGATTTCTCGTTCTATAATTGAAAGAATTCTCGATGCAACCAAAATCGAAGATGTAATCGGAGACTTTGTCACGCTTCACAGAAGTGGCCACTTTTACAAAGGTCTTTGTCCGTTCCATGAAGAACGTACACCTTCGTTCACTGTTACTCCTCATCGAAACATGTTTTATTGTTTTGGTTGTAAGAAAGGAGGTGATGCTATCACTTTTTTGATGGAACACGAGAATATGACGTATCCCGAAGCAGTCAAATGGCTTGGTCGCAAATATGGGGTAGAGGTAGATGAACAGGAAGAAGGCATTGAAGAGAAGAAGCAACGATTAGAAATAGAATCTCTGCAGATTGTGAATGAAGCCGTACACAAGTTTTACAGAGAACAGTTTTTGCTCAACAAAGAAGCTCAGAAATATGCCTATGCAAGGTGGAGTAAAAAATACTGTGATGAGATTCAAATAGGTTATGCTTCCAAAGACGGAAAGGCTCTCGCTGTCCTTCCCAATCAAAAAGACTTGATGATGAAATTGGGACTGATTAATAAAAGTGGTTACGATTTCTATCAGAATCGTATTGTCATTCCCATACGTTCCCGCTTTCAGAAAGTTATTGGATTTACTGCACGTGCTTTAGATGATATACAGCCCAAATACCTTAATAGTAAGGAATCTCTTCTTTATAGCAAGCGTAATTCATTGTTCGGCCTTGATGTAGCATGGCGTGCAGCCGGTAAAGATAAGAAGTTATATCTTGTAGAAGGTGCACCCGATTGCATGAGAATGCATCTCCTCGGTCTGGAAAACACGATGGCATCTCTCGGTTCGGCATGGACTGATGAGCAGTTTCAACTGATATCAAGAGCAGCGAACAAAGTTTGTTTTCTTCCCGATGATGACCCACCCAAAGATGGCCAATCATTCGGCACTGGAATTGAGACAGTTATGAAAGCAGGGAAATCGGCTATGGAACATCATTTGTCTGTTTCCATCAAAGAAATACCGGATGATGAACATCAGGGAAAGAAAGATCCGGATTCCTATTATACGGATATGGATATTTTCAGAAAAACCGAAGAAGTCGATTATGTGCTTTGGATGGCCGATAAATTATTTCCCTTATGCGAAAACACGGAACAGAAAAGCGACGTCATCAAACAGTTGGCCTATCTGCTTTCTCTCATAGATGATGATACTAAGGTCTCCCTGTATATCAATTCTCTTACCAAATATAACAAGTCGAAAGTAATCTGGAAGAAAGCCATAGAATATGCTTGTGAACAAAAAGACAAAAGCAGTAATGAAAAGCATGAAATAGACCTGAACAAGAAGTATGGCTTTTGGATCGAACATGGTAAATATTTTTCTTCTTCGGAGAAAAATGGTATTTATGAATGGTCTAACTTCACCATGAAGCCGCTCTTTCATATCAAAGATTCCATTATGGCCAAACGTATTTACACCTTCAAAAATGAACTCGGAGTAGAAGAATTAGTGGAAATGCGCCAGGAGGACCTTATTTCTCTCCAAAAGTTCAAACAGAAAATAGAAAGTCTCGGAAACTTTATTTGGAAGACTGGTGATAGAGAACTGACGAAGCTTAAATGTTATTTATATGAGAACACAGAAACAGCCCTAGAAATCAAGCAACTTGGATGGAATCGAAAAGAATTTTATGCTTTTGGGAACGGAGTCTTCTACGATGGACGTTTCATTCCGGTGGATGACTATGGCATCGTTCGTTTAGGAGAAAAAGGGAATTATTATTTACCTGCCTATTCAAAGATATACAAAGATAAAATAGACTTATTCAAGTTTGAAAGGCGTTTTGTTCACCTCAATTTTTCCACGACGCCATTAAGAGATTTCACTGCACAGATATTTAAAGTCTTTGGCAACAATGGCAAAATAGCGTTCTGCTTCTATCTGGCGACCTTGTTCCGTGATATTATTACGATGACTACCCGTTCATTCCCCATCTTAAACTTGTTCGGACCCAAAGGCTCTGGCAAAACCGAATTGGGACATACGCTACTGTCGCTTTTTATGATAGAAAACATTCCCCCCAATATGCAGAATTCGACTATTCCCGCATTGAACGATACCGTAGCAGCAGTTTCAGATGGTCTTGTACATATTGACGAATATAAGAATGGAGTCGATCCGTTGAAGATAGAATTCCTTAAAGGAATGTGGGATGGAACAGGCCGCACGCGTATGAATATGGATTTAGATAAGAAAAAAGAGACTACGGCTGTGGATGCAGGTATTATCCTTTCTGGACAGGAAATGCCAACGGCAGATATAGCATTGTTCAGCCGTCTTATTTTTCTGTCTTTCTCCAAATCTGAATTTAACACAGAAGAAAAAGCGTCCTATCAGCATTTGCTTCAAATGCGTTCAAAAGGAATGACACACTTAACGGTTGGAATATTGGCCAGACGCAAAGAGATAGCGACCACTTTTTTCGATACATTCCATTCCACATGCAAAGACGTAAATGATAAGTTTATAGATATTCCTGTCATGGATAGGATTGTGCTAAACTGGGCAATACCACTTACTGCTTATCGTTGTCTTGAAAAGTCAATAGATGTTCCTCTTTCTTACAAAGAAATGTTTGACATCACTGTAGAAGGCATCAGAAAGCAGAATGCCGAATGCAGAGTCTCTGATGAAATTGGAGCCTTCTGGCGCGTTGTTCAATTTCTTGTCAGTGAAGGAGAAATCATTGAAGACGGCGATTTCAAAATACGTGTTCTTGCCCGTTTCCATTCTGATCGATTCAAAGATATACACTGGAATGAACCTAGAAAAGTTCTTTATCTTCAAAAGACCAGAATCTTCATGTTATACAAACAGAATTGCCACAAAATCGGAGATAAAATCTTACCAGAAGAAACACTTAAGTATTATCTGGAGAATAGCAAATGCTTTCTTGGAGAACAGAGAATGACCTATCATGTCTTCAAAAAGGGAGTACAGGTTATTGATTATGAGCATCACAATGGAGTAAATGAACCAATAAAGAAGAGTGTTCAACAAAGGTCGTATTGTTTCGATTACCAGTTGTTGGCAGAGACCTTTGAAATTAATCTTGAATTGGGGAACACTGAAACTCCGGAAGAATAATAAACATAGGAAAATCATATCAACATAGATTTTTACTGCCATGTAGCTGTGAAGTTGTGTGGCAGTTTTTCTTTAAAAAATAATTTATTCCTATAAAACCACTATTTCTTTGTCTTGTTTGTCTTACTTGTCTTTTATATGAAAATCAATGAATTAACTATTTTCCCTTTAGTCAAATGCTGTCATAGCTTGTCACAATTTGATTGGAAGCTATTCGCTCCCTTTTTTAAGTTTTGTCATAAAAGCTATACTTTTGTCACTTATAGCAGAATGATTGTTATAATTATGTCTTGTCATAAGTTGTTAGTAATTAGCATGTTGTACAACATTATTGAGCCTTATGACAACAAAGACAAACAAGACAAGCAAAATATATCCTATTGAGAAGAATTTATTTTATTAATGAACTTTTCCCAAACAGGGTGGGAAGTGAAGCAGTCATAAACAGCCTGCCAAACTTCTTTGACGAATGGACTTGTAACAACAGATAGCAAGATAATTGTGATGGTCGTTTAGGTCATCACATTCTTGCTGTCAGTAGTGGAAAGTCGTTTCGTGTTTGGCCTTTGACTGAGTGTCTTTGATGCGCAGAGGAATGAAATTCCTCTAAGTCAGCGAAGTCTCTCAGACAAACTGTTTAAAGACGCTTCGCTTGGGTGGGGAAATGAAACAATCTATAAAATGGCAATAGATTGATGTGATGATTTGAGAAATCGCTATTTCTGGGTATTGTGCGAGCTAACGGATATAGCTAACTTTGCACCCGCAAATGAATAAAAATCTTGTTTGATGATAGTAATATTTAAATTAAATGATATGAAAGTGAAAAATTATCTTGTGGCTGCAGCGATTCTTTTTTTTGCTGCCTCTTGTAGTAACGACGATTCCAGTTCAATACCTTTGGCCGATCATGTATCAGCTGTTTATGCAGGAGTTTCTTCCTCTACGATGACTTATGTGTCTGCCCCGATGATTAATGAAGGGGATACGATGGTAATAACGAAAGTGAGTGACAATATGCTGAGTGTATCCTATAAAGGACAGACATGGGGAAATGCCACATTCGGCAGTGCCACCGTTACTGAAAATGATACGGCTTATGTCATCACAGGTTCCGGCACTATTACCATGGATGCTCATGGCACTTCAAAAAACTATGATGCCACATTGTCCGGTTATATATTGAAGGACAATTCCAAGAAGTTTAATCTGAAAATCAGCATTCCAAGCGTCATGGGGGGGACGGTTATTTCTTTTCTGCCGGTATCACAGTTTGTCGCAGCTGATTTCATATCAAAGACCTATTCCGGTTCTGCAAGTGCTTCATTCAAGTATTCTGACACACCGATGATAAATGATAATGATAGCGTGGTAGTGACCAAAAACAGTGATAATACGGTCAATGTTACATATATTGGTCAGACATGGGGAAAGGGTGTCTTTGAGAATATTCCTGTGACTGCCACAACAGATGCCTATACATTGGAGGGCAGCGGTAAGATCAGTATGGGAATGAGTGCTGCAACGGTCAAGGACTATGATGCAACCCTTAAGGCCACTCTGATCCGGACGTCAGACGGTGAGGATACTTTCGTGTTTACGCTTGCCAGCGTCATGGGTGGTACGGTTATTACCTTTACTGCCAAATAACAGACAAGCGTAATGAAACAAAATATCAGAATGTTATTATGGATGGTAGGGATCGCCGGTTTCCTGTCTTCCTGTGATGGTGTCATGGATGACTTGTATGACGAGCCGGAAGAAAGCAATACAACGGAATACGGCTTTCTGAACAAGAGTAACGGCTCATCTGTCGGAGAGGTCTATGTCAATGCCTCGGAGTATGACCGCTGGATATACATTAATTTCCATACCGGTAAGATTGACTCTGCTGTCGTCGACACAAAGGCAGAGCCAGCTGGGGGATGGGATATCGCATTGCACCGTTATGATGTGAAGACCAACAGAGCAGCTTCCATGGAAACGAGCTATACGGATCTCAGCCAGTTGACTTCATCCGGTGTGCTTCCAACGGGCAGCTATACAGAAGATGTCTATACCACCAATAAAGTGATTACTGATATGAGTGGCATGATGCAGGGGCATCTGGTTTATGCCAGTACTTATTATAACAGTGTGCTTAGCAGTTGGATAAATGTAGATACCGGCACAATGCCGCCAGTGTATATGACTTCAGGCAAGGTGTATGTGATCAAGCTGAGTGATGGTACTTATGTTGCTATTCTACTGAAATCGTATATGAATGATTCTAGTGTAAAGGGATATATGCGTTTTGATTATGTTTATCCGGTTAAATTTTAATAAGTAAATATGAAAAAAACGATAATAATGGCGGCACTGTTCCTTGAAATGGCAGGCCGTATAACAGCATCACCAGTATTGGGAGACAGTGTTGTCAATCTGAATGAGGTGGTTGTAACGGCCACACGAACGCCCAAACTGCTGAAAGATGTGCCTTACGTGACGAAGGTGATCACCGCTCAGGATATACAAAAAGTGGATGTCAATACGATTGAGGATCTTCTGAAGACTCTGCTCCCTGGGGTGGAGTTCACCTACTCGATGAACCAGCAGACAAGTCTGAACATGCAAGGATTTGGAGGCAATGCTGTCCTTTTTCTGATTGACGGGGAGAGGTTGGCCGGTGAGACCCTGGACAATGTGGATTATGACCGGCTGACGCTCAACAATGTGGAGAGGATAGAGATTGTCAAGGGTGCCGCTTCGTCTTTATACGGTTCGAATGCCGTGGGCGGTGTGGTGAATATTATCACAAAGAAGCAGACACGAAAGCTTTCAGCCAATGTTTATAGCCGCTGGAGCGCGTATGATTCACGACGTTATGGCGGTTCCTTGGGTTTTAAGACAGGGGTGTTTACATCTCTTTCAGACGTTCAGTATAATACCGTGGGTGACATCAATATGCCCAGTGAAGGGGATTTTAGCAAGGTTTATGCAAATCATGCGTGGAATCTGAACGAAAAATTGACATGGAAGCCGATGGGCAAGTTGCTGCTGACAGGCAAGCTGGGCTATTTCTTCCGTGAACGTATCGTCTCAAAAGACAGCCATGAACGTTACCGTGATCTGAATGTCAGTCTGAAAGGTGACTATGATATCAGCAAAACCGACAAATTGCAAATGGCCTATTCTTTTGATGAATATGACAAGAGTGATTATGCCATTTATACCGAGAAAGATGTGCGCGACTACTGCAATACTCAGAACATCCTGCGCGCCATCTACAGTCATCAGTTCTGTGATATTGGAACGCTTACACTTGGCGGTGATTTTATGCGCGACTATCTGAAGAGCTATCAGTTTGCCGACAATGGTAGCGAGCGGCAGTATACAGCCGATGCTTTTGCTCAATATGATTGGAATATAACAGATCAATGGAATATGATTGGCGGTTTGCGTTATGATTATTTCTCTAAATCCGATAATCAAAATCTGTCCGCCAAATTGGGTTTCATGTACAAACTGCGGAATTGGCGCTTCAGAGCATCGTATGCCGGAGGTTTCCGCGCGCCGTCCCTAAAAGAGATGTATATGAACTTCAACATGGCGAATGTGTTTATGATTTACGGAAATGAAAACCTGAAGGCTGAGAGGAGCAACAACTTCCAGTTGTCGGCAGAATATGCACGCAAGAACTACTCGTTTACGGTATCTGGGTTTTATAATCATTTTAACCATCGCATAACAACTTCGTGGAATCAGACGCTCCAGGGGATGGAATATATCAATATGAACAAGTTGCAGATTTATGGTATTGACATGAATGCCATGGCCCGCTATGCTTGTGGCATCTCTGCAAGTGCATCTTATGTGTACACATGTGAGCATATCAGATCCGGTGAACCTCTTACTACATCAACGCGTCCTCATACCGCTGTGCTCCTTCTCTCTTATGACCACGACTGGAAAAAATGGGGCATGAAAATAGCGCTCACCGGAAGATATCTTTCAGGTTTGATAACGGATGAATATACATCCGTGACATCTTATGCAGAAACCGATCGTGTGAGATACCCCGGATATCAGATATGGAAACTTACTGCTACAGGGAATCTGCACAGAGGCGTAAAGCTTACATTTTCACTTGACAACCTGTTCAATTATGTCCCCGGTTACTATTACAGCAATTCGCCGGCAACATGCGGAACAGTATTTTCAGCAGGAATTTCACTCGATATTGACAAACTAATAAAAATTTAGATAGATGAAAAAAGTATTGTTTATAATGGTATTAGCAGCAAGTATGCTACACGTGTCAGCAAAGACAGCGCTGGTAGTGATAGCGCATGGCGCTCCATCCGATGAATGGAACCGACCCGTATTAAATATTGAGAAAACACTCAATCAAGTAGAAATTCCAGGCATCAGCTATAAGCGTGTGGCGCTGATGGAATTTTCAAATCCCAATATCAATACGGTAGTAAAAGACTGTGAGAAGGAGGGCATAGACACTATCTTCGCTTTGCCGTTGTTTATTGCACCTTCCAGTCATTCAGAGGATGATATCCCCAATATCTTAGGATTGAAATACGATCCTGTTACACGTAGGGTTTTGGCCGAGGAGAAAGCGGAAATAGTTAAAAGCTATATTCGTTTCATTGTTGGTCCTACACTGATGAGTTCCGACATGATAGAAAAGACCATGCTGCAGCGCATAAAAGAGATGTCGAAAGACACGAAGAACGAGGCTGTGCTGCTTCTTGCACATGGAGATCCGGAAAGGATAGGCTTTTGGGAAAGTATCCTGAAGAAGACAGGGGATTACATTAAGACCAATACCGGTATTGATTATGTTGATGCCCGACTGGTAGGTATGGGATATACATTTTCCAAGGATGTCAATCCAATCCTCACCAAAGTTGCAGCCGAGAAGAAGAGAATCCTCGTGCAGGGTATTTATCTGATGTCAAGTGTCAGCGATATGGCTAAAATGGCCAAGATGGATGAAAAACAGAAAAATATAAAGTCGGAAATTGTCTACAGTGAATACGGAATACTGCCAAAATCTACCCCAGAGATCTGCCAATGGATTGTAGATACAACCAAAGATTGGTTGAAAAACAAGTAATCCCTATTGTATATCGTCCGTATGGTCATTTCGGGAGCGGGCATAGAATCTGAAAAATGAGACCATTTGCCTGTTCTGTCGCAATCTTATTTAGAAAGTCGGTTTGTCTTCGTGACAACCGGCTTTCATCGTGGTTGTGTCGTGCATGTCAAATAACTAAGTGGTGTAAATCCACTATGAGGGTATGTAGCGACCAACCATTAGTAAAGGCAAGGGTGTCTATTGTAGAGAATCTGAAAGAAGCCGTAAGCAAAGTTCTGGTCTGATACACAGAAATGTCATATAAGGTATATATTGCAGGACGAGTTTGCTGAACAAAACGAAGTCCAAAAGCTATACGGATACAATATTTATAAATGATACGGGGGAATGGAAAACTTCGAAACTGAGCTGTTTATGCTGAGAACTGTATTTCATCTTACTTTATTTTGACACTTAAAGATAGCCTTTTTATTTAAAATCACGAAAATAAATGCATATAATATGCGGATATTCAATTTAAATAATATTAAAACTTTTCGCAATATGTGTAGTTATGAACAATAGTCCATTATCTTTGTACTCTGTTTGACAGAAGGATGAATAATACATTATATAAAATAACTAGGGTTCGCCTAATTTTAGCCCGTATATTATTAGTAACATATACTATTATGTTATTAGTGATGTATACACATGTTCATTACACAAAAGATGTTGATAGGGGCATCTCTGAATTGTGTGTCAATCAGATCTACCATACTAAATGTTTTTCATCTCATAAATTTATAACTCATGAATGTTTTATATGTAAACTATTAAACTTACCATATTTTTTTCCTAAAATAATTAATCTTGTTGTTTTTATAACGATTATAGGTTACGTATACAAAAAAAACGATCAAAGATATTCAGTATACCATAACGTTATAAAAACGCCAAGAGCACCTCCTTATATTATTGTTTTAGATATTCATTATTAAAGGGACTCTGTGTGTCCATTAATTTATTAAACAATTAAAATTAAATAGATATTTATGAACAAGAATATATATTATATCCTTATAGTAATCTTTGTCGTTATGAGTAAGGCAACTTATGCTCAAAATAGCGTTACAGGTTACGTTTCTGATAAAAAAACAAATGAAAATTTGTCTGGTGCAATGATTTATAATCTGGAACAAAACAAACAAGTTCAAACAGATTGTACAGGACATTATGTATTTACAGATTTGCCACGAGGAAATGTGAAGATTCAATTCTCATATGTTGGTTATAAAACGGTAATAAGAGTCGTTAATATGGCAGAATCGAATGTCGTATTAAATGTTCCTATGGAACCGACATCGTTTCAACTTGATGAAATTGTCGTGTCCGGTGGTACTTTTTCTACACAACATGAAAATACAATCAAAATCGACTGTATAAATAACAAAGACATTGCTTCTACCGGTTCTCCTTCTTTTATTAAATCGCTGACCCAGATACCGGGTGTTGATATGATTGCAAAGGGAAATGGAGTTGCCCAACCTGTTATCCGTGGCTTGTCCATGACAAATATTTTAATGTTAAACAATGGGATTAAACTAGAAAATTTTCAGTTTTCAGAGAATCATCCATACCTTATAGATGAGTTTGGCGTAGATCGCGTAGAAGTCATTAAGGGCCCTGCATCCTTACTCTATGGTTCGGATGCAGTTGGAGGTGTAATTAACGTTATAAAAGAGAAACCGGCAATTGATGGAACAATTGAAGGTGATTATAATGCCCAATATCATTCTAATACAGAAGGTCTGGTAACAAATCTGGGTATAAAAAGTCGATCCGGTGATTTCTTTTATGGGTTGAGAGCTGGATTAAAAAGTAATCAAGACTATAAAGATGGTAACATGGACAGGGTTCCTAATACGCGTTATAATGAAAACAGTTTTAAAGCAAATATAGGTTTAAACAGATCATTCGGTGTCTTCCGTCTCTTCTATGATTATAACCGTCCTAAATTGGGAATGTGTGTAGGGGATGCGATAAAGGATGTTACGGAGAATGGTAGAAAGAACAAATATTGGTATCAGGATCTAACGAATCATATCATTTCAACCAAGAACACTTTATTCTTAGGCAAATACAAATTTGATATGAACGCCTCTTATCAGATGAATAATCGTAAGTTACAAACAGATAATAATACTCCTGCATTTGAAATGGTTGATATGGATATGAATACGTTGTCTTATGAAGTAAAAACATATTTGCCATCAAGTACAAATTCCGAATATATTTTAGGCATTCAAGGAGCAAATAAAACCAATAGAAATCATA
>OCVT010000137.1_pt1 | contig 25522 bp, 24 predicted proteins | sample 1539111 | NCBI WGS metagenome assembly OCVT01 (sample SAMEA3991482, study PRJEB22521) | metagenome | biome: anthropogenic terrestrial biome; feature: sewage plant; material: raw primary sludge | place: Sweden | collected 2012-09-26 | reverse complement strand
ACGTTATAACAGATTCTGGAAATTCAGTAATGAATGGTTCATTCTGGAATTCAACGGCATGGTTCTGGCAGACGAACTGGCTTATTTTTGAGTGCTGGCTTCTTGTTTTCATTATCGCACTTATGATTGTTGTATCAATCTTCACTCCGGCACCAAGCAAGGAACAAGTTGAAGCTATCACATTTACAGGTGACTATAAGAAGCAAATAAATGAAAGCTTCAACATATGGGATATTGTTGCAACTCTAGGAGTTGTAGCACTCTGTGCAGCATTCTATATATACTTCTGGTAATAAGTAAGATTCAGGTTGAGTGGAAATTTCCATTCAACCATTTAAAAACATAAAATATAAATAACATGACAGGATTTTATGGTGAACACTCAAAGGTTTGGGTATCTGTCGACTGCATAGTTTTTGGATTCGAAGAAGACAAATTGAAACTGCTAGTAGGTAGACGACAGATGGATCCAGGTCGTGGAGAATGGTCGCTTTATGGTGGTTTCGTTGGAGCAAAGGAAAGTCTAGAAGATGCAGCCAACAGAGTGCTTTTTGATCTCACAGGTCTGAAGAAACTCTACATGAAACAAGTTGGAGCTTTCGGAGCTATCGACCGAGACCCGGGAGAACGAGTTATTTCTGTCGCTTATTGCGCTTTAATAAACGTTAAGGACTATGATGACAAATTGAGACAAGAACATGGTTTGGAATGGGTCAGTTTAGAAGACATGCCCAAACTCTATTCCGACCATAATGACATGGTAAAGAAAGCCATCACACTACTTCGCCGCAGAATATCAACCGAACCATTGAGCTTTAATCTCCTACCGGACCTATTTACTCTCACACAACTGCAACATGTGTATGAGGCAATCCTTGATGACGACATTGACAAACGAAATTTCCGTAAACGTATCAAGACGATTGATTTCATAGAGAAAACAGAACTTATTGATAAAACCACGTCAAAAAGAGGTGCCTCTTTATACCGTTTCAACAAAAAAGCATACTCAGAAGATCCGACGTTTAAACTTTAAAGCAATATGTTAGAAGAATTAAAAGAAAAAGTATACCACGCCAATCTTGACTTAGTCAAGAATAGTCTTGTGATCTTCACATGGGGCAATGTGTCAGGCATTGATCGTAAAAAAGGACTGGTTGTAATCAAACCTTCGGGGGTCAGCTATGATAAAATGAAAGCTAGCGACATGGTCGTTGTTGATTTATTGACAGGAAAAACTGTAGATGGAGAAATGAGCCCCTCTTCAGACACCCCTACACATTTGGTTATATATCGTGCATTCCCAGAGATTGGAGGTATTGTACACACACACTCCACTTATGCCACAGCATGGGCACAAGCAGGTAAGGACATTCCTAATATAGGAACCACACACGCTGACTACTTCCATGATGATATCCCTTGCACAACCGACATGACAGAGACCGAGGTAAAAGGTGAATACGAAATGGAAACAGGCAATGTGATTATAAAACGCATTAAAGACGGCAACATCAACCCCGCTCACACACCAGGGGTACTTGTCAAAAATCATGGACCTTTTTCATGGGGCAGTGATGCAGATAACGCCGTATATAATGCTGTAGTATTGGAACAAGTGGCAAAAATGGCATTCATTTCATTCTCTGTCAATCCCAATACCACAATGAATTCTCTTCTCATAGAGAAGCACTTCAGCCGTAAACATGGGCCAAACGCATATTACGGTCAGAAGAAAAAAAAGTAATATCAAACTGATTTCCAATTAATATCAAGGCATAGACAAATTGTATAGCAATATAGGCAATAATGCCGCGTGAAAGATATATTAAGAGACCAATATACTACATATTGCTGTACTATTTGGTAACAATTGAAAATCAAATATTAATCAATTGTAAATTAACAATTAACAAAAAACAGCTATGGTAAAAGCATTTGAAAATTTTGAAGTATGGTTTGTAACTGGTGCACAACTTCTATACGGAGGGGACGCAGTGGTACAAGTAGACGGACACTCTAAGGAGATGGTCGATGGTTTAAATAACTCAGGTCGTCTGCCAATAAAGGTGGTTTACAAAGGCACAGCCAACAGTTCTAAAGAAGTAGTCGACATTATGTCAGCTGCCAATAATGATAAAAAGTGTGCAGGTGTTATCACATGGATGCACACATTCTCTCCTGCAAAGATGTGGATTCACGGCCTGCAGATTCTTCGCAAGCCTCTACTCCATCTCCATACACAGTACAACAAGCAAATTCCATGGGATACAATGAACATGGACTTCATGAACCTAAACCAAAGTGCTCATGGAGACCGAGAGTATGGGCACATCCTTTCTCGTCTACGCAAGCCACGCAAGACCGTCATCGGTTACTGGCAAGACGAGAAGACACAGGATCATATCGCTGTATGGTCACGCGTTTGCGCTGCCTGGGCTGATGCTCAAGACATGCTTATCATCCGATTCGGAGACCAGATGAACAACGTTGCGGTAACTGATGGCGATAAGGTTGCCGCAGAGCAGGTTCTCGGCTACCACGTAGACTACATGGCATTCAGCGACGTAATGGTTTACTTCAATCAGGTTAAGGATGCAGATGTTGACGCACTCGTCGATGTTTACTTCAACGAATATGCTCACGAGGCTGCCCTCGAAGATAAGAACACCGAGGCTTACAAGAAGATTTGGAACTCTGCAAAAGCGGAAATCACACTGCGCACACTGTTGAAAGACAAGGGAGCTAAGGGATTTACAACAAACTTTGATGATCTGGGCGATGCTAACGTAGAAGAGACAGGTAAGGGATTCGACCAAATTCCTGGCCTTGCTTCACAGCGCTTGATGCACGATGGTTACGGTTTTGGAGCAGAGGGTGACTGGAAGAGTGCAGCTCTCTATCGCACGACATGGTTCATGACACAAGGGCTGCCTGGTGGAAGCTCATTCCTTGAAGACTACACACTAAACTTCGACGGCGACAACACATCCATTCTCGAAGCCCATATGCTGGAAATCAACCCTGATATCGCAGAAGAAAAGCCACGTCTTGAGGTTCACTTCTTAGGCATCGGTATCCGTAAGAGCCAGACCGCACGTCTCGTTTTTACATCAAAACAAGGTCACGGTATAGCTGCAACAGTTGTGGACATGGGCAATCGCTTCCGTTTGATTGCAAACGATGTAAACTGTATCAAGAGCAAGCCTCTGCCTAAATTACCCGTAGCATCCAACCTCTGGATTCCTGAGCCAACATTCGAAGTTGGTGTAGGTTGCTGGATTAACGCAGGCGGTACACACCACAGTTGCTTCTCTTACGATATCACAGACGAATACTGGCGCGATTATTCTGAAATTGCAGACATTGAATGTTGCATTATCAACAACAAAACCGACTATGAAGGCTTCCGCAAGGAACTCCGCTTCAACGAGGTTTATTACATGCTTAACAAGGCTCTTCGCTAAGGGCTTACATGACACGTTCTCAATTCATGATAAAAGCATTATGCTTTAAATTATGAATTGGAAATGTGTCTTTATTGATTTATCACTATACAATATTATATTTATTCATGAAAATAATTAATGCAAAATCAACCATAGAAGCAGGCAAGGCTATTCTTGGTATCGAATTTGGTTCAACTAGAATCAAAGCAGTATTGATAGACCAGGAAAACAAGCCTATAGCTCAAGGAAGTCACGAATGGGAAAACAAACTCGTTGATGGCCTTTGGACATATAGCATCGATGCCATTTGGAATGGTTTAGAGGATTGCTACGCTGACCTGAGAGCTAATGTAAAAGAACAGTATGACACTGAAATAGAAACTCTCTCGGCTATTGGTATCAGCGCCATGATGCACGGATATATGGCATTCAATGACAAGGAAGAAATCCTTGTTCCTTTCAGAACATGGAGAAACACCAATACAGTCAAAGCTGCGGAAAAGTTGTCTAAGTTATTCAACTTCAACATACCTCTACGCTGGAGTATTTCCCATTTATATCAGGCAATTATTAACAATGAGGAGCATATAAAGGACATAAAATTTCAGACCACTCTTGCCGGATATATCCATTGGCAGATTACTGGAGAAAAAGTATTGGGTATCGGTGATGCGTCTGGCATGATCCCTATAGACTCAACCATAAATGATTATGATGCAGAAATGGTTGATAAGTTCGACAAACTGATAACCCCATATGGCTTCGGATGGAAACTCCTAGATATCTTCCCTAAAGTTGTATTGGCTGGTGAAAACGCAGGAACATTGACAGCAGAAGGCGCAAAAAAAATTGACCCGTCAGGACACTTGAAGGCAGGAATACCAGTATGTCCCCCAGAAGGTGACGCAGGAACAGGTATGGTGGCAACTAATGCTGTAAGACCACGCACAGGAAACGTATCAGCCGGAACATCATCTTTCTCTATGATTGTCCTCGAAAAAGATTTGTCACAATCATACGATGTTATAGACATGGTTACGACACCTTGCGGAAGCCCTGTCGCTATGGTACATTGTAACAACTGCACATCCGACTTGAATGCATGGGTTAATATGTTCATGGAATATCAAAAACTGCTCGGTATTCCTATTGATAAGAACGAGGTTTTCCGCAAACTCTACAATCATGCACTAGAAGGAGATGCCGACTGTGGAGGCCTTATCACATACAATTATATTTCTGGTGAACCTGTCACTGGACTTGCAGAAGGAAGGCCAATGTTTGTACGTTCTGCAAACGACAAATTCAACCTTGCCAACTTCATGCGCGCAAACCTCTATGCCTCTGTTTGTGTATTGAAGATTGGTAATGACATTCTTTTCAAAGAAGAGAATATCAAGATAGACAAGATTACCGGTCATGGCGGACTGTTCAAAACCAAGGGTGTAGGTCAGAGAATACTAGCCGCAGCCATCAACTCACCTATATCAATAATGGAAACAGCTGGCGAAGGTGGTGCATGGGGTATCGCATTGCTCGCTTCTTTCCTCGTTAGCAACAACAAACGCCAATCATTAGCTGACTTTTTGGACGAAAAGGTATTTGCAGGTAATATAGGATTAGAGATATCACCTACAGCTGAAGACGTAGCCGGATTTGATTCATATATCAAAACATATAAGGAAGGATTGGCTATTGAAGAAGCCGCTGTCAAGTATAAGAAAAAGTGAATACTCAGTCCATTCCTATAACATGTATGAACAACAATATTACGGAAGCGGGTCTTAAATTAATTTAGTTTGCCCGCTTCTTGCTTATTGAATTATAACTTACGTTATAAGGCTACTACAATCACACTATACATATATAAACAAGTATAATAAACGAATGAAAAGACTGTTCACTATTTTGACATTGGCAACTGCTTTTGCCATAACAATAATGGCAGGAAATGCCACAATTACAATATATGCAAATCAGGGCAAACAGAAGATATACAAGGAAGTCTATGGTCAGTTTGCTGAGCACCTTGGTTCTTGTATATATGGTGGACTTTGGGTTGGTCCGCAATCAAAAATTTCTAACACTGATGGATACAGAAACGATGTACTCAAAGCCCTCAAGGATTTGAAAGTTCCTGTTTTGAGATGGCCCGGAGGATGTTTCGCTGATGAATATCACTGGATGGACGGTATTGGTCCACGCGACAAACGCCCTAAGATGCAGAACAACAACTGGGGAGGAACTATCGAAGACAATTCTTTCGGCACTAACGAATTTCTCAACCTTTGCGAACTTATTGGCTGCGAACCATATATCAGCGGCAACGTTGGCTCAGGTACTGTAGAAGAACTCGCGAAATGGGTGGAATACATGACATCAGACGGTGATACACCTATGGCAAAACTCCGCCGTCAGAATGGTCGTGACAAAGCTTGGAGAGTGAAATTTCTTGGCGTTGGTAACGAGAGTTGGGGATGCGGAGGAAACATGCGCCCTGAATATTATGGTGATTTATTCCGACGTTACTCCGTATATTGCCGTAACTATGACGGAAACAACCTGTATAAAATTGCATCTGGCGCAAGCGATTATGATTATAACTGGACCAATTCGCTTATGAAAAACGTTGGAAACAGAATGAACGGAATCTCTCTCCACTACTACACAGTCACAGGTTGGAATGGCAGCAAAGGCTCAGCCACAAATTTCAATAATGACGATTTCTATTGGACTATGGGCAAATGCCTTGAAATTGAGAATGTCATCAAGAAACATAGTGCAATAATGGACGAAAGCGATCCAAAGAAACAGATTGGTCTGCTAGTTGATGAATGGGGTACATGGTGGGATGAAGAGCCTGGCTCTATGAAAGGACATCTATATCAGCAGAATTCTATGCGCGACGCTTTCGTCGCAGCACTCACATTGAATATCTTCCATCGCTACACCGACCGTATTCGTATGGCAAACATTGCGCAAGTGGTTAACGTATTACAGTCGATGATTCTCACTGATACAAAAGGAACTGGTCACATGATTCTGACTCCTACGTATCATGTATTCAACATGTACAAGGGATTCCAAGAGGCAACATATCTCCCAATGGATATAAAATGTGACACGATGCAAGTGCGAGAGAACCGCACCATACCAATGATTTCTACATCCGCAGCCAAAGAAACTGACGGTTCAATAATAATCTCACTTGCCAATTTATACCTTGATAAGGCACAAGACGTAGAGTTCTCGTTAGATGGTACTACAGTTAAAACCGCAATAGGACAGATATTGACATGCAAAGACATTAAGGACTATAATGATTTCGAACACCCGGAAACAGTTAAACCTACAGTCTTTAAGTGCGCCAAAATCAGCGGAAAAATTGTAAAAGTTAAAATACCCGCTAAATCAATTGTAGTTTTGAATTTAAAATAGTAAATTTGCAAAAGAAAGTTTAATTCACAAAGCAAAATAATGAACGATAAGAAATTAATGAATCATGCAGCGGATAACATTCGTATCCTCGCTGCTTCTATGGTAGAAAAAGCTAATTCTGGTCACCCTGGTGGTGCTATGGGTGGAGCTGACTTCATCAACGTACTCTTCTCAGAATTCTTGGTTTATGACCCAGAAGATCCTTCATGGACAGGTCGTGACCGTTTTTTCCTTGACCCTGGTCATATGTCCCCTATGCTTTATTCTGCTCTTGCACTCCAAGGCAAATTTACCCTCGGCGAACTGCAACAGTTCCGCCAATGGGGATCTCCTACTCCAGGACACCCAGAACGTGATATTGCACGAGGGATAGAGAACACATCAGGTCCCTTGGGACAAGGACATACTTTTGGAGCAGGTGCGGCCATTGCTGAAAAGTTCCTTGAGGCTCATCTTGGACACGAGGTTATGCAGCACAAAATTTATGCATACATTTCTGATGGTGGTATTGAAGAGGAAATATCCCAGGGCACAGGCCGTTTAGCAGGCGTTCTTGGCCTAAACAACCTCATCATGTTCTACGATTCCAACGATATCCAACTCTCTACTGAGTGCTATATGGTTATGAATGAGAATACTGAGGCAAAATATAAAGCATGGGGATGGAATGTGTTGAAAATCAACGGCAATGACGAGGACGAGATCCGTGAAGCATTGAAATCCGCACAGAAAGAAGATAAACGTCCTACTCTCATTATTGGCAAGACCGTTATGGGTAAAGGAGCATTGAAAGATGATGGTTCAAGTTATGAGCGTAACGTGAAGACTCACGGTGCTCCCCTTGGTGGTGAGGCTTATGCAAAAACAATAAAAAATTTAGGAGGTGACCCGACAAATCCATTCGTTATCTTTGATGATGTAAGGGCTCTATATGCAGCACGTCGCGAAGAACTGAAGAAAATTGTTGCTAGCCGCAAAGCTACTGAGACAGAATGGGCAAAGATAAATCCTGATAAAGCCACCAACTTGAAAGAATGGTTCTCAGGGAATGCACCTAAGGTAAACTGGAGTACACTTATACAGAAAGAAAACTCTGCAACCCGTGCTGCAAGTGCAGCTTGTTTGGGAATTCTTGCCGAGCAAGTTCCAAATATGATTTGCGCTTCTGCCGACCTTTCAAACTCAGACAAAACAGACGGCTTCTTGAAGAAAACACATTCACTTATTGCTGATGATTTCTCTGGTGCATTCTTCCAAGCAGGTGTTTCAGAGCTTACAATGGCTTGTATGTGCATTGGTATGTATCTTCATGGTGGTGTAATCCCTGCCTGTGGCACCTTCTTCGTATTCTCCGATTACATGAAGCCTGCAATTCGTATGGCTGCATTGATGGAAGTTCCGATCAAGTTTATTTGGACACACGATGCCTTCCGCGTAGGTGAGGATGGACCTACCCATGAGCCCGTCGAGCAGGAAGCACAGATTCGTCTGATGGAAAAACTAAAGAATCATCATGCAAAAGACAGTGTTCGCGTTTTCCGTCCTGCAGATGCAGATGAGACAACAGTTTGCTGGGCTATGGCAATGGAGAACATGGAAACACCAACTGCCTTAATCTTTTCTCGTCAGAATATTACAAAGCTGCCCACAGGTAACGACTATGAGCAGGCTCGCAATGGTGCTTACATTGTAACAGGCAGCGATGACAATTTTGATGTAATCCTCTTGGCATCAGGTTCAGAGGTTGCTACACTTGAATCTGGTGCTGCACTTCTGCGTAAAGATGGTATCAAAATTCGTGTAGTAAGTGTTCCTTCTGAGGGTCTCTTCCGCAATCAGAGCAAAGAATATCAAGAAAGCGTGTTGCCAAAGAGTGCAAAAATATTTGGCATGACAGCCGGTCTGCCTGTCACCCTAGAAGGACTTGTTGGTGCAAATGGTAAGGTATTCGGAATGACAAGTTTCGGTTTCTCTGCTCCTTACAATGTACTTGATGAAAAATTGGGCTACACTGGAGAAAACGTTTATAATCAAGTAAAGGCTTTCTTGGCTGAATAATCATGGAAATAAAGACAGTTGGCATTGCCTGTGACCATGCTGGTTATGCACTGAAACAAATAGTAAAGCAATATCTCGACGAAAAGGGATATGCATACAAGGATTACGGAACATATAACGATGAGTCTTGCGACTATTCTGACTACGGACATGCTTTAGCTGAAGGCATGGAGAATGGCGAAGTCTATCCGGGTATTGCTATCTGTGGCAGTGGCGAAGGCATTAGCATGACACTGAATAAGCATCAATCCATACGTGCCGGTCTGTGCTGGATTCCTGAGATTGCACATCTCATTCGCCAGCACAACAATGCAAACGTATTGGTAATGCCAGGGCGCTTTATCGACAAAAATATGGCGCGCAAGATAATGGATGAATATTTCAGTACTGATTTCGAAGGTGGTCGCCACCAAAGAAGAATTGACAAAATTCCAGTAAATCATGCTAATCCTGAATAAGCGTTACAATTTTACTGCGCAATAAATAATATTAATTTATCACAGCAAGGCACACCTTGCTGTGATTTTATTTTTATTGCTGCCCGCTAAAAGTTTAGCGGACAGCAATAAATATTTATAAAAACAAAAAGGATGTATCTATTTTGACACACCCAATTCGTTATTACAACGTAATAACAGTATATTACTAAACGTTCAATTCTTATGCTGTGGCAAATGGAATGTATAAGATTTGTCAAACACCTGACTGACTTTATTTATTTCAAGGAATGTAGTGCCTCCGCCTTCTCCAAAACTGCCACTTAAATAGGCTATCTTATCATCAAGAGTAATATATCCTTTCTGTCGTAACATTCTCAATGCTGCAAAGAACATGTATTCAGAACCCAAATGTTCCTTCTGGAAAACTGGTATTACACCATAACTAAGATTCAGCCAACGCTGTGTCTTCTCTTTATAACATATTGCAAGCACAGGGGTAGGACCACGGAATGCAGCAATATTACGCGCTGTTTCACCAGTTTCACTATCGGTGATTATTCCGGCTACGCCCAAACGACGCGTAGCATCAATGGCGGCATGTGCCAAAAATTCCCGTTGAGAGCAATTTTCGTTCAATGGAACAACATAATCACTCACAATAATTCTATCCTTCTCAGCTTGTTCTGCTATAGATGCCATCGTCAAAACCGACTCCAAAGGATATTTGCCACTTGCAGTCTCACCACTAAGCATAAGTGCATCAGTGTTGGAATAGATAGCATTGGCAATGTCTGTAACCTCCGCACGTGTAGGACGAGGATTAAAAATCATCGTATGCAACATCTGAGTCGCTACAATTACCGGTTTCTTCATAGACACACACTTGCGTATAATCTGACGCTGAATACCAGGAATACGCTCTATAGGCACTTCTATACCCAAATCACCTCGTGCGATCATTATACCATACGAAGCAGCAATAATCTCATCAATATTATCAACACCTTCCTGATTTTCAATTTTGGAAATTATCTTTATGTCGCTATTGTGATCATCAAGAATCTTCTGAACGGCTTTTACATCAGCAGCATTGCGCACAAACGAATGGGCAATAAAGTCTATATCTTCATCAATAGCCAATTGGATATTTCGTCTGTCTTTCTCAGTAAGTGTAGGCAAATCAATATGTTCTCCTGGAACGTTCACACTTTTGTGAGCGCCAAGCACACCATCATTTTCCACACGCGCCACAAGCATTGGACCAACATTATCCATAACCTTCATGTCAAGTGCACCATCATCGAAAAGGATATCATCGCCGACTTTCACATCTCTAGTTATATCAGCATAGGACACATTAACTATGTCATGAGACGATTCCATCTCCGGACGTCCGAATATTTTAACCACATCACCCGTCTTATACTCAATTGGCTCTTTCACATCGGTAGTACGAACCTCAGGACCTTTTGTATCAATCAAAATACCAATGTGCGGAGACACCGCCCGCACATTCTTAATTATTGTTCGGATACCTTCTGGAGTTGCATGAGCAGTGTTCATACGAACAACATTCATGCCTGCAAAAAACAACTTACGAATAAAGTCTTGATCACATCTGCGATCACTTATAGAGCATACAATCTTTGTCTGTTTCATATTACCAATAATTATCTATTGCAAAAGTACGCTAAAATCAGCACAAATCAAAGGAATTTACATTTTTTTTGGATTATGGCATTCACAATAAACAAAAATATCCCAACCGTATAGATTTCAATACTCCTCGAAAGGCAAATAGCCCTCTATCCATTCTCTTTGAGAAATTTTATCAAAATCAGATGGATTGGAAACTGATAATCCAAGAAGACGTATAGGATTTTCTGCAGAGAAGCAAACTTGTTTCAACAGCACTTTGGCCAAGGGCAAAATTATATTTTTATTTTTCAAAACATGAGTGTTAGTAACACTACGTGTTATTTGGTTAAAATCATGGAACTTCACCTTTAATGTCAGAGTTTTGCCATCAAAATCAGCTTGTGAAATACGCTCTTCTAGCTCAATTACCGTGTGATAAAGCTCTATCAATACTGTCGACTTAATACTAATATCTTCAAGAAAAGTATGCTCACAACCAACAGATTGGCGTTCTCGCTCTGTTAATACATCCCTACCATCAATACCAAAGGCAAAATTGTAATAAATAGAGCCCACCTTACCGAATACATCAATAAGATGATTTAATGAAATATGACGCAACTGGTCACCATTAAAGATCCCCATTCTGTGCATACGTTCGGCAGTCTTTGGCCCAACGCCCCAAAAGTCCTCGATTGGCAATTGCGCAATAAATTTCTGCGCATTATCTGGATGTATAACAAAAAGTCCATCAGGTTTCTTATAATCTGATGCAATCTTAGCAAGAAACTTATTATATGAAATGCCTGCAGACGCAGTAAGCTTAGTCTTTTCATATATTTTTTGCTTTATCTCCACCGCAATATCGCGAGCATATTTCATATTTTTCGTATTCACAGTGACATCAAGAAAAGCTTCATCTATAGATATCGGTTCTATCTTTTCGGTATATTCCCTAAATACATTATGTATCTGTGAAGACACTTCACGGTACACATCAAAATGCGAGGGCACAATTATCAACTGAGGGCATATTCGCTTGGCTTGAGATATAGACATTGCAGAATGCACACCAAACTTCCGCGCTTCATAACTGGCAGTAGACACAACACCACGCGGTCCGTCAAATCCAACTGCTACAGGCTTCAAACGCAGGTCTGGATTATCTCTCTGCTCCACTGAAGCAAAGAAAGCATCCATATCAATATGTATTATCTTACGCTCGCTCATAATACAAAGTTATGATTTTTTTCTAAAACAAGCAATTTTCATCGTTGTTATTTGTCTTATAAATTAAAACAAGTTGAAATTAAATAACTACCAAATTTCCAATACCGGCCAACAAAGATATGAATCAAAAGTAAATTATGAGAAAAATATTACAAATGTCTGTCGTCCCATCATATACAAATTACACCTATCATATATGTAAAAACATCTAAAGACTTGAAAACTAAGCAGTTTGATAATTTTTTATTAGCTGTTTTTGCAAAAAAAGCAAAATAAATTTTCATTTCACATAAAAAACAAGTATATTTGCAAACCTATTTGTAAGAATAAGTAAAAATATACAACAATATAAAATAATATACGATGACAAAAGCTGACATAATAAATGAGATAGCTAATAAGACAGGCGTTTCAAGAAGAGAAGTTACGACCGTTGTAGAGAGTTTTATGGACTCTATAAAAGTAAGCTTGTTAGACAAAAAGGAGAATGTGTATCTTCGCGGTTTCGGTAGTTTCATTATCAAGCATCGTGCAGCTAAGACAGCACGCAACATTCTCAAAAATACGACTATCACAATTGAAGCTCACGATTTGCCAAGTTTCAAGCCAGCAAAGAGTTTCATCGATCAGATGAAGGGCGAATGATTTTAATAGAATAAATCAAATAACATTATAGTAAACATTTAAATTATTAAAAGTATGCCAAACGGTAAAAAGAAAAAGGGCCACAAGATGGCAACGCATAAGCGTAAAAAGAGATTAAGGAAGAACAGACATAAGAGCAAGTAACAACTTGCTTGACAGTCTTTTCGGACTGAAGGGCGTGTCAATGCCATCCACAAAGGATTTTTTGACATGCCCTTTTAATTTAAAACTAAGTATCAAGTAAAAGAAATGACCAGCGAAGTTGTAATTGACGTCCAACAGAAAGAGATTTCGATTGCCCTGCTGGAGGACAAGAACCTTGTAGAGTATCAAAATGAGCCACGTTCGGCTTCATTTTCTGTTGGGAACATCTATGTGGCTAAGGTTAAAAAACTTATGCCTGGGCTGAATGCCTGTTTTGTTGATGTAGGTTATGAGCGCGACGCCTTTCTTCATTATCTTGACTTAGGAAGCCAATTTAACTCTTACGAAAAGTATCTGAAACAGGTACAGAGTGACAGAAAAAAACTTTATACATTTGCTAAGGCTACGCATCTGCCAGATTTGAAAAAAGACGGCAGTGTGCAAAATACATTAACCGTAGGCCAAGAGGTGCTAGTACAGATTGTAAAAGAACCTATTTCGACCAAAGGCCCAAGACTTACCGGAGAACTGTCGTTTGCAGGGCGTTTTCTGGTCCTCATTCCTTTCAATGATAAAGTTTCTGTCTCTTCAAAAATTAAAAGTGGCGAAGAACGAGCCAGACTAAAACAATTAATCCAAAGCATTAGACCAAAGAACTGCGGTGTTATTGTTAGAACCGTAGCTGAAGGCAAACGTGTTGTTGAACTGGACTCAGAATTAAAACTTCTTACAAAGCGTTGGGAAAACGCTATCGAAAAAGTACAGAAGAACCCACAACGTCCACAGTTGATATTCGAGGAAACCGGGAGGGCAGTTGCGCTTTTGCGTGATTTGTTTAACCCCACTTACGAGAATATACATGTGAATGATGAGGATGTTTTCAAAGAAGTGCAACACTATGTTTCTCTAATAGCCCCCGAAAAGGCGGGCATAGTAAAACCGTACATCGGCCAAGTACCTATCTTTGACAACTTCAACATCACGAAACAAATAAAGTCGAGTTTCGGCAAAACCGTGAACTACAAACACGGTGCTTATTTGATTATTGAGCATACTGAAGCTCTACATGTTGTGGATGTAAATAGTGGCAACCGCTCACGCTCTGAAAATGGACAAGAGGCAAATGCACTTGATGTAAATTTGGGCGCTGCCGATGAATTAGCACGACAGTTGCGGCTTCGCGACATGGGAGGAATAATCGTGGTAGACTTCATCGACATGAACTTGGCAGAAGACAGGCAAATGCTATATGAACGCATGTGTAAGAACATGCAGAAAGACAGGGCACGCCACAACATTCTGCCACTTAGCAAATTCGGATTGATGCAAATTACCAGGCAAAGAGTGCGTCCTGCGATGGACGTAAATGTCGAAGAGACATGCCCAACCTGTTTCGGTAAAGGAAAGATTAAGTCCAGCATTCTGTTTACAGACCAACTGGAAAGTAAAATTGACCGACTAGTCAACAAGATTGGTGTTAAGAAATTCTATTTGCACGTACATCCTTATGTGGCTGCATTTATTAACCGTGGGGTGTTCTCACTTAAACATAAATGGCAGTTGAAATATGGACTTGGAGTGCATGTCATCTCTTCACAGAAACTAGCTTTCATGCAGTATGAATTCTATGGTGCAGACAAGCAGTTTATTGACATGAAAGAGGAGATTGAAACTAAATAAAAATTGCCGTTCGACTATCGAACGGCAATTTTTATTTTATCATTTTCAGAAATAATTCATGAACTCTGGAGTCATCATTCAGCTCCGGATGAAAAGCCGTAACCAACTGATTTTGCTGGCGTGCAGCCACAATATGACCATCAATCTCAGCCAGGACTTCCACATCAGCAGAAACGCCCTTAATGTAAGGTGCACGAATGAATGTCATGGGTACGCGATCTCCCACTCCATCCATTTCTGCCTCTTTGTAAAAGCTGCCTAACTGTCTTCCATAAGCGTTGCGACAAACACAAATGTCCATTGTGGAAACACGACTAAACGCATCGCCCTCTACATGCTTAGCAAGCAATATTAATCCAGCACAAGTACCGAAGACAGGCAATCCGTCGGTTATAGCATTCTTTATCGGGTTGAGCAGTTGCAAGTCACTAAGTAATTTTAACTGAGTAGTGCTCTCCCCACCTGGTATTATCAATCCGTTCTTTGGCTTATTCCAATCTGCCAATTGCCTAATTTCAAACGCCTCAATACCAAGCCTGGACAACATCTGTTCATGCTCGGCAAATGCGCCTTGTAATGCTAATACCGCAATTCTCATTATTTGCCTCTTTCTGCCATAAGCAGTTCAATCTCCTGCTCGTTAATTCCAACCATCGCCTCGCCCAAATCATCAGACAATTCTGCAAGTTTCTTTGGGTCATAATAATTGGTAACTGCCTGCACAATGGCAGCTGCACGCTTGGCAGGGTTACCGCTCTTGAATATACCAGAACCAACGAACACGCCCTGGGCACCAAGTTGCATCATCAGCGCAGCATCAGCAGGAGTAGCCACACCACCTGCGGCAAAATTAACCACTGGCAACTTACCGTTATCATGTACATATTTTACAAGGTCATATGGAGCCTGTAACTGTTTAGCAGTTTCATACAGTTCATCATTACTCATTGATGTGAGACGACGAATTTCAGACTGCATCATACGAATATGGCGGACAGCCTGAACAACGTCTCCGGTACCTGGCTCCCCCTTAGTACGAATCATGGTTGCGCCCTCGGCAATACGACGAAGAGCCTCACTGAGATTCTTGGCACCACAAACGAAAGGCACATCAAAAGTTGTCTTATCAATATGATATACATCATCAGCTGGCGATAGCACTTCACTTTCATCAATATAGTCTATCTCGATAGCCTGAAGAATCTGAGCCTCTACAATATGTCCGATACGGCATTTTGCCATAACAGGGATTGATACTGCAGCCTGTATACCCTTTATCATTTTCGGGTCACTCATGCGGGATATTCCTCCAGCTGCACGTATGTCAGCAGGAATACGCTCCAGTGCCATAACTGCACAAGCACCAGCAGCCTCGGCAATTCGGGCCTGTTCTGGCGATGTCACGTCCATAATCACACCACCCTTTAGCATCTGTGCCAAATTGCGGTTCAAAGTTTGTCTGTTCTCTGTCATTTAGTTATTATTTTTTCGAAATTGACTTGGCGTCTGTCCTTCAATCTTTTTGAAGAACTTTGCAAAATGCGCTTGAGATGAGAATCCGAAATCATAAGCCAATTCCTGAACCGTCTTGCCGGTAGTTGTCAATTGGAGCTCTATTTCCCGGATGAGATATTCATCAATGATGGCCTTGGGCGATTTGCCTGTTATTCGTTTCGTCACCTGAGCCAGATAACGGCTACTCACATTGAGACAATCTGCATAAAAACAGACATCGCTATTGGTACGAAAATGTGCAATGACTTCGTTGATAAAAGCATTATACAGTCCACTGCTCCGTCCCGTTAAATCAGACGAGAGCACCACTTGCTGATTGATATAACTCTTGGCTTGATTTATTGCTTCATCCATCGTCACACCCTTGCTGAGATATGTTGCTATTGCCGAAGAAAGACTGTTGCCCAAGCCATGAGAATATTGTGACAGTATATCTTCTTGCATAATTACAGCTTTGCATCCCAATGCTAACAATGATTTGACTGCCATAAGTTTATCATCGTCATTTAGTATTTCACAACCAAGAAAATACTCAGCATCACGTTTTCTGATGACAACCAATGAACACAATGGCAAAAGCCAACGTTTAATCAAAGATATCACATCTCCTGTCATCAGAATATCGTTCAAACTTGAAAATACTATCGGGTCATAGATGATCTGTTCTGGTTTATACTTGTTGAGTGAGTCAGTTATTGATCTCAGTACGTCAACACTTCTAATCATTCCAATCTTGACCACTCGCGGCTGCATATCATTTATGATTGCCTCTATCTGTCCAGACACTATCTCAGATGGAATATCAAAAAACGCCTGAATACCAAGAGTATTCTGTACGGTAATAGAAGTGATTGCAGACACGGCATACCCCCCAAGCGAAGATATTGTCTTGATATCCGCCTGCACACCGGAACCACTAGTGCTGTCAGAACCGGTAATGGTCAGTATGGGGTTATTAATATTCATTTCCGCTTACAAAGGAAATAAAAAAAGTGGAAATAGAAAAACAAAGTTCTCGTATTGACAAATAAAAAGACGATTTGTATAAACATAAACAAACGAGCAATGCCACATCACCATAAATATCACACATACGAATAGCCATTACCACTTATTTATCTAAAAAGTTATCACGTTCTATATCAACACCAAAGGTAAGCATTATTGTCATTCGTATACAGAACCACAGACAGCAGCAATAGACAATGACAAATTAATTAGTATAAAGATTATTACACTACTTTGAAACGTATTCTGAACGTATGTGACATTTCGTCCCAATTGGTTCCCAAAAGGTTAAAGCGCCCAATTTGGGATGTAGAACGAACATGCTTGCCAATACACGGACAAACGTCAAAATCGCCAATACGAACAAGTCGTATCATTTCAGAAGCATCTTCAGGCAGACGATCCAATTTTACATTTTCTGGAATATGATAACAGTCTATGAACTCGAATGTGACAGGTAAATCGTCATGTATTAACTCATTCATTTTATCTTCAATTGCCTTTTCTTCCTTACGGTCAGGCTTATGGTCAAGAATGTAGCTAATTTTACTCTTCTTACGCTCGATATGCGCGTTATGGGAACGCTCGCATCCAAACATACGAACCATGACCTGATTGAGAAGATGCTCAGCAGTGTGTGCTGGCGGAAACTCCTCCTTATTATGCTCATTGAGCATATATCTTTTATCTTCCATCTTAATGCTGAATTTATATATACGCCCGTTATATGGACGAATATCTGCCGGAAATGTGCCATTCTTCTTCAAAATGACATTCATTGTCTCACCTGTAAGTAAATCTACTGCAACCACGTCCTTTTCTGGTAACTGCAGATACTCGAAGGCATGTTCTGGTATTGTGACATTCACATTGGCACGCACCCCAGAAAAATTTACCACAACAAATAGCACCTCATCTTCAAACTTTCTTATAAATGCGAATTGCTGGCGTGGATTGAATTGCCATGACAGAGGATTAACATACATCAAATCGAAGAACTGTCCCTCTGATACAGCCTTCTCACGATTGGCAATACGCATTATTTGCAGATATTTCAGAGCAAGTTCCTTTTCTTCTTTATTTAGTCTGCATCGATTGAAGTATCCACGATAAATAGTATCAACAGTCCAATAGTCAAATATTGTAGTACGACCGTCACGACCGCTATAACCCTCTTTATCCATTCCATGTTCACCATATTCCTGACCAGCGTAAAGCATGAAAGGATTGGACATCATCAATGCACTGACAATAACTCCGGGTAGAGCCTTCATTCCATCACCGCAAAAGAAATCGCTGGCAATGCGCTGTTCATCATGATTTTCAAGAAAATAAAGCATGTGGTCATTAATATCGGCCGTAGACTGCCATTGGTATGTTATTGATGAGGCAGAACAGCCACCACAAATAACTCTACGAACACAATCATACATTCCTACCTTATCATATAAATAATCAAAGCCGCTTGCTATATAATTATGATATTGTGCAGGATCATATACCTCCCCAATGAAAATCAGTTTAGGATAACGATTCTTGATTATATGCGTGGCATAAGTCCAAAATGCAGTTGGCACCATCTCTGCCATATCACATCGAAAACCATCCACACCCTTTGCTGACCAATACAACAAGATATCAGTCATCTTACACCATGTATTTGGGATAGGATCAAAATGATTGCTTCGCCCTCCCGCATCACAATAATCTACACCGTAATTTAACTTCACTGTCTCATACCAATCATTGACACCCGGACGGTTATCGAATCTGTCATTACCAGTTGCCTTTGCGGGATTTTCGATGTAAGCATTCTCAACATCATTTTCCACTTCAAGTTTGAGACCTGGACAATAATAGAAATTATTCTGAGCTGCAAACTGCTTACCGGTATCATCACCCTCACCGAGATCTTTAACAGCAGACGATTTCATAATAGAATGATATTGGCGAGCTACATGATTAGGTACAAAATCCATAATCACTTTCATGCCAGCATTGTGAGTACGGGCGATAAGTTCCTCCCACTCATTCACTCTATTTTCCACATTGACAGCTATATCCGGATCTATGTCATAATAATCAGTTATGGCATAAGGAGAACCTGCCCTACCCTTGATAATAGCAGGATTTTGGCGAGGTATTCCATATTCAGAATAATCAGTTTCGGTAGCATGACGAATCACACCAGTAAACCATATATGGGTAATGCCCATATCATGTATTCGTCTTAGTATGTTTTCATCAAAGTCATTCAACTTACCACAACCGTTTTCGGCAAACATACCATTCTCTTTACGAGTGAGGTTACGATTGCCGAAAAGACGTGGTAATACTTGATAGATAATTATTTTTTTATTCACGCTTTGTGATTGATTCTCTCCACATATCCAGGAGTGTTAGAGATCTTATATCATGCTTCCACACCGTGAGCACTGACAGTTTTGTCTATACGACCAATCATGCCCTGCAGTGCCTTCCCTGGGCCACACTCTGTGAAATCATCAGCACCATCCGCTATCATATTCTGCACACTAGATGTCCAACGTACACCACCTGTGAGCTGTGCTATCAGATTTGCCTTGATTTCTATAGGTGTAGTGTGAGGTTTACCATCAATATTTTGGTACACAGGACATTTTGGTTCGCTAAAGTTAATCTTCTCAATAGCTGCTTCCAGTTCGTCCTTTGCAGGTTGCATTAATGGCGAATGGAATGCACCGCCGACTTTCAAAGGCAGAGCACGTTTTGCCCCAGCTTCCTTCATCTTATCACACGCTACATTAATAGCATCAACATTACCAGAAATAACCAATTGCCCAGGGCAATTATAATTAGCGGGAACCACCACATTACCAAGTTTACTAACTTCAGCACAAATAGCCTCAACCTTATCGTCAGGCAGACCGATTATGGCAGCCATTGTGCCAGGAGCTGCCTCACATGCCTTCTGCATAGCCATAGCACGTGCATAGACAAGCTTCACTCCGTCTTCAAAATTTAGCACGCCTGCTGAAACAAGCGCTGAGAATTCTCCAAGAGAGTGACCTGCAACCATATCCGGCTGGAATGCGTCACCCATACATAGAGCACAGATTACGCTATGAAGAAATACAGCTGGCTGCGTAACCCTTGTCTGTTTCAATTCCTCATCGGTACCATTGAACATAATATCGGTAATGCTATAGCCAAGGATTTCATTTGCTTTGTCAAAAAGTTTTTTTGCTAAAGAATCGTTGTCATAGAGATCTTTACCCATACCAACAAACTGTGCTCCCTGTCCAGGAAAAACGAATGCTTTCATTTCTTTATCTAATTAATTTATAATTAATGTATTATGGACTGCAAAATTAATAAAAAAATTGCATATATTACAGACTGCAACCAATTAAATTAAATATAGTTATAATATTTACTTTCAAAATGGAATTATTCTCCATTAGCAACAAAAATCCCGATCACTATCAAGTAGCAATCGGGATAAATATAGATTTGCTTTACAGTGCGAAAAATTTATTCTGCTTCTGGTACGTTCTCAGCAACTGGTGCTACCTCAACAGGAGCCTCAGCAACAGGAACTTCTTTTGGAGCGGCTACTGGGGCATTCTCTGCTACTACCTGAACAGGAACTCTGACCTCAACATCCTTGTAAAAGTGAATTATTGCCTCAAAGTCACCTACTTTCTTGATGTCGTGCATAGTGATAACCTTGCGATCGATATCAAAACCTTTCTTTTTCAGTTCGTCTGCAACTGTTGCTGCATTAACAGAACCGTAAGTTACTCCTGTAGCTGAAACCTTTGCCACAATGACGAGAGTCACACCATTCAGTGCCTCAGCCTTCTTCTCTGCCTCAGCCTTAATAGCAGCCAGCTTGTGAGCTTGCTGTTTCAGATTCTCTGCAAGGATTTTCTTTGCTGTTACAGAAGCGATTACTGCCTTTCCTGTAGGAATTAGGAAATTTCGGCCATATCCACTCTTTACAGTTACGATATCGTTCTTGTATCCCAGTCCTATAATATCTTCTTTCAGTATAATTTCCATTCTTAGCCCTCCTTATTATTTCATCAAATCGGTTACGTAAGGAAGCAGAGCTATCTGGCGTGCACGCTTAATAGCCTGAGCCACGCGGCGCTGATACTTCAAAGATGTTCCAGTGATACGACGTGGAAGAATTTTACCCTGTTCGTTCAAAAATTTCTTGAGGAATTCAGGATCCTTAAAGTCGATGTACTTGATTCCGCTCTTTTTGAAACGGCAATACTTTTTCTTCTTTGTATCCACTGAAGGTGGAGTCAAATAACGAATTTCTGATGATTTCTGATCTGCCATAATTAAGCCTCCTCTTTTTTACCAAATTTGTTTCTTCTCTTCTCAGCATACTGTGCAGCATACTTGTCGAGCTTGACAGTGATGTAACGAATAACTTTCTCGTCACGGCGATAACCTGTTTCGAGTGTGTTAATGATAGTTGGCTCTGCATTGAATTCCAACAGGCAATAGAAACCTGTAGATTTTTTCTGAATAGCATAAGCCATCTTCTTCAGTCCCCAGGTCTCTTCGTTCAGAATCTCAGCACCATTATCGGTGAGCAGTTTCTTGAATTTAGCGACCGCTTCCTTCATCTGTTCATCAGACAAAACGGGAGTCAAAATGAAAACGGTTTCGTATTGATTCATACTACTTAATAATTAATTAATTAATTTATATTTTGCACTTTCATTCAAAATGCGGTGCAAAAGTACTCTTTTTTTTTTATGTGACCAAATATTTTTTATTCTTTCACCCCAAAATCAGATAATAAATGAAAAATACATCAAATATTTGGGTTTCCCATGACTTACATGGGTGTTTTATTATATACAATCTGCTAAATAATAGATATAACTAACATGAATGCCCTGCTATTCACTAGCCTTATTTTAATTATTGCCGGAATAGCAGGACATGTATACCTACTCAAAAAACAAAACAAATATTAATCGCCTTCTGGAGTAATTAGTTTGTAGCCCTTACCGTGAATGTTGATGATTTCAATTTGTTCGTCATCTTTCAGGTGCTTACGTAGTTTCGTGATGTAAACATCCATTGAACGGGCATTGAAATAATTGTCATCAATCCATATTGTCTTAAGAGCAAAATCACGCTGCAGTATTTCGTTTGAATGAGAGCAGAGTAGAGCGAGCAATTCATTTTCCTTTGTTGTAAGTTTTGTCTGTTTTTCACCAATAGTGAGCAGTTGCTTCTGGGTGTCGAAAACAAAACGGCCGATACGGTAAACCGTATTTTCTCTATTTTTCTTTCCACGTACACGGCGCAGGATTGCCTCGATACGCAGAACAAGTTCTTCCATAGAGAATGGTTTTGCAATATAATCATCAGCACCGATTTTGAATCCTTCCAGAATGTCCTCTTTCATAGCCTTGGCTGTAAGGAATATAACAGGCATCTCAGCATTAGCTTGGCGAATTTCTTGAGCCAGCGTAAAACCGTCTTTCTTTGGCATCATTACATCGAGCACACAAATATCAAACTTGCTTTTCAAGAAAGCTTTGTAACCGGCTTCACCATCAGGACAAAGCTCTGCAAAATAACCCTTAGCTTGTAAATACTCACGAAGAAGCATGCCCAAATTTTCATCGTCTTCGCACAACAAGATTTTCAATTTCTCATCCATAGTCTTTATATTTTAAATTATTAGTACATAATCTCTTATTAATCTTCTTTAATGACAGGTAATTTAATTGTAAACTTAGTACCCTTACCATATTCGCTCTCTATTTTAATTTCGCCATTGTGAAGATCCACAATTCTCTTCACGTATGCAAGACCAAGTCCGAATCCCTTTACGTCATGTACATTTCCAGTATGAACTCTGTAGAATTTCTCGAAAACTTTTTTCAGATTTTCTTTCTTTATCCCCAACCCGGTATCCTTTATTGAGAGATACAGATGTTCATCGTCGTTCCATGTTTTCAAATATACATCCAAAGGCTTGTCTGGTTTACAATATTTTACAGCATTATCCATAAGATTGAATATAGCATTCTGGAAATGCGTCTCATCTACGTATATAGCCGACTCGATAGCCTCTATCTCTGTATAAATCTTACCACCTGTATGTTCAACACGCAATGTGAAAGAATTTGCTATATTTTCCACCATCTCATTCAAATCGAGCTGTTTTTTCTTAAATATGGCTTTCTTACGGTCAAACATTGACATCTGAAGAACCTTTTCCACAAGAAACCTCAAGCGTTTTGTCTCATCATTTATCACATCACCCAAATGTTTCATCATTGAAGCACTCTTGGTAACGCTCTCATCATTTAGCATTTGCGCTGCAAGCGAAATACTTGCAATAGGCGTTTTTAACTCATGCGTCATGTTATTTATAAAATCATTCTTTATCTCCGTATAGCGTTTCTGACGGAAAATAACCACAATTGTGAAGACAAATGTGATGAGCAAAACGAATGTAAATATTACAGACGGAATCATGAAACGTATTGAAGAATAAACGTATCCATTCATATCCGGGAAATGAATTTTCACAACACCCATCTTTGAGGTGGGATCATTACGAAACAGCACCTGCGAATAAGTATATTCTTCACCTTCATCTGTGTAATCCGGGCAGCGATAAACTTCACGGCCATCTTGAGTGGAAACTGTGAAATGATATGGTATATCAATACCGTTATTCATCAACTCGGCTTTCAAGTCCTGATCAAGAAGTTTGAAATTTATCCTCTCTTTCAGAGGCTTGTCTGAAGCTGAATACAATATGGAGTAAACAACTTCATCTAGCAATGCTTTCTGATATACATAGCGATTTTTTACAATTTCCTGCATAGACTTAGACGCTTCGGAAAGAGAGTTCTTGTCATTACGCAGAATCATCGCTTTAGGCATCTGGGACGGTTTTGTCGTTATCGTCTTCAATTCAAATGAAGAATACACTGTGCCGTCCTTGCCCGCTACGGAATATTGGTGTGACTGCTGGACTGTCCCATCAGGCTCACCAGAACGTGTACCGATGGAATCCTGCCTATATGCCTTGCGTTCAGTCTCGTTCACGTCTTTTTCTAAATACCTCAGCGTTTCATTCAACTCAAGATTTCGTGAGGCTTGATATAGGGCTCTATTGACAGACTCATCAAATTGTTCCTTTTTCATGTTTGCCATTTCCTGAATATATTTCAATTGCAGGAACAGAAGTGCAAGGAAAGAAAAACCCATTATTATTGCTATAGTCCAAATTGTTTTCTTCTTCATGCCAGCAAAGATAATTCAAAAAACAACATGTTAACAATTTAATGTTAACTATTTCTACGAATTTTAACGTTGTTAACTATAAACAGATAATTTAATTTATTATTTACAATTATAATATGCAAAATTCTCATTTTGTGTTCAACCACATGAGTCTTCTCCATTGACCTCTGAAAATCAGAATCATTATCAAAAAGCGTATTCGGAACTGAACTATTTTATAAAACTCTGATAAAAGAATTTGTAAAGATTATATACCAAAATTCGACCATTCTGGAGGTGATAAACTAGAAAAATAAAAACCGGAAAGGGAACATTAATACGTAGAAAATATGCTCCAATTTAGAGATTCACGTCTTCCTGAGGTACAACTAACGGTTACTTACAACATGTTTAACCGTCAGTTGCAATGCGTTTAATGGTTAGTTGACGACCCAAAAGAGATCAATTGTAACACATTTAGGGTTTGATATTTTGCCTGAAAATATGAACAATCTGAATATCAGCACGTTGTGAAATCTCTCCAGAATTGCATATTTGCGACCGTGGGGAAACTTTTTTGAAATAATGCCTGTATTTTCAGGGTTGTTGTAAACTTTTTTGATTAACATAACAAATTTATATAATTTTCCTGATATTATAAGCCAGTTGATATAAAAAAAATTCTTGAGCGGATTTATAAGTGCAAATATAGATGATACACGAAATGTCTATGACAAAGTGAAGAACAAATTTCCTCACATCTTGATCAATAAGCAGAAATAAATAGCAACCGTTACCAAATTTTGGGAATTTGGTAACGGTTGCTATTTACAAAAAAAGTAAGCCTTCTATGAAGGAATCGCTTGCAAGCACGATGTATAAACGGTTCCAGAGCTTTCAATTTATTTTTAGCGGACAGCAATAAATAAAAATAAATATAGCCATGACACAGTTATACTTATACGAATCGAGTAGGAGAAAATTAAAGTAGTTTTCTCCTACTTTAATTTTCGACCTCTC
>OCVT010000136.1_pt1 | contig 25575 bp, 26 predicted proteins | sample 1539111 | NCBI WGS metagenome assembly OCVT01 (sample SAMEA3991482, study PRJEB22521) | metagenome | biome: anthropogenic terrestrial biome; feature: sewage plant; material: raw primary sludge | place: Sweden | collected 2012-09-26 | reverse complement strand
AACATATTTTACTTACTTTTGGTACAACATGCTCTAAACAAATGGGACTGATCCAAGAATAAACAAAAAACACCAACTCCAGACTTTTCAGTCCTTTGTTGGCGCCTTTCTACAATTCTATATCTTCTCTTCTTAATGTTGGGAATAATATTACATCTCTTATTGATTGTGAATTAGTAAGTAACATAACTAATCTATCAATTCCAAGCCCTAATCCTCCTGCTGGTGGCATTCCGTATTCAAGCGCTCTTATGTAGTCTAGGTCCATCCACTGTGCTTCGTCATCTCCAGCATCTTTCATTGCTACTTGTGTTTCAAATCTTTCTTTTTGAATCATTGGATCATTTAATTCTGAAAATGCATTTGCATATTCTCTTCCAACTATAAACAATTCAAATCTATCAACCCAGTCAGTTGATCCTTTACTATTTTTTGATAAAGGAGATACTTCTGCTGGATAATCTGTTATGAACGTAGGATTTACTAGTGTTGACTCTACTTTTTCTTCAAAAATCAAGTTTAATAATCCAAATTTTGTGTATGTTTTATTTTTATCTAATGGGATTCCCAATTCTTTTGCTTTTGATACCGCTTCTTCATCTGTTGTAATAGCATCTATATCATATCCTGTAACATTCTTTACTGCAACTTTCATAGGTATTCTTGCCCATGGTTTTGCCATGCTTACTGGCTGTCCTTCATACTCTATTTCTGTTGTTTTATGTAACTTCTCTGTTAACGAGTATATTATGTCCTCTGTCAAGTTCATCATATCTTCATAATCAGCATACGCTTGGTATAGCTCCATCATTGTAAACTCTGGGTTATGTCTTACTGAAATCCCTTCATTTCTAAAGCTTCTATTTATTTCAAATACTTTCTCAAATCCACCAACTAATAATCTTTTCAAATATAGTTCTGGTGCGATTCTTAGATAAAGTTCCATATCAAGTGCATTATGATGTGTTTCAAATGGTTTAGCATTAGCTCCACCAGGAATTGGATGCATCATAGGTGTTTCTACTTCTGTAAATCCTCTTTCCTCTAAGAAGTTTCTTATATATTTTACTATCTCAAATCTTGTTTTCATTGTTTCCATAACTTCTTTATTCATTACAAGATCTATATATCTTTGTCTATATCTTATCTCTATATCTGTTAATCCATGAAATTTTTCAGGAAGCGGTCTTATGTTTTTTGATAACACTTCAAAAGACGTGGCTCTTAATGTCAATTCTCCAGTCTGTGTTCTGAACAATGTCCCTTCTAACCCAATAAAATCCCCTACACCTAGTAGTTTATATATTTCAAATGCTTCTTCCCCAACTTCATCTTTTTTTACATAATACTGTACTCTTCCAGTTTCATCTTGAATGTGTCCAAACCCATTTTTCCCCATTCTTCTAAATGCAACTATTCTTCCTGCAGTTTTAAATACTTTATCAGAAGTTTCATCATATTTACCTATTTCTTCAGCACTATTTATCTTTTCAAATTTTCTACCGTATGGTTCAATTCCTGCATCTTTTAATTCTTGGACTTTTTTTAATTTTTCTAAAATTATCCCATTATCACTTACTACTTTTTCATTTTTTTGGTTATCCATTACATTCCTTTCTCTTCATCCTTAATTATTAAACTTCCACAATCTCAAGCTTCAAACTATTAATTATTTCATTTTCTTGTATTATATCATATTCTACATATATTTTTTTACCATTTATATTTATTTTTTTTGAGAACAAATGATATTCCCCTCTAAATTCTTTCGTTACATATTTAAATATTGTTTTTTCTTCTAACTTAAATACTTGTTTAGAGTTCACTTCACCTTTTCTATAAATCTCAACGAAATCAGTATATGCGTATATTTTACAATCTCCATATTCATCAGTATATATATACTCAATTCTACTATTCTCTCCAACTTCATTTCTAATAACAGGAAATTCTCTTTCATAATCCTGTCCGTGAATATCACTACTTTTTATTTTTATTATCATCTTATTAATCTAAAAGATTTTCTATAAAATCTTCTAAATCTTCCTCTTCTATCGGATCTAATTCCTCTGTTTCATCATATTCTATATCCTTTTTAGGTTCCTTGTCATATGTCCCGAAATCTTCATTCCAATACATATATTCCTTATCAGTTCCATAATATTCTTCTTCCCAGATTAACAATATTTCCTCTTCTACTTCATAATCCATAACCACTACTTCATCCTCGTTAGAGTCAAATAAGAATACCCTCTTTGTTCCTTCTTCATTCTCAGAAATAATATACTCTTTTCCCTTAATTATAATATTTGCTAAACAAGTGAAATATTCTGGAGTATCGTCTAATATTATTTCAAATTCTTCTCCTACAGAATACATAATTCTTCCCTCCTGATTTATATTTATTTGTGATATTTAATATTTTTATTAATTGAAACCCATCTGTATATTTGCTCAGACAATATCAACTTCATTAATTGGTGTGGAAATGTGAACAATGAAAATGATATTTTATAATCAACGTATGATTTCAGTTCCTCATTAACACCATTGGAACCACCTATAATAAAATTGATTTCACTATACCTAAGAGATAATTCTTCAATTTTTCTTGCCATTGCAACTGATGAAACCATCTCGCCGTGTATATCTAACAGTACGTTATATACATTGTTTTTCTTATTAATTAAGTCCATTATTCTATTAGATTCTTTTGAAATAGCGATATTGATTCCCTTATTGTCATCTTCCTCTGCTAGTTCAACAATGTTGAAGTTTACATATTTAGATAACCTTTTTGAAAATTCATCTATCCCATTACTTATGTATTTATCTTTTACTTTTCCAATAGATATAATATTTATCTTTAGCATATTTTCACCTTATTGTCAAAAAATTTTTTTTACTTTTTCCTACCAAACATTTTATCAAGATCATCTTTTGTTATATTAACGATAATCGGTCTTCCGTGTGGGCATGTGTATTTTCCTACTTCATGTAACCTTTTTACCATTCTTTCCATCTCATGCATTTCTAATTTCTGACCTGCTTTTATTGCACCTTTACATGACATTGAAATTATTATTCGTTCTCTCAAATCTTTTATCTCTAAATCTTTTTTTAGATCTTCTAAAAGCTTTTTGAATACATTTTCTATTGTATCTCTGAAATCAAATGTTGGAACTGCTCTAAATATTATTTCATTCTCTGAAAACTCATCAATATCAAATCCAAATTCTTGGAAAACTGCTATATTTTCTAATAATATCCCTTTATCTACTTGATTTATTTCCATTTTTTGTGGAACAAGTAATTGTTGTGAATCCATTTTCTTCGCATAGAATTTATCTTTCAACTCTTCATATAAGATTCTTTCATGAATTATATGTTGATCATAAATTTGAAGTGTTTCACCTTCAGAAACTAAAATGTACATATTAAACAATTGTCCTAAAATCTTATACTCTTTACCTACACTAGTAACACTATTCTCACTTGTATTTATATTTTCTGTTCCATACTCAAATGTCCCCTTTTTATATACTTGTTGATCTGTCTTACTTTCTTCTACTTCTAATTCTTTTGTCATTTGTTTAATAATTTCATTTATCTCATCTACTCTATTTACAGGCCTTGCCAATTCTTCTTTTACCTCAAATGGTTCAAGTGTTTTTGACCCATTTTTCCCATCATGCGTCTCAAAACTAAAGAACTTAGGCGTTTCTCCTTTTATCATTTCTCCTGTAAATAAGTCTTTTATTTTTTCATCTGGATTTTCTACATTTACATTTTGTTTAAGTAAATCAACATTCGGCTGCCATGACTCTCTTTCTTCCGTATAGAAAAATTCATCAATTGGATTCTTTATCATACTGTACGCCATCTTTTCATTAGAAAACTTAATTATTTTCTTTGATGGATGAACATTTACATCTATTTCCCTAGGATCAATATCCATAAATACTATTGCAAACGGATATTTCCCTTTCATTAATTTTGTGTAATACCCATCTACAACAGCTCTTTCAATAGTATTTGATTTTACATATCTTTTATTAACATATGTAAATATATAGTCTTTTGTACTTCTAAGTAAGTCAATTGTACCTAAATATCCATATTCAAATTTCTTAAGCCCTTTCAATACATTCTTTCCAAATAATTCTAGAATAGCATTCTCTATACCTTTTCCACTAGTCTTTATACTTTCTTTCCCATCAAATGAAAGTGCGAATGCAACATCACTATTTACAAGTGCTTCCTTTAAAATTATATCTCTTATTTTTGTATATTCCGTTGATTCTTTTCTTAGGAATTTTTTTCTTGCTGGTGTATTATAAAACAAATCCCTAACTTCAATATCCGTTCCTACGTTTCTTGAAGTTTCTTCAAATTTTCTCACAACTCCACCATAAGATCCTATTTTATAACCAATTTGACTATTTTCTGATCTCGTTGCTATTGTTAACTTAGATACAGAAGCTATTGAAGCTAATGCCTCACCTCTAAATCCATATGTATGTAAATTAAATATATCATCTTTTGTTGATATTTTAGATGTTGCATGTCTTTCAATAGAAAGTAATGTATCTTCTTTATCCATTCCTACTCCATTGTCTGAAATTTTCACATCCAATCCACCATTGAATACTTCCACTCTAATCATTGTTGCGCTTGCATCAAGAGAGTTCTCTACCATTTCCTTAATCATTGACGCTGGATTCTCTACTACTTCACCTGCTGCAATTATATTTGATACGCTCTCATCTAATATTTTTATCTTTGACATTTTATTCCTCCTCTTTTTCAAAAATCAAAATGACATCAAGTCCATTAGTTCTATTTACTAATTCTATTTTCGCATTATGTAAATCTACAATTTCTTTTATAATTGATAATCCTAATCCCATTCCTTGTGTCTTTTTGTTTTCTTTATCTATTTTATAATATCTTTCAAATACCTTTTCTTTATCCTTATCATCTATTCCTGTCCCATAGTCTCTAACAGTTAATACTACTTTATTTTCTCTATTTTCAATAATTAGTTCTATTTTATTATTGTTTGAGTACTTGATTCCGTTATCCACTAACCCACGAATTGCTTCTGAAACGAGGTTATTATCACCTATAATATACGTATTTCCCTCTGAAATAACAAACATTTCTTGCTCTGGATAAATAACTTCATAGTCTCTCTTTATCTTTTGGGCTAATGATGTTAGCTCTATTTTCTCTTTTATTATCTTTATTTGCTCTAATTGTGAACTTAGAAATAAATTATTTATTATTTGCTCTATATTCTTCACTTCTATATCTATATTTTCGAGCCCTTCATCTAGAAGTTTTTCGTCATTTTTTCCCCATTTCAAAATATCAAGATATCCTTTTATTATAGATATCGGTGTTTTTAATTCATGGGATATGTCTGATGAAAATTTCTTCTGGCTTTTAATCAAATTCTCACGCTTCGAGAATGTTTCATTTATTACATCTACCAATTCTCCTACTTCATCATCATTTGATTTTGTCAATTTTGCCTCTATATTTCTATTATTTAGTTCCTTACTTTGAGCTATTATATTTGACAGGGGATCTGTAACATTCCTTGCTATTAAATATGAAATAGCACATACTGATGCTATTATTAATAAAAATACTGCTAGCAACGCTAATATTATTTTAGAAAATTCATTAAAATGAAAATTTCGGGCTATGATATATTCTCTATTATTTTTAAAAATTATTTTGTAGTAAGTAAAACCATTAGATCTCATTTTCCATGTATTATTCTGTATAACATCATCTTTAAAATCACTTGTCAAATCTTTCTTAATCCCATTTTCTACAACTAACAAAGAAATATCATCTTTATCTGGAAATCTATAATTCTCATATTGTGCCCGAATTCCATTCATATCAGTCAATTCTAATTTTTCAATGACAATTTCAGATATTTCATTTAATTCCTCTATTTCTTCATCAACTTGAGAATTGAATAGAAATAAAAACATACATAACGTTATAATAAAAGTACTTATTGTTAAACTAATCGTATTCCAAACTATAATTTTATTACTAATCTTTCGTATTTTTTTAGTTTTTATCTTCATATTTCAGTATATACCCAATCCCTCTCATTGTTTTTATATAATTTTCTGGTATTTTTTGTCTCAATTTTTTCATCGTACTGTCTAATAAATTATCACTTGCATCCCAACCCCATAGTTTTTCTATTATTTGATCTCTTGTAACAACTTCTTCACTATGTTCAACTAATATTTTTAGAAGTTCAAATTCAGTTTTGCTTAATGATATCTGTTCATTTGAAATTTTAGCAGTATAGTTAGCTACATTTATATCTATATCTTTATACGTTAAATTTTCTTTTTTTTGTTTTCTTATATTTACTTGTATTCTTGCACTCAACTCATTCATATCAAAAGGCTTTGTTATATAATCACTCGCTCCATTTTGTAATAATTCGACCTTTTCTTCAACAGAATTTCTTGCAGATAGAACAATAATAGGCGTTTCAGAAATTTTTCTTATATTTTTACAGAGTCTATTCCCTGACATTCCCGGAAGTCCCAAATCTAAAATTATTAGATCGTATACATCCCTATTCTTATCAACATTGTTCATTGCCTCTATTCCATCGTTTTCTATAGTAATATCAAACTGTTGATGTTCTAATTGAATCTTTAGTATTCTAATTATTTTTTCATCATCTTCTACAACTAATATTTTCGGCATCTTTTCATCCCCAATAATTTTATTCAGTTTAAATTCATTTTTAAAATGTACATCTGTGATAATATCATTATACATTAGAGAACCATTTTTTGAAAGTTATTTTAAAAGGTAATCTATAAATTTAATTTTATTGTTAACACAGAAAGGAAGAAATTATGGAAATTTCATTTGTAATACCAGTTTTTAATGAAGAGGAGAATATACCTCTATTAATTCAAAAATTAGAAGAAACAGTAAAATATCATTTCGATTCTTATGAGTTTCTTTTCATAGATGATGGGAGTACTGATAACTCTAGAGAAATTCTACTCTCAATCGCAAAAGAAAAAAAATATGTAAGGCCTATTATTTTTAAGAAAAATTGTGGGCAAACTGCAGCTCTTGCAGCTGGTTTTAGATTATCACAAGGAGATATAGTTGTATCTATGGATGGCGATTTACAGTCAGACTCATTAGACATATATTTGATGATTCCTTACTTGAAAGAATATGACATGGTTAATGGAATGAGAAAAACAAGAGAAGATGGAATAATTAGAAAAATCTCATCTCTTGTTGGAAATGGATTTAGAAACTTCTTAACAGGAGATAACATTACTGATACAGGTTGTCCTTTGAAAGTATTCAAGAAAGAAGTCGTAAAGAGCTTTTACTTGTACAAAGGTATGCATAGATTCTTACCAACATTAGCAAAAATAAACGGATTTAAAGTAACTGAAGTCCCTGTTTCTCATTATGATAGAATTTTCGGAAAATCTAAGTATGGTGTATTTAATAGATTATTTACAGGATTTGAAGATGTTCTTGCTGTTAGATGGATGAAAAAAAGGAGAGTAGATTATGAAATTGTCTCTACAACGGAAAAACACTAGTTTTCTTTTCATCCCATTAATACTAATATTAGTAACATTACCTCTTATTATGAGAGACTTCACTCCTAGAGATGAATTAAAGTATATTGATATCTCAAGTACAATGATAAAGACACATAACTTTTTTGTTCAATATTTTAACAATCAAATGTACACAGATAAACCACCACTCTACTTTTGGTTAATCATAATATCGCGTTATATTTTCGGTGGATTCTATACTTATGGAATTGTTTTATTTAATATTGCTATTGAATCATTTATGCTTATTAAACTTTATGACTTTTTGAAGAAGCACTTTAACTATAAAGCTTCAGGAATTATAGTTTTTCTGATTATTAGTTCGATCCTTCATTACATTTCAATTGTTACGGTAAGAATGGATGTATTTTTAAATAGTTTTATTGTACTATCACTAATAAATTTCTTTGATTGCTATAAACAAGGTGATTATAAAAAGAATTATAAAACATTTATATATATTGGGTTTGCATTTTTATTTAAAGGATTAGTTGGCGTTTTGACTCCATTACTTGTAATAATAATTTTCAAATTTATTGCATCTAAAAAATATACATTAAAAGAAATAGGTCTATTGAAAGGTCTGGGAATTATTCTACTCTTTGTACTTTTTTGGCTAATTCCATCATATCTTGCAGTTGGTCCTATATTTATAAAACAGTTATTATTTAAGCAAATTTACGGTAGAGCTGTAAATGCATATGTTCACAAAAAACCTTTTTACTATTATTTATGGACATTACCTGCGATAGTTTTCCCTTGGTGTATTGCTTTTTGTTACTCTTTATATAAAAGTATCATCAATAAATCAAAAACTGATTTGGATAAATTCCTTTTATTATGGATTGGTATAACAGTGTTTTATTTATCACTTGTTAGTAGTAAAATAATTATATATCTATTGCCATTAACAGTTCCAATGATGATAATTACTTATATTGAATTAGGTAAAGCAAGTAGAAAAGCTAAAAATATAATTTATTATACAACAGCATTACAGTTGCCAATTCTTCTTATTGCAATATTTTTTATTCATTCTGAGGATTTTTTGCCTTTCAAAACATCAGCTATTTTAGGCTTAAGTATTATAACTTTAATGATTATTATATTCATAATCAAAAATAAAATACATCGTGCATTTTATTTGTCTGGAAGTTTAATGTTTATATTGGCGATTTGCTTAGGATTAAATATGAAAACATTTAATAAAGAAATTGGATTCTATAAATACAAATCTATAATTACAAAGTATGTTCCTAATAATCAAATTATTTATGCTTTTGAAGATGACTTGCTACGTACACAGTTTATGATTCCAAATAAAATTGTTTCCGTTAAAGAAGAAACATTTCAATTGAAGGAAAACAACATTTTTTTCTTAAAGAAAAAAAATCTAGACAAAATCAAAGTTACTTATACAATGTTATATCAAGATGATAGATTTTGTTTTATAAAAATAAAAATGAATGGAGAAATGTAAAATGGAGAAAATTTTTATGATACTTGGATTTACAGGTCAAGCAATGTTTTCTGGTAGATTTTTAGTTCAATGGATTGCGAGTGAGAAAAAGAGAAAAAGTGTTCTTCCACATGCATTCTGGACTTTAAGTATATTAGGAAGTTTATTGTTATTAATATATGCTACATATAGAAAAGATCCTGTGATCATGATGGGTCAAGCATTTGGACTTATTGTTTACATTCGTAATTTGATAATTATCAAAAAAAGTAAGAAAGTAGGATTCGAAAATGACTAATTTTATTGACCTAAATATTCTCAACTTTTTTATATCAATTTCTAATAAAGGTTTTCACATTTTGGATAGTATTATGATTTTTTTTACTGTTTTAGGTGATGATGGATATATATTTATAGCGACCTCTATTATTTTATTGATATTCAAAAAAACTCGTTCTTTAGGAATTTTACTTGCTATATCGCTATTATTAACATTAGCAGTAAGTAGTATCACGAAACACGAAGTCCATAGAGTACGTCCTTATGAAGTATTTACTAATATTAAACTTTTAGTTGATAAACCTTCTAGTAGTTCTTTTCCTTCAGGACATTCATCTGCAGCATTCGCAGCATTTGGAGTATTTTTATTTACAAAGAATAAATATCGTTACTTTGTTTTTGTAATTTCATTCTTTATTTTATTTTCTAGGCTTTACCTAAATGTTCATTTCTTTTCGGATGTTGTTGCAGGTGGGTTGATTGGTTTATTTATTTCGTGGACTATTGTCAAAATCTATGATAAAATATCTAAGAAAAAAATAAAGGTGGTATAAAATGAAAAAATATGTGGCTTATGCCGTTCTAGCTCTAAATATCTTTTGTTTTAATATAGCAAGTGCAGAAGAGAGTAATACAAATGATAGCTTAAATGCAGTTAAATTGATTTATGGTAGAGGTTATACTTCTTCTCTACAAAATATTTTAATAGATTGGACTAGTGAGAAAGATATTGATAGCACTAGCTTTATAGGAGTTTCTTACGAACGTTTCATAAAACGAGAAACAAACTATGATTTAGGTATTCAAGGAAGTGTCTTTAAATTTGATGATAAAGGATACGGAAGTAATCCTTATGAACTTAATGCTGGAATAAAAGGCACATGGAAAAAGTTTCCATGGTCTAAATATGTAGGAACTAAACTTTATGTAGTAGAAGGATTATCATATGTTAATGAGATCCCTTACATGGAGCGTAAAAATCTTGAATTTGAAAACAAACCCACTTCAAAATTTCTAAATTACTTGGAATTCGGTGTCAGTGTTGATTTGAAAGATGTTACTACTGTTAATTTTCTTGATGGTACTTATTTAGGTATAGGAATATCACATCGTTCAGGTGTTTTCGGATTATATAACGGTGTTAAAGGTGGATCTAACTACGTTACTTATTTTTTAGAAAAAGAGTTTTAGTATAAATTTTAAAAGTTAGGCTTTTCGCCTAACTTTTTTTATTTCTAATTTCATCAATACTACCAAACCTATCTTTTTTTTCAAGAGCAAGTCCTTTTTCTAAAAGTTTTTTTACATTGTCACTTATTCCATCTTCAAAAAGTAACTCAGGATAATGAAAACGTTTACTCGCATCCATAGGTTTTTGCTTATTCAACATAAAATATAATAATGCAAATAAACTATAAATATCTGTACGTTCATCAATATCTGTTGATATCGAGTACATCTCTAATGGCGAATAGCCTTCTGTAACTTTTATATATTCACCATTTTTCTCCTCTCTGTTTATTGAAGATCCAAAATCGATTATTTTAATTTCTAAATTCTCATCAATTATTATGTTCGATGGTTTTATATCCCTATGAATAATTCCTTTTTCATGTATTTCATGCATTGGTTCTAAAATTTTATAAAATAGCTTCATTATTTCATTTTCTTTCAAGTCATTTGATAATATGAATTTTTTCAATGTAATTCCTTTACAATACTCTAGAACTACATATATTCTATTAGAAATTTCAAATGACTCTATTATTTTTACTATATTGTCATGTTTTAGTTTTTTTAAGTTTGCTACTTCATTCTCAAAACTTCTAACTACCAACTCAAATTGCTTATCATTCACATTTTTAGGATAACATTCTTTCACTACAAATGTATCTTTATCAGTAGTTGCAATATATACGTTAGAAAATTCAGTCTCTGCTATTTGTTTAATAATTTTATATTTCCCTTTCAACAAACTCCCAATTTCCATAATTCACCTCATTTGTTCTCTTTTTAATTATACATTTATTTTATAAAAATTCAAAGGATTATTCTAAGTTTTATCTAATAGATTTCTACTTCTAACTATGTTACAATGTTTCTACAAATTAAAGGAGGAATTTAATGCAACTTACTACTTTTAGTAGAATTAAGAAATTGAAATCTGTGCATGTCAATATTGAAGCTTCATATATAGAATATGTGACTCAATATATTGATTCCAAAGACTTCATTTATAAAAATCAAGATATTTCTGAAAAGGAATATTTACAAAGAAATTTTTTCAGTATTCTTATGCTCCTAATACTAGAAACTAACAAAATTGAAAATCTTAGATCACATGGATTAATAATTCACTCTATACGGATATAATAACTACAACGGATAATATCATTGACATAGATAATAAAGGGAATCTTGACATTGTAAAATTAGAAAATCCTACTTTAAAAAATGTAATGTCATTACTTATAGCTGAAGAAATCTTAAATAATGAGTTACAATTATTAGAAAGTGAGCACCCAGGTAATTTTAAAATGAGTGAAGTTAAAACATCATTGCTTAAATCTATATATGAAATTGCTAAAGGTGAAGAAATTAGGACAATCGTTGATAATAATTACATGACATATGATGAAGTAATTAGTAATGTTCATATGAAAATTGGTGGGGAATTACTTGCTATATCTATGCTTATACCATTTTTAATATCTGGTAACAATGATATTCTTAACTTTAAAGATGCCTTATTCAAGATTGGAATGTCTCTTCAACTACTTGATGATATTGTTGATCTTGAGGAAGATATAGAATCTAATACACAAAATGCATTTTTGAGTTATTTATTAGATAATTCTATAGCAATTCAAGACATAACAAACTATAATAATAGAAATAAAGATATTCAAACCCACTACCATAATCTAATATATTCTGCTGTTCAAATAGGACTAGATGGATTTAAGGATTTTGAGAAAAATGGACTTGAAATTGGTTATAAAGATGGCGAGAAACTTATGGAATTTATGTTTATAAACCGTAAAATGCAAGATGAATGGAAAATCTATAAAAAAATGAAGAAAGAAAAAGGTGATATTCAATGAGATTTCAAAAAGTAAATTTTATCCTACTTTTTCTATTATTCTTCATGCTAAGTACTTTTAGTTTTGCTGAAAAAACTTTTGTTGGATATTGGAAAATTCTGTCAGGAAAGTCGATAATCCATATTGTTAAGGAAGGTAATTCTTACTCTGGCTATGTTGTTTGGTTAAAAGAGCCTACTTATTCAAAAGGTGATAAGCAAGCAGGACAACCAAAAAAAGATCGATTCAACCCCGATACCTCTCTACAAGGTAGAAATGTATTAGGTCTTAAAGTCGCTGGTAATTTAGTTCCAGATGGTACTACTAAACTCAAAAATGGATGGGTTTATGATCCGTTTCATGGTAAGAAATACCTCGGAACAGCTGAAATTATTGATGATAATACTGTCAGAATTAGAGGTTCTCTTGATAAAAATGGTATTTTCGGTTACACTATGGAATGCAAACGAATTAATCCATCAAAATATGGAATAAAATAAAAAACAATATAAAAGGAGAACTACCATGAAAAATTTAAAAAAATTAGCTATTCTACTAGCTTCGATACTTACTTTTGCTATCGCAAATGCAGAATCAAAACCTACTACAAATAAGAAAGAAACTGTTAAAACTACCGTAGAATCAGGGAAGAAAGCTGAAAAAGCAACTCCTAGTCAAATAAAAAAAGAGGAGCAAAAAAAAGCAAAAGAAAAAGAGAAAGAACTTAAAAAAGCCCAAAAAATGAAAAAAAAATAAAGTAATATAAAACAGCTAAGATCTAAAATCCTAGCTGTTTTTTTATTGAAATTTTTCCAATTCTTTTTCTAATTTATCTAATAGACTATTCAGTTGTGATGATACTGCTTTTATTGTTTCTTTTGATTTCAGATCAACACCTGCTTTTTCTAGTTGATTCATTGGAAAATCATTACCTCCTGAACTAAGTAACTCTATATATTTTCTCAAACTATCTTCTCTCTTACTATCATCTTTACCTTTTATAGCATTCTCGTATAATAATGCTGATGATGCAAAACATGTTGCATACTGATAAACATAAAATGGTGAATTGAAGAAATGCGGTATTCTTGACCAAATCACACTAAGTAATTCATCTTTTTCAACTGTTTCCCCATAATATTTATCAAATAAATCTTTCATTATATTACTGAGACTTTCTGCCGTCACTGATTTCTCTTCTTCTACCAATTTATGTGCTTGATATTCATAATCTGCGAATAATACTTGGCTGTAAAATGTTCCTACTACGTTTCTAATTTCTTGTTCTAACAATGCTATTCTCTCTCTTGAATTTGTTGTTGTCTCTAACATATAATCTAGTAATAGTCTTTCATTAAATGTAGATGCGACTTCTGCAACAAATATTGTATAATCTGACATTGAGAATGGTTGATTATCTTGTGAATATAGCGTGTGTAATGTATGTCCTAACTCATGTGCTAACGTGAACACACTATCTAATGTTTTATTATAATTTAGTAACATGTATGGGTGGACACCGTATACGCCTGCAGAATAGGCCCCAGATCTCTTTCCTTTCGTCTCGAAGACATCAACCCACCCTTTTGATAAAGCGTACGCCATTTTGGCAGTATATCCTTCTCCTAATGGTTTGATAGATTCTAAGATAAGTTCTTTTGCTCTGTCATATTCATACTCTTCATCAAATTCAATTAAGTTAACACTTCCATCATAGTTATGATATTTCTCCAATTTCAATATTTTCTTTCTTATTTGTATATATCTCTTGAGTGGTGCTGTTTCTTCTTTTACTGTATTTATAAGGTTTAAGTATACTTCTTTTGGGATATTATCCCCTTCTAAAAAGTTATCTAAAAATATGTCATAATTATGAACCTTTGTTTTTGCTATACTCTTTTGTAATATAGAGTTATAAATTGCTGCAATTGTATTTTCTTTTTCCTTATATACCCCATAATGAGCATTGAATGCTAATGCTCTGTCTTCCTGATTTCTATTTTTAGTTAATATTTTACTATAATTTGCACTTGTCACTTCTATTTCTTCACCTGTTGACAATTTAACTGTAGGCCAATTAACATCTGTTATTGTTAACTCATTATATATTGATTTTGGTGTACTGAAAAATGGCCCATAATATGAAATCAACTTACTTTCTCTATCTGACAATACGTGTTTATGAAGTCTTAGTAAGTTATCTATCCCAAATTTGTAATCTGATAACTCTACATTTTGTAACCATTTATTCAATACATCTTTATCAATCGATAGTATTTCCGAGTTCACCCACGACAAATCCGTTGCCATTTTAGAAAATAGAATTTGTACTTTTTGTAAGTTTTCTGTAGCTATTTTATCAAATGCATCAAGATCTCTAGCTAATTGTGGGTATCTGTATAATTTGTATGACATTTTATCAAGCTCTTCTTGTTTTTTGAAAAATTCTATAAATTTTGCTTCCGTTTTACACACTTCACCCTTATATTGTGCTAACTCTAATGTTATACTTTCCGCTATTTTATAATCTTTCTTCCATTCATCATAGTTTTTATAAATATCTAACAAGTCCCATTTATACTCGTCTGGGATATCTTTTCTTGTTTCATAAGATTTCTGCTCACTCATATTTATCTTCTCCCATTTATCTTAAATAAAATGTATATTACAATCGCTATCGGTAAAATAAGTCCTGCTACTGACATAAATGACTCGAACGCTACTTTAAAAAATGCAATTAATACTACAATTCCAAATGCAGACCCTAAACTTTTCAGAATTAAATCTACTTCACTTCTAGGTGTTATATCTCTCATTTCTATTCCTCCTAATGTTCAAAATACATCTTCTATTTATATTTTTTTACTAATATTTTTTCTTTACCTTTTTTTGTTTCACCATTTTCACAAAATAATTTGTATTTCCCAAACCCTTTAATCGTAATTACTGAACCAATTTCTATATTTTTTGACTTGTCCTTTTCTTCTACATAATCAATTAATATTTTTCCATCTTCTATTGGTGTAATTACTTTTGATCGAGATATATTTGTTATTGCTGATACTATACTATCCAATCGTTTTGAAGCTACTACTATTATTTTATCTTCGAATCTATATGTAGGTATCTCTTCTTTGCTATCAATCACATTAATTATACAACTTGCTCTTCCAATCTTATCTAGATTCAGTATAACATAGTCAGCTATCTTATCCGAAACTGGAATATATGCAGTATTATCAATTAATATCAAGTCTCCCATCAATTCTCGTTTTATATTTAGCCCCATTAAACTTCCTAAAAAATCTTTGTGCTCATATTCTTTAAATTTCGTATTCACTTCTATTTTTAGTAATTTATTAGGATAGTCAGTTACTAACAACTCTTTATAATTTTTGGGCACAAATGCAATTTGTCTCCTATCACTTTCATCAAATATACCACTAGTTTCTACTAAGATCCCGAGTTTTTCATATGATGTAGTTAATAATTTTTTCCAAAAATTAGGTGTATAAAATTCTTCTGTAATTACTAACATTTCATTTTCAATTGCCATATTCAAATAATTACTCAATTTTTGTGATTCTTTGTTCTCTATCATTATTTTAATTCTCTATTGGTATTTGCAAATGATTTGTATGCTACATATTGTTTCATCACTAAGAATAAAACTGTAGATGTTAATGTCGTAATTAATGCAATATTTCCAGTTACTCCTGGTACAAACGTCATTACTATTAGTGCTCCTGCAACTACAAGTAGCATTGCTGTCATCACTTTAATAGCTTTCCTATCCATTTTGACAAATTCATTTAGATAACTTGCTCCACCTGCATCCAATTTTCTATCTCTCATTTGTGAACTTATATAAACTCCAATATTAAATATTGCCATTCCTAACATATGAATTTTTGATAAAACCACTATATTTTCTGGATGATGAGGATAGATTAATTCAGGGGTTGTTCCTAGCAACATTGCAGCCCCTAGACAAAGAAACATATTTAAGAAACTCCAATGAATCACGTATTTGTTATCATATCTATTGTGTTCACCTTGAACAATGTCATAATATATTTCCCATAATCCATATGCAATTATCCCAATCATTCCTGCGTACATTAATGAATGTACTAAATCTTTTTCGTAATGTTCTAGAACCCTTGTTATTGCAACAATTCCTTCTCCAATTACAAGTAGGAATAATAACCCAAATCTTTCTCTTAACAAATTGTGATGAACTGGTATTTTATCTGAGCAACCTTTCTTCATAGCATTACCTGCGATTATACTAAACATAACTGTTGGTAATATAAATTCCATTATTACAGTTGTTGCCATATAAAATCACTTTGACCAATGTACAATTGTCCAAGAAGAGGTACTGTTGCTGAATAAGCAAGTCCAATCATGTAGAAAATTGACGCTTTCTTTAATGTCTTGTTTGTATTTTTTTTACTATATGTAGATGTTAACCATAAAATTAGTTCTAAAAGTCTAGATATACAGAATGCTATTGTAAGGAACCTTCCACCTTCTTCTGTTTTGAAATTAAAAACTACTTGTTGACATATTACTGCAAGTATAATTAATAGCATAAAAATTCTATGTCTTATAGTCTTATTTTCATATAGATTATTGTACCATATCAAGTTGAACCATAAAGCGAATATACTTAAATATCTTAATAAAAAACCATATATTACTTTTCCGTCTATATGCTCTGCCCCAACTAAATAATGTACTAATGCTGCCAATGCTGCTACATATGCTAAATCCATAAATAACTCTAGTGTTGATGCTACCCTGTGCTCTGTGTCATTTGTTAATAATACTGGTACTCTGAAATTCTTATCATATAAAAACTTAAAAAATCCTAACATTTTTTCTTTTCTCCTCTATAATTTTTTTATTTTATTTCCTGTTTCATATCTTCCTCTATCATTGCTATAAGTTCTTCTAATGCTTTATCTTCTGTTGTTTTCTTAACAATCTCACCTTTTTTAAATAAGACTGTTACTCCTTTTCCACCTGCTATTCCATAATCTGATTCTCTTGCTTCACCAGGCCCATTAACAACGCATCCCATAATTGCAATGCTTATGTTATAATTCTTGTCTTTAAATTCCTTTTCCACTTTCTTTGCTAATCCAATTAAATCAATTTCTGTTCGTCCACATGTTGGGCAAGAAACAAAGTCTATCCCTTCATCGATTAATCCTGCTGTTTTCAATATCTGTTTTGCAACTGCTATTTCTTCAACTGGGTTTTCAGTTAGTGACACTCTTATTGTATCCCCTATTCCTCGTAGTAATAAACCACCTATACCCATTGCACTTTTAATACTTCCTCTTTCTTTGGTTCCAGCTTCCGTTACACCTAAATGTAATGGATAATCTATCTTTTCTGCCATTAATACATATGCATCGTACATTGTCTTAACATTACTAGACTTTAGAGAGACTATTATGTCATGATAATCTAGTTTCTCTAATAATTTAATATGAAACATTGCACTTTCAACCATTGCTTCAGGCGTAGGATGTCCATACTTCATTATTAGATGCTTCTCTATTGACCCAGCATTAACACCTATCCTTATTGGTATTCCTCTTCTTTTTGCTTCATCTACAACTAGTTTTACTTTTCCTTCATCGCCAATATTTCCTGGATTTATTCTTACTTTGTCAATTCCATTTTCCATAGCAGTTAATGCTAATCTATAATCAAAATGTATGTCTGCAACTAGTGGTACATTAGGCAATTCTCTCTTTATTTCTTTAATTGCCTCTGCATCAAATTTATCTTTTACTGTTACCCTAACAATTTGACATCCTGCACTCACTAACTCTTTTATTTGAGTTGTAGTTGCTTCTACATCCTTTGTGTCTGTATTCGTCATCGATTGAATTGCAACTGGATTATTTCCACCAATTGAGATATTTCCAATCTTAACTACTCTGCTTACTCTTTTCATTTACTATCACCCTTCTTTTATGTGCCACTTATTTCTACAATGTCACCATCACTAGATTCTAGTAATTTGACATTTGAAATTTCATCAAATCTTTTGCTTATTTTATTTGATGTTGTTGTCACATCTTTTACATCTCTTAATACTTTATCTATATCCTTTTCTAGAGAAGCCCATCTTTTTTGATACCTATCAAATTCTTGTCCTAATTTTACTAGCTCTTCTTGAATTACATGAGCATATTTATCTCTTTCTATATTTGTCATAACTACTTGAAGTGTTGTTAATACCGACATTAGTGTTGTTGGTGATACAAGCCACACTCTTTTCCTATTAGCATATTCCAGTATATCCGAATGATATGCATTTATTTCAGCAAAGATAGCTTCTGCAGGTAAAAATAATATCGCCTGATCTGCTGTTTCCCCTGCAATTATATATTTATTTGAAATATCATCTATATGTTTTTTTAAATTTAAGACAAAATCCTTTCTTGCCTGCTGTCTATCCGTATCACTTGTTTCTTGATCATATATCCTTTTATAGTTTTCTAGCGGAAACTTGGAATCAATACCTATATTTCCTACTGGACTTGGCGCAAATACTATTGCATCTACTAAAACACCTGTTGATAATTTATATTGTGTGTTAAATATTTTATCATTCTTTTCTCCAAATATTGATGTTAATATTTGGTAAAGTTGAACTTCCCCAAATATCCCACGACTCTTCTTATCTGTAAGAACATCTTGTAAAGATATGATATTTGTTGATAAAGAATCTATTTTTTTCTGTGCTTCGTCAATTTTACTTAATCTTTCTATTACATTATTGAATGTTTTTGTCGTTTCTTCAAACCCTTTAGTTAGACGTTCCTCAACTTTACTATTTATCATATCTAATTTGCTCTCAACTTTTATGTTCAATTTATCGAAATCTTCATTTATATTTTTCTTGAATTCATCTTTAAAAGAATTAATATTATTCGATAGCAATTGACTATTTTCAAACATTGTCGAGCCTAATTTTGTTCCTAAGTCAGAGAATTTCAAAAGTAAATTTTCATTATTGTCTAATAACCCTCTATTTATTGATCCAAAACCTTCCAATATATTATTTTTAGTATGCAAAACAATGTTACTTTGCATATCTTGCTTCTCATCCGAAACAATCTGTTGTAACCTAGCATTTTCAAGACTAATTTTATTAAATTGAAAGATCACCAATATAATCACAATTAACAATAAAATAATTGTAATAATCAACAATATCCCTATTGTACTTATACTCATTTATTCACCCCTTTTATTATCATCTATATCTCTAATCAATTTATTGTTTCTAAATTCTATATTTTTATACATTTCTTCTGTCAATATATTTTCAAACTCAGAAAAATCAACCGCTTTTTTTATATCTTTATCTGTATCATATGTTTTGTTTTCCAATTTTTTAATAAAGTATTCAACTGTTAATTTATCTGGATTCATTGCTATTTGATATTTTGACTCCTCTACTTTAGAACCTATTATTTCATTAACTAATCCAATTTCTTCTAAGTCATTTAGAGTATCTTTTACAAATGGTATTCCAACATTCATTCTTTTTGCAATTTCAGTATCCGTATATGGGTCTTGACCATTTTCGAACCTATCTATAAGTAATTTAAGTATTGATAAACCCATTTCTTTTCTAATCTTTATTGGTAATTCTGATATTTTTTTGTATAAAAACTCTTCTGAATTTTGGCTTGAAAAACTTATCTGTGCACCTATTAGTATAGTAACCCATACATATTGCATCTGTATCAAAAATATTGGAATAAATGCCAAACTTCCGTATATAGCATTATATTTAGAAATACTTAATTGTAAGAATCCAAACCCATATCTAAGTATAAAAAACATTATTGTTGTTGTTATTCCTGCAGTGATTGCTGATTTTATTTTTACATTAGTATTTGGAATTATAAAATATATAAGTGAAAATATCAATGCTATTAATATAAATCCAATTATTTGAACTATTAAATGTACTAATAACCCTGATTTGATTGATAGTGAGTTTAACTTTTCTACTACAAATGAATTCGACGCTAGAACTACTATAAATAATATTGGTCCAAGAAATATTATTGCAACATAATCAACAACTCTTCTCGTAAGTGATCTTCTTTTTTTTATTCTCCATATAGTATTGAATGAATCTTCTAACATCATCAATACTTTTATTGCTGACCATAGTAATATTATTACTCCAACTCCCGTCAATATACTTCCTTTTGTCGAATTTAATAAATTCTCGGCAATATCAAACACTTTTAGCATCATTGTTTCATTCTGTGGAATAATTTCTAAGAGCTTCTGCTCAAAAAATTTATCTACTCCAAATCCCTTTGTTATCCCCAACATTAATGCAATTATTGGAAATATTGCTAACATTGAAAAATATGTTAATGCACTTGCCCATATTTGGCTTTGACTATCACTATAGTTCTTCGAAACCAATAAAACTAATTTAACTTCATTTTCAAAGCGTTTGCCTATTTTTCTCAATTTTAGTATGTTTTGTTCTATCATTTTTAACATGAAATTCTCCTTTTTACTAAGGCTCATTAATTATCCAATATTGAAGTATTCTTTATCATTATAAATCTCTTCTAATAATTCATCATAGTTCTCTATTTTAGACTCTTCTCTTAATACGTACTCTATTTTAGGATTTGTTACTGGATTTTTTGGTGCAAATATAACACATGTATCTTCATGAGGTTCTATTGACTTCTCATATGTTCCTATTTCTCTCGCAATATCCATTATTTCTAATTTATCCATTCCAATAAGTGGTCTAAATACTGGCAATGTCTCAACACTGGCATTTGTACAAGTTAATCCACCTAATGTTTGAGATGCCACTTGACCTAAGCTTTCTCCTGTTACTAATGCCATATGATCATTTTCTATCGCTAATCGTTCTGCCAGCCTCATCATAACTCTTCTTGTTAGTATTGTTGCTAACTCTTTATTAGTTTTCTCATTTATAACTTGCTGTATTTTTAATATATTTATCGAATAAAGTCTCGACTTATCATTGTAGACTGATAATATCTCTACTAATTCTTTTATTTTTTCTAATGCTTGTTTACTTGTGAAAGGAAAACTATGGAATGTTACATACTTTACTTTCATTCCTCTTTTTGCCATCATGAATGATGCTACTGGACTATCAATCCCACCGGATATTAGAGACATACCTTTTCCTGCTGATCCTAGCGGTAATCCTCCATAAGTTCTTATTTTTTCTGCAAAAATATAAGTTTTCTCCCTTATATCTATATTGATTAATATATCTGGATTCTTCATTTTTACATTTTCAAAAGAGCTATTTACAAGTATATGCCCACCCAGTTCACGAGCAAAATCCATAGATCCTATTTCAAATTTCTTGTTTCTTCGACTAACTTCTACTTTGAAATTTCTAGCTCCTTCTTCATAAGCATTAATTGCAATATCTAGAACTTCTCTCTTTATATCCTCAACTGTGCTTTCAATCATTATTGATGGTGTCAAACTATTGATCCCAAATATTTTTCTCATACTTTCGATTACATCAGTATTATTCTCTTTATTTACTAGTACATAAAGTTTTGACATATCCATATAAAATTTTGCATCGTATTTTTTTAATATCTTACCTATTCTACTTTTTAGTGCTTGCTCAAATTTACCTCTATTCTTCCCTTTTAAAGAAAGTTCCCCGTATCCCATTCCTACTGCATTTATCAATTCTTGTTTCAAATATTTTGCCATTTTATTTTCTCCTATTTTCTATATTATTATTTCATCATTCTTATTTGTGTAACACACTCTATCAATTTTTGAATTACTATATCTACTTCTTCTACTGTATTATCAATTGAAAAACTGAATCGTATTGCACCTTCAACTTGCTCATTAGGTACCCCTAAGCTTTCTATAATTCTACTATTTCCTCTTCTTGATGAACAAGCAGATCCAGTTGAAACGTATATTTCATACATTCCAAGAAAGCTTGTAAGGACTTCACCTTTAACTCCTCCAAATGATACATTTAATATTGTAGGAGTTGATTTTTCTAATTCTAAAAGCGAATTTATCCTTATTTTATCTATATTTTTCTTTAATTGCTCTATAAAATATTTTTTCAATTCATAAATAGACTTTACTTCTTTTTCATAATTATTGTATGCTATCTCTATTGCTTTTATGAATCCAAATATAAGCTCTGTCGGAAGAGTTCTTTTGACCATCCCATTTTCTTTATTTGTACCATACATGATTTCTTTTATTTTTACATTTTTATTTATATAAATTGCACCGATTCCTTTAGGTCCATTTATTTTATGTGATGTAATGGTGATCGCATCTATTTCTAATTTGCTAAAATCTACTTTTGTATGCCCCAATCCTTGAACAAAATCTGTATGAAAATATGTTTCTTTATTTTTATTCTTTATTATTTTTGAAATTTTTTCTAAATCTTGAATAATCCCAATTTCACTATTTACAGCTATTATAGAAACTAATATCGTATCTTCTCTAATTAGTCTTTCCAGTTGTTCTACATCAACTTCTCCGTACTCAGAAACATCTAGATAATCAACTTCATACCCTTCTTTTTCATAGTTCCTGAATATTTCATATACTGATGAATGTTCTATCTTTGTTGTTATTAAGTGCTTTTTATTTCTGCTATTAGCTTCTACAATTCCTTGAATAATAATATTATTCCCATCAGATCCACCTGCTGTAAAGTACATTTCCTTACTATTAAGTCCTAATAATCTTGCCATTTTTTCTTTTTGATTTTTCATATTAAGCAATGTTTTATGTGCATATTCATGTATTGCATCTGGGTTTGCATACTCATTATTCATTACCCTTATCATTTCCTCTATTACTTCTTTTCTAGGTTTTGTACTTGCTGCATTATCTAAATATATCATTTTTATTTCCTTTTAAATTTTATTGTTTTTACTTCTTATATTGTATCAAATTTTGGGTAATATATGCACTCTTTTTTTATTTTTTTATTTCTAAATTTTTAGATTACAAAAAATCAAAAACACTAACTCCAGAATTATCTCATCCTTCATTAGTGTTTTTTATCTATTTAATTACAATCTGTCCGTTCTAAACATTCTATAATCAATAACAGGGAATATATTGTCTCTACTTTCTATTTCTCTTACCCATGATTCATCTATATTTCTGTTATTAAAATCTTCGTATAATTTGTAAAGTCTATTCACATGATCGCTTATTTTCTTCTGTGCATAACCAACCATTGTTCCTGTGAACATTATGAATTCCCAACATGAAGTTTGCGCCATCAATAACTCTCTAGCAGCTTGGCTCAACGCTCTATATTCTAATTCATTTTCAGGTTCTCTTCCATTAGCTAGTTCAATCATCTTCTGTGCAGCTTTATGTAAATGTCTATATGCATAGTCATTACTACTATCAACCCATACATCATAATATCCATTTGCTCCCCAACTTGAAAGACTTACATCTACAACTTGATTTGTTGGATATCTATCTAAATATCCTGATGGTGTTATTGTTGAAAAATTAGACTCTGCTACTGCTCTAAATACATATTCTAAGAAAGTAGGACCTTCATACCACCAGTGACCATATAGTTCCATGTCATATGGCGATACTATTATCGGTTTTCTATTTCTCATTTTTGCTGATAAATGTTCTAATTGTTTAGTTCTATTATTTACAAAATTATAAGCATGCTCTTTCGCTCTATTGTATGCTACTTCAGGATCATATACTGCTCTGTACGTACCTTTTTTATCAGTTATAGCATGATATTTAATCCCTATGTTTCTTCGTACTCCATCACTATGTAAATATGGCGCTATGTAATCGTAATCTAATTCGTATCCTGCATCTTTATGAAACTCTCTGTAAACAGTATCCCCAGGATATCCAATTTCTGAACTCCACACTTGTTCTGACGATTCAAGATCTCTTGCAAATGCTGCAACCCCATTTGGTGTATATACTGGTGAGTATATTCCGTATAATGGTCTTGGATTACTATGCATAATCCCATGAGCATCTACTAAAAAGTATCTTATTCCATGTTTTTCTAAATATTTATCTTGACCAGGATAATAAGCACACTCTGCTAACCAAATTCCTTTTGGATCACGCCCAAAATTTCTTTTGAAATCTTCTTTTGCCATAAATACTTGTGCATTTACTGCTTCAGGATAATCTTTCATTAATGGTAAGAATCCGTGTGTTGCAGTAACTGGTATTATTTCAAGGTTTCCTTGGTCTTGAAATATTCTAAATGCACCAATTAAATCTCTATTATATTTTTCTTCGTACACACCTTTTGCTCTTTTATGAAACCATAAATTATGCTCGGCTACTTTTAACATGTCTGGATATTCTTTCAATCTTTCTATTTCTTTCTCACAAAGGTCGATTAATTTATCTAAATGGTGAATATATCTTCCTCTTAACATGTCATCATTAAGCATATTAACTAGCGTTCCTGACATTGTTATTGTTAAATTCCATGGTATTTTATCATTAGATAAACGTTCAAACATCTCTAATAACGGGACATATGTCTCACTAATTGCTTCATATAACCAATCTTCTTCTAAAAATTCTGCGTATTCCGGGTGTCTTACATATGGTAAATGACCGTGTAAAACAAAACTTAAATAACCATTCATAAACGAGCCTCCTTTAAAATTTCGCTGCTTTTATAATAAGCATAAAAAATCTTCATATACTTATTTATACCACGTTTTTGAAATATTTCAAGTTAAGATTTTTCTTTTATCATTATTATTGCATTTTTATTTCTTCCATAATAATGTTTCCTTTGTGAAATTTCTTTAAATCTACACTTTCTATAAAGTTTTAAAGCTATTTCATTATCTTCTCTAACTTCTAAAAAAATATTTCTTTTACTTAATTTATATTCATCCATCTTAAGCAATTTATTAGCAATTCCTTGCCCTTGCCTAGATTTCCTAACAGCTATCTCAAACAAATCATATGATTCAATCGTGTCATAATAAATTATATACCCTATGACTTCTAGATCGGAAGAGCACAC
>OCVT010000135.1_pt1 | contig 25639 bp, 15 predicted proteins | sample 1539111 | NCBI WGS metagenome assembly OCVT01 (sample SAMEA3991482, study PRJEB22521) | metagenome | biome: anthropogenic terrestrial biome; feature: sewage plant; material: raw primary sludge | place: Sweden | collected 2012-09-26 | reverse complement strand
AGCTGATGGTCGCTTCAACTACTGTTATGGGTGGCATGGCAGCATGGGCTACAGGAGGAGACTTCCTCCAAGGGGCAATGCAGGGAATGAGTATCGGACTGTTTAATCATGCTATGCATAACAATGACGATATATTGGGCAGATCTGCCACATGCGAGGTCTTGCCTGATGGAACACGCGTTGCACCAAAAGAATTAGATGAAGTAATTGTTGCCCCTCAAAAATTACTAGAGTTTCAATCTAATATCCCAGTTGAAAAGCCATTAGAATCTGTGTATCCGGAATTTGACATGATTTTCGGAGGGAGGGCGATTTTCAATGAAGCATTTGTACTTACAAAAGGGGTATCAATCAAAATTGAGAGACCTGCGATTAAAGGTTATGCAAGGAGAGTAGATTTTGGTAAAGATTCATTTGTTGATTCATATCACAAGTTCCCGACTTCATTTGATAAACAAATTCTTAGTGATGGGATAGCTTGTCCTATTCAATCCAATAGTAATCAAACATTTAAGTTACCTGGATTTGTAAATGGAAAAGCTGGTTACTATACAATTGGAATAGATCAGCATGGTATTATATTCCATAGATGCTTTGTACCTTTGAAAAGCAAGATTTATTAAATCAAAGAAATGAATAATAAACATTAAAGAATATCGTTTTTAAACTGAGATAGGAGTATTTTACAGATCGTAATAGTATAATAATGCTTGTTTTACTAAATTAGAGAATACAATGAAAGAAATTTATTTAAGAGATAAAGAAAATAAAGGATTTATTTCAATCATTTTTGACTTAGTAGATGATATCTATCATGTCAAATTTGAAATTAGAAATATGACCTTCTACATACATACTTATCTTGATTTTAAAAAGTGTGATATAGATTGCTTGATAGAACATATTTCTATTTTTAAAGATAAAAAGGCTGATTTTGTTGAATGGAAAAGTAAGAATGACAATTGCCATATATCATTCGTTAGCAATGAATATTATGGAGACTTTAATCTCACAGTAAATGTAAAAGACAACCATCATAATAGTAAGATTTGTTTTAAACTAGATTATCTTCAGCTAATAGATTTGGATATAATGGAATATGATGAAGATATTTTAGATAATCAATCGCAAATAGATAAAGAGGTATCAAATATTGCAGTTAAAATTGCTAAGACGGAATCTGATTCTCTGGATTTTAATCTCTTTGTTAAGGATGGCTTTTTGGAAATAAACAAATCTTTCTGGCTATACTATTTTGAATACATACCATTTTGTATTCAATTCGAGGATTTTGTTATTAACAAAAAAAAATTCTCAATGAACATAATGGATTCTTTTCTACAAATTGATTTCATTGGAGCAGATGGGAGATGCTATTTGTCGTTTGATGTAAATGATTTTGAGGATCAACAGAGTTCGGCGTCCTTTGTTATCGCAGTTAATAGAGAAAAATTGCTGAAATTCTATGAGGATTTTACTAGTAAGAAAAAAACTTTTTTGCCTATATAATACTCCCGAAAATTTAGACACCCGCATTGTTAGATAATGAAGAAATGTTATCTTTACGTTGAACGAAGGAAACACCTTGGCAAGCACAAGATCGGAGCAAGTAAAGGGGTGGACGACAGTCTGCTCTTCCCTGTTCTGGATAAATTTGACTTGTATTATGAGAGTAATGCAGTCTGTCTTTGGATGTCAATGCGTACAACTATGAAGTGGAGACGGCTTGGCGGAGGGATGATGACTTTTACGAGTTGTTGATAAATGAAAATGGTTTTATGCAAAATTAGCATCAATTTGAAAAGTAGGATAAAACTAACCCTCTTGGAAGAAAATACAAAACAGATAAATGGGATGTAGGTTGGTTTTAGTAGTGTGTTATGATAATATAGATTAAAAACTGACATGAAACCATAGAGAGGGTGTGTCTGTTATGATACACCCTCGGTTTTTATATAAGCCATTACGACAAAAATGGCAACATGACAAAAGATTTAAACAAGGGAATGACCAACATATCATATAATTTGCTAAATTTTCCCATGGAAGTGTCACATAGTGACGGCAGCATGGAGAAATACGTATACGGCGCGGACGGCAGAAAGCAGCGGGTGGCCTATAGTGTGCAGGCAACAGGCATCGTGTCGCCAATGACGAGGATAATGCGAAAGTCATCATCCCCGGGTAATGGCATGTCGACGGTACAGACCATCGACTATTGCGGGAACGTGATATACGACAACAATATGCTGAGCAGCATACAGGTGGCCGGTGGTTACATCACGCTGAACGGCACCGCTCCGGTGTACCATTATTACATCACAGACCATGAAGGCAACAACCGCGTTGTGGCGGATGCCGTGGGCGGCGTAGAACAGGTGAACCACTACTATCCCTTTGGCGGTGTGTATGGTGATGTAGTATCTTTACGGATAAAATATTGAATAAGGGAACTTATCATCTCGATCTTTTCTTTGATGACGAGTGGAATAGCAAACGTAATATAGTGAGTTTCGGTCATGATATCGAAGCCAATTGGTTGCTTCATGAAGCAACTTTGATACTTGATGATAAAAAGTATTTGAGAAAGCGACACCTTTAGTTCGTAAGATTGCTTATGCTGCCGACGAAGGCATCCGGTCTGACGGGGCAATGGTGTATGAACGCTGGACAGTCATGGAATTGATGAGGAGCGTCACAGGTGGGTTCAGTGTGAGAATATTATTGGCCATGTCAATCTGTTAGAATATTTCTGAGACGAAGAGTCTTTTGACAAAGTTGTCCGTTACTGGACTTTCATTAAAAAACATCTGATAGACTGGGATAGCGGAGGGTGGCATTAGGGTGTTTCCCTGATGGAACTGTTAATTTCAAGGATGACAAGACAGGTTTCAGGAAATGTCCTTATCACAATCGCAGAATGTGTATAAAACTGATGGAGCGTTATTTCTGATGGCGTATAGTAGATATTTTTCTTTTATTTATTTATGTTAAGATACTCCTTCAACGTTTCTACATAATGTTCAAAGGCCTTTCTGCCTTTATCAGTCATGCGGCAGATGGTGCGTGTTTTCTTACCGTCAATAATTCTCTCGGCTGAGATATATTCAGCCGCCGACAGTTTGTCAAGTTGCACACTTAGATTGCCTGCCGTAGAGTCTGTCTTCTTTCGCAGATACACGAAGTCAGCTTCATCCACCGACATGAGTATCGATATAACAGCCAATCGCAGTTGTGAGTGGAGCAGCGGATCAAGTTCTTTTAGCATTCCTTTTTTTCCTTTTTGTTAAGAATATGTCCGGGAATAGCCATCATGATAATAAAAGATAAGCCGAATAACAAGTTCCACGAAATGGTTGAATGTATGTTTAGATATAGAGCTGTGAGCATATACAGTCCGATACCGATGCCAAAAAAAGGTAGGTTGGCTATCCATTTGTTTTGAACAATGATTCCTGTCATTGAAACTCCTATACCTACATAGATAGCAGATAGTGGCAACATCAGCTCCAGCGGCTTGTAATTGTTGTAGATAAGTGCCAAAGTAAAGATGACGGCAAAGGTGACAATAAACATAGATCCGATCACATACCATACGTGATTCATCACTTTGTTCGTATAGGTCATTACTGCATGGCGTTTGTGTCTGTTGAAGATCTTCATGAATATCCAGAGTACGAACATCAGCATCCATAGCCAACCGGAATAATCCGTAATTTTGTATACTACATGTACGACGACAGCTAAGGCTGCGGTAAAATACCCTCCGTACAGAAAATGGTTGCCGCGGCCTACTTCTATATACTCTTTGGTCGACTGTATCATCTGCGAGATGAGTTCAAGGCTCTCTTTCTCATTTATTTTTTTTTCTTCCATACAATTCGTTCTTTGTTTGCAAAATTAAAAAAATCTTCTGTTAAAACTCTAATTAATTATTCTTTTTATTTGATTATCGTGTAAAATATCATTGTTGTGATTTTGAAATACGTCCCCGTTCTTCACTGGAACTGTTCTCCACTCTTCGTTCTTTGAGTTTCTTTCCGGCATTGAAGTTGTATGTCAGTGTCATATTTGCCACTCTTCCCTCAGAGCCCATCTTCGATTTGCTAATTAGTTGATAGTCACTAAGCAGACTTTTGTATCTATTGGGTTCATTCAAGATGTTGTCAATACCGGCAGTGAGTAATAACTTATCATTGGCGAAGGTTTTCTTTACTTTGAAGTTTAAAAGATTGTTTGATGCTACGGAGCTGTTGCCTGAAAAGAGACGGTTGTGCATGTTATATTCCAGTTCAATGGCATAATGCTGAGGCAGGGTGACATTTGCAGTACAGTTGATGAATAACAGGTTGTGGTTTGCGTAGTTATCCCCTTCAGCAGTCTGAATGCACTGTCTTACCGCAATCACGTTGGTGATAAGGTTGATAATCTTTCCTATTTGGAAAGGAACGTTCAGGTTGACAAACCAGTGGTTCTCGTGATGATGGTTTTCGTACGTCACATAAGACACGTCTTTGTTTTCTTGATCCTGTTTTGCAAATTCACGTATAAGATCAGTATGGAGGTTGCAGCCGATGGTCAGCGTGTAGCGATAATCACGTATAAGCGTCGCACTGATCTTGTTGATATATGTGGGTCGCAGGTTGGGATTGCCTATCTGGTATGAGTATTGTGATATTTGAATGCGATTTGGGTTTAATGCGTCGAATGCCGGACGTTCTATCTGTCGTGCGTATCTCAGCGAAATCATCCACCGTTTCATCTCATCGAAAGAGTATCCAAGTGTCAGGTGGGGGTAGAGGTTGAAATAGTTCTTATTGATATCCGAAGTGTTGTTTTCCGTTTTTGTCTTCTCACCTCTTAAACCTGCAGCAATCTGCCAGTTTCTTATTTCAGTATTCAGTTCAACATAAGCTGCCCATATATATTCATTATACTGTGAAGAATATCTATAGTTCGCAAGTTCACTCCATACATTATTTTGAAGTCCTTGATAATCATTGTTGTTTTTCATCTGTGTCGTCGTGAACTTTACCCCTGTATGCAAGGACGTGTTATGGGAGTAAACCTTCTTAAATGACATGTCGGCAGAAGCAATATCGTAGTTTGATGTCAGATGACTCCTGTAAGTTGTGTCGTTATTGTCCCATAGCCACCGTATATCGTATAAATCTTTGTTCGTCGATTCCTTTCTTGCATAATCCGCCAGAATCTTGAAAGCGGAACCGTTTTCGTCAAATTTCCTCTGATAATTGATAGAAGCAGAGTACATATCGAGATTCATCTTCTGTGAATAATCGGCGTTACTCTTATAGATATTGTTTCCGAGATTCAGAGTAGAGTTGCTGATTGTCTGCATATCCGTGTAATTATTGAAGTAGCCCACCTCTGCACCAATACTTCTTACAGAGTCAATGGCATAGAATGCTCCAGCATATATATTCATGTTCTTTGCCGGTACGCTGATGTTACCGTTACTGGTGAACCCGTCAGTATCTTTCTTATACTGCCGTGTTGAGCCGATCGTCCCTTTATTCTTCATTGTCCATGTTCCCGAGCCGAATGCGTAAAAGTCCCACTTTCCTTTATGCATGCTGAACGAGGCAGACGGTCGTATTCCGTTTGTTTGAGCCGAAGCCATATTTTTCAGCGTTAAGTTGCCCTGGTAATCGTCTTCCGTCTTGTGTCTTAGTTTAATTCTAATTACCCCACCTTTGGCATTTGCGTCATCGCTGGCATTCGCCATCGATTGAACCTCGATTCTGTCGATATCCTTTGAACTCAGACTACGAACGTATGCAATAAGATTTTCTCCGTCTAGTTTTATTTCTCTGTCATTGACGAACACTTTTGTTCCCCCCTCACCGTTGATGGTGATATTTTTACCATTTAGAACCACACTCGGAGCCTGTCTGAGTAGCTCCTCTCCATTCTTATTGTCATTCATTGGTACAGACATCACAAACTTGTCAGCCATGCTAATTATCCTGTGTGATTTTACCACTACCTCTTTGAGCTCCACAGGTTTTTTCTTTAGAAATCCTGTTTTTGTCGTGTCAACCTGTGCGAAGGCAGATGTGGTTAGAATATTTAGTATGATGAATATGGTAGCTTTCATTATTTGGCAGATTTTGGATAGAAGATTTTCAGGTTTGCTGTCGCATCTTTACCGATGTTGGTTATTTTCCCGTCCTTTACGGCAACTGTTTTTACCACAAATCCTTCAATCGGTATACCTTTTTCATCCTTGTCTATTTGATAGTTTCCATTTTCGTCGTGAAAAGCCGATATCTTATAGGTTCCGTCATTTACGTTTTTGAAGACGAAACTACAAGAGTCGATGGTCGCTTCGCTCATATCCTGATATGGTTTGCCTGCTTTGTTTGATTGCATCATAATCAGGATTTTCCCTGTATTACCATGAATACCGGTGATTGTTACTTTCACATTTTGTGCCGTAGAGTAACCTGTTGCACAGATGATCAAAAAGGTCGCTAAAAAAAACTTTTTCATATTCTTTCTATTTTATGTTTGTAAATCAGTTTATATAATAAACCATTACGTCCAAATAAAAAGGCGTATCCACGCCCGATGTTTTGTAAAACGATGCAAATATAAATCAGTTTACAATATAAACCAAATATTAATGATTTTTTTAACTTAAATTAAAAGAATTACTGTTGCATGTGTTAAATAATTCATATACTTTTGTTGTCGCTGAGAAATACCTTTTTAATGAAAGATAAATCGTATAAAATCTAGTATTTTTCAAACTAAATAGCTAAAATCTAAACATTCAGGGAAACCCCTAATCATTCGAAAAATGTAATCTAAACTAATAGAAATTATTAATAAATCATGATCAAATCCAAACTCAAAATTGCGATTCTATCAATAATCGTAATGAATGGAATGCTAATAAGCGAAGTTCGCGCCAATAATCTGCCTCAACTCAAATCGGGAGTGGACTATCCGGCTGAGATCGAAGATCCGCAATGCCTAGGCATTAACAAAGAGGCTTATCATGCGACGTTAATGCCTTATGCTAATTTGCAAGAAGCATTGGTCGCCAAACGACATGCATCCTCGTATTATCGTAATCTCAACGGCCAATGGAAATTTAATTGGGTGCCGAGTCCCGAACAACGTCCGGTAGATTTTTATAAACCGAGTTACGATGTTTCTTCATGGAAAGAGATTCCCGTCCCGTCAAACTGGGAAGTACAGGGATATGGAACACCCTTCTACAGAAATCTTGGTTATACCATCAAAAGAGATTTTCCACACGTGATGAGTGAACCGGAAAAATATTTTACTGCTTATAAGGAACGTAATCCGGTGGGAAGTTATCGCCGCGATTTTGAAGTACCTGCTGACTGGTCGGGCCGCCGTATTTTCATCACATTTGATGGCGTGGATTGCGCTTTCTTTATTTGGGTTAATGGCGAAAAGGTTGGTTACAGTGTTAACAGCCGAAATGCTGCCGAATTTGACCTGACAAAATATGTAAAACCGGGTAAAAACACATTAGCTGTAGAAGTCTATGAATATAGTTCTGGCACTTGGCTGGAAGATCAGGATATGTGGCGTTTGCACGGCATCTTTAGAAATGTTTCTCTTTGGAGCTCTCCACAACTGCATATTCGTGATTTTTTCGTGAAAACGGATTTGGATAAAGAATACAAGGACGCAACATTGGAGGTATTGGCCAAAATTAAAAATTACGGTGATAAAGGAGGAAAACAACAAAAGCTCACTGCAGCATTGTATGATAAGGCCGGTACCGAGATTGCCAAAGGAGATGTTACAGGAAAAGCACTTGGAGCAAAACAGGAAGAACAACTGACTGTGAAATTCAATGTTTCAAATCCTGCCAAATGGACCGCTGAGACCCCAAATCTTTACACGTTGGTTCTTTCCGATACGGAAGGTGAAATGATCTCTTCAAAAGTTGGTTTTAGAAAAGTGGAAATTAATGGACGCGTGATGACTGTTAATGGTGTGCCTATCAAATTGAAGGGTGTTAACCGTCATGAACACTGGTCGGACGTGGGCCATGCTATCACTGAAGATCAGATGATACGTGACCTGCAGGTTATCAAGCAAGGTAACTGCAATCATGTGCGTACCTGCCATTATTCGGATGATCCACGCTGGTACGAATTATGCGATGAATGGGGAATCTGGCTGGTAGCTGAAGCCAACTGTGAATGTCATGGTTACGATCATCGTTTTGACGAAGAGCCTTTGATGAAATCTGCTATCATTGACCGTAATGTTGCCAATGTGGAAAACTTCAAGAATCATCCGGCAGTTATCATCTGGTCACTCGGAAATGAGTGCGGTGGTGTAGGATCAAACTTTGTGGCTGCCATGAAGAAAGTAAAAGAAATAGATCCCACTCGTTTTGTACACTATGAAAGATTCGGTATGGGAAGTAATAATCCGGCTGATCTTGACGGAAGGATGTATGGAACACCTGAAGATTTTGCCAGAACTGCTCATGACAAGAACTTAACCAAGCCTTTTTATATCTGTGAATTTGCACATGCTATGTTCAATTCAATGGGTTCACTTGCAGAATATTCAGAAGTGTTTGATAACAATCCCGAAATTGTGGGTGGTGCCATCTGGGAATACCAGGATCAAGCCCTGTGGAACAAACGCGATCCCAAGCATCCGATCTTAGCTTATGGAGGTGGTTTCGGCGAAGCCCCGAACGATCACTACTTTATACATAAAGGTGTTGTCTCTTATGATAGAACTACTGAGGGAACTCATGTAAAACCACATTATATCGAGATGAAAAAGGCTTATCAATGGATTAGTACCGATTTCTTAGACCCGGCATCCGGAATGATAAGAATAAGAAATAAATATCAGTTTATCTCTCTTGATGGTTTTGAGGCTACATGGAGTTTATCTGAAAACGGGAAAGTAATAGATAAAGGTACACTTCGGTTACCGCGCGTAGATGCGCGTAGAGACACTTATGTCAGAGTGCCTTACAAATTAGATAGTCTAAACCCCACTGCGGAGTATTTTCTGCGTATCTCATACAAATTAAAGGAAGCTACAATTTGGGCGGATAAAGGCTTTGAGGTAGCATCCGAACAGTTCAAACTGCCTATGAATACACCTCCTGTAATCGAAACAAAGTCGACTCAACCGATAAAAGTAAGTCAGAATTCAGAGTCTGTTAAAGTGGCAGGACAAGGTTTTGCACTTACCTTTGATAAGAAAAGCGGCTTCTTAAGCCAACTGATCAAAAACGGAACGAATCTTTTAGCGAACGATGGTTCTCCTAAACTTCATTTATGGCGTGCCGCTCACCGCAATGACGATATGTGGGCATACGACCAATGGGAAAAATTTGGAGTGAATAATCTAAACTATTCGTTGATTGACTTGAAAGTAGAACCGATTGATAAATACTCGGTAAGAATTATTTCGATGGTGAAAGCCGTTGGTAAACAAGGGTTCGGAGCTTATCACACTGCCACTTATCTAATCAATGGTGATGGTTCGGTGAAGGTTGATAATAAAGTTCAGTTTGCAGGTCTGCGTATCAATTTGGCACGTATCGGAGTACGTTATCTGTTTGATAAAAAAATCGACCAAATGAATTACTTCGGTCGTGGTCCGATAGAGAACTACTCAGACCGCAAGACAGGTTTTGATGTAGGTCTTTATAACCTGAATGTGAATGATCAGTACGAGTATGAAAAGCCGATGGAGCATGGCAACCACGAGGATGTGCGCTGGGTTAATCTTAGCGGTGCCGGAATGCCATCACTAATGATTCAATCTGATGAGAACTTGATGCAGGTATCCGCTTTACCTTACACTGACGAACAAATGCAAGATGTGGAATATAAGATAGATTTACCTGCCAGTCAAGTTACAGTATTTACATTGGCAACAAAGACGCTGGGAGTTGGTTCTAACGGTTGCGGACCCCGTCCATTGGATAAATACGTAATCTGGTCTGATAATACTCAATTTAGCTACACATTGCAATTGTTGAAATAACAAATATAATAATAGTATAAAAGGTGAGGGCATGTCAAAATAAAGTAAACCCCAAAAGTTAGTCAAAAACTTTTTGAGGTTCACTTTATTTTGAAAAAATATAATGATGTCCTTCATGGGACTTCATTATGGGCTTATTGAAATGATGGATTTCATCAAAAGGATCTTGGGAAATACCAAGAATTCTAGAAATCAAAATCAGATGGCAGAGAAAACTCAATTTATCAATGCCATCTGGAGTAATTTATTCAGTGGACGCTAAATAGCGTTATATTGGACACGTCATCTGAGCTGTTACTATCTTGTTCAACTCCAAGATTGAGAACCTTCCTTTTTTGAAAAGCAATAGTGAACGGAGACGTTTCTTTCCTTTGATATCGGCCACGGCATTAAGTACGGTAGCTTGATTGCTATCTGGATGTAACCCAATGGTATGAACAAACTCCACACGTGAAAAACCAGCCAGCGGAATCATTACAAGTTCATAATCACCGTTGAAGATGGCGTAAGCGGAAATGCAGTCTTTCAATTTCACCGTACGTTCCTGAATCGTGCCATGCTTTGCCGGTAGGGCATAATGTCCCAGTCTCAATGACGTTGGTTTGCTGCAGGCAGTAACCTCATCATCACGCAACATTCCATCCGGAATAGGCTTATCATGTAGTGTCATCATGAAATGGCTGTCGCTTTGCGGCCACACTGTACGTGTCATAATGCCATTTGTATACCCGAGCGTGGTGTATCGGCGCATTGGTTCCCATTGTCCGTTTGTATTTTTGAATACGTAAGCCATTGCTACTTCTCCGTTCTTACCATCGGCCATCCATGGGAAGAGACTGTTGTAAGCCAAACGGTTGTATTGCTCAGATCCACGAAACTTCTCCGACCATTTGGGTGATATGTCATAGTCACAATATGCACGCAGTTCACTGGCTCCGGTATTGGCGTAGTTGGTAATCAGTATTTTCGGAGCATTGTACCAGTGATTGGCAATCTGATTGGGCGGCATTTTTCCCCAACCGCCTTCATTCTCAGTAGCATTCCAGTAGCTGTCACTTTCTTTCAGCAGCAGAGGCAGAAATGCTTTTGCGCACCAATATACAGAGCCACGGCAACTGTAGCCTTGCAACACAGGATCGAATTGCTTATACCATCCTGGTGTGGGAATGCTGTCGCTATAGAGAAAGTCGGGATTTTGCAGGAATTGCAGCAGACATCCAGATGCGATGCGTCTCATCCATCCCTGATTGACGTTTCCACTTTCCGACCATGGCAACGGTGCCGTGGATGCAAATCGGTAAAGATTGCTGCGCCCCCACATTATCATGCTGCCGTCACGCCCGAACATATAGGGGTAACTGGAAAACATTTCTTCGTAGTTATGCTCAAATTGGCGTGCCAATTCCGGATAGTGGCTGTGCCCGAAAAAACGAGACCATAGCTTGCCATAGAGTTGATATGCCCACATGGAATAATAGTCGAAGTTGGGGTTATCCCAATACCAACCGTCGCCACGGTAATCTGACAGTAACAGATGAACATATTTTAATAGCAAATTCTCATTTACAGGATAGCCCTTGGCCTTGAAATAAGACATTGCGAAGACATTGAAGAACCGCCAGTTTTGTGGTACTGTGGGGCCGTCGGCATAACTCTCAATCATCGTATAAAGCGAGTCTCTCACGATTTGTGGAAGTGGATCCCATATTACATCACCACAGATGAAGAGGGAAACGCCCAAAGCTCCAAACTCCACCAGGTCCTGACATGGCCCCCGGTTGCCACGGTGCTCAATGTGCTGCTTGCTTTTTGGGTCTACAAGCAGTGTGAGCTGGCGGCGGTAATAGTCTGCCAGACGTATGCCGTTGATTTGTATTGTGGAATCTTCATGTATCAATGTGGAAGCCATGAACAAGGTGCGGGCCATGCCCTCAAGCGTGGCGCCACGCACACGCCCGGCATTGCTCTGGTCTGCAGGATAGCATACGCTTCCCAACCGCATAAAATACATAGGGTCGTCCAGACTCTTGATATGGCGGAAGGCACCTTCGAGCAGATATTTGTCTGCTTCCACCCAGTTATTGCGCGTCATTCCTGTATATGGACTTTGCTCGTAGTCAGGATTTTGTATATGAAAAATGTTTCCGGCAGAAGCGGTAGTGACGCCTGCATTTACCGAAAACACTATACATAGTATAAAATACTTAATCATAATTTGTCTTTGTGGTCTAATAAAACTACGGAAGAATCAGAATAATGATTACTCCCGTAGAAATTAATACCTATTGAAACTTTTGAAATCTATGTTTTTAATTTAATATCCCTACTTTTTTATTTGTAGCCAGGGTTTTGTTCAAGAATGGCATTCTTGTTGAGCTGTATCTCGGACAATGGTATAGGCAGCAATGTGTGGGTGGCGGCATCGAAGCCCGTAGAGAGTTTGCTCTCAGGCACCAGACTTCCCTTGTCTGTATACTTTGCCCAGCGCTCTGCCAGCGTGCCTGTACGAACAAGCGTCATGCGACGGTTCTCTTCGCTAATCAACTCACGAGCTCGCTCATCCAAAATGAAGTCAATATTAATCTGGCTGGCATAAACCTTGCCAATATCAGTGAGGCCAGTCTGCTCACGGTATGTTTTAAATGCACGATCACGCAATACATTGATGTCTTCGGCGGCACCACCGGTGTTGCCTTGGCGCATACGTGCTTCGGCACGTAGCAGAAATGCTTCGGCATAGCGCATGACAGGCCAATCTTTGACCATTGCATAACCGAAATCGTCGGTAGTGTCGTATGCACCCCATTTAGTGGGGTGTGGGTAGTACACATTGAGGGAGTCGCCGCGGCGGATAACGACCTCGTCTCCAGTTTTTACTGTGATAGTCTTCACTGCGTCGGAACTAGATTTGTCCACGCGGAATCCATCTTTGTCTATTCCTATTACTTCGCTATAGCCGGGGCGGTTATACCAAAGTGTGCGGCGGATGTTGAAATTGGAATTGCGAATGTCGCCTGGTTGGAATAAACCGTATTTGACAAAATTACTCAGGCGCAGACGGCCATTGCCACGACCGCCGAGAGAGTCGCAATTCTGCATTCCACTGTATTTATGGAATGCGCAAACCCAGTTGCGACGTTGTTGGGGATTATCGATTGTTCCACCAGTTACGTTGCGATTGTATTCCATCTGGAACATCCAGATGGCTTCGGTGTTTCCCTGAGAGCGGCGCTCGTTGCCCCAGCGGAACATATCATGATAAAAATCTCCCGCCTCGCCTGTGAAGATACCATAACGTGAGGAAATTAGTTTGTAGTTGCCTTCTGTGATCACTGGATTTACAGCAGCCTCAGCTTTTGCGAAGTATGCCTTGTCGCGCATACCCATGCGCAGAAAGGCTTCTGCTGCCAGCATGCGTGCCATGTCCTTGTTGATGCGGCTCTCTGTCTTGGCTTTGCCCACAGCCGGTAGATTTGCCATGGCATTGGTGAGGTCGCTCTCTATTACGCTATCCACGGCAGTCACATTATTGCGGGTGTAGTTTGTGCGTGGCACGGTAGTACTCTCTGTGATGAGTGGAACCTTCCCCCATAATGTCACGAGCATGTTGTATGAATATGCACGGAAAAACTGTGCCTCGCCCTTGGATGCGGCATCAACATCCTTGTCATTAATAATCTGATTAGCACTGTTGATTATATCATAAAGACCTTCCCATAGGATGTTGACGGCGGCATTCTCTGAATTCAACTCGGCATATTTGTAAAACGGGGTCTCTACTCCCTGTACGTCACCAGGCGAGCCAACGTCAGTGCCATCCTGCCAACAGCCAACAAATCCTTGTTGGCCGGACATTCCCCAGATGGCAGCATACTGACGGTGCAGGTCAACGAGTTTGGCGTTAACATCAGAAACGTCAGAACCATAACTGGAATACATTTTCTCGTCGAGAAAACTGTCGCTGCATGATGTGGTGCCGAAGGTAAGTGTTGTGGCACCGATCATCAAATATATTATTTTTTTAAGTTTCATATTTTTAGAATGTTAAGTTGATACCGAATACATAACTCTTTGTCATTGGATAAGAATTTTCATATTTGTCCCATCCGCGTTGTGTCTCTGTAGATTCGGGGTCCCAGCCGATCCAATCGGTCCATGTTAAGAGGTTACGACCACTGACGTAGAGTTGGAGACCACCTATGTGCATTGCTTCAGTAATAGTCTTTGGGAAACTGTAGCTTAATGTCACATCTTTTAGTCGGGTGTAGCTGGCATTCTGTGAAAATCCGTATCCGTGTGGATTTGAGTCCTTGCGCAGTGACCGCCATTCGTTGCTCTTGTTATCTTCTGTCCAATATCCAATCTCGGTGGTGGTGTTGCGGCGTCCCATCTCGTCACCAGCCATGGCGATGAGTGCATTGTTGCGCGTGATGCCCTGTGTGGTCTGGATAAAGAAACTTAGAGACAAATCTTTGTATGTGATGGTGTTGGTGATACCGCCAATCCATTTTGGTGTGGTTTGTCCGATGACTTTGCGGTCAGCATCGGTTATCTGGTGATCGTTATTGAGGTCGGCAAGTTTTACATCGCCAGCTTTTGCGATAGGATCCCAATTCTTTTGTTCACCGGCATCTATCTCACTCTTTTGCCAAATACCCACTTTTACGTAATCATATATCACGCCTATGGGATGGCCGATAAACCAGCGGTTACCAGTATCACTCTGCTTGTCGCCATATAGGTCTACGATTTCGTTTTTGTTCCAAGAAAAGACAATGTTTGAACTCCACGTGAAGTCGCGTGTCACGATGTTCTTCGTGTTTACGGTGAGTTCTATACCCTTGTTTTTCGTTTCACCCATATTGGCATAAACATTGTTGTATCCTGAAATTTTAGGCAAATTACGCTTTAACAACAAATCTGTAGTACGAGAGAAATATACATCCAGGTTACCATTGATGCGGTTGTTGAGGAAGCCGAAGTCTAAACCGATATTAAATGTCTTTGTCGTTTCCCATGTTAATCCAGAGTTACCCATCAGACTGTTTGGAGACAGACCGGCAACAGAAGCGCCGTTCATGGTAATCATATTGGTGTCCATCTTTACCAATGACTGGTATACACCGATAGCCTCATTGCCCGCCTTGCCATAAGAGAGGCGCAGCTTCAGGTTGTTCATCCAATTTGTTGTTGATTCCATGAACTTTTCATTGGTGATATTCCAACCAAGTGCTATTGATGGGAATGTACCATATTTCTTATTGGCGCCGAATACAGATGAACCATCGCGACGTACGGTGAAAGTGAAGAGGTAACGGCTGTCATAAGAATAATTTAAGCGTCCCATTTGTGAACAAGTGGTATATAGGTCAGTGTAAGATTTTGCACCAGGAGTTCCCCCGCTGCCCAGATTGTTCCATCCCAAGTTATCGTTGATGAATTTGCTGGCACTGGTCGTGTTTTCCTGATATTTTTTACGTGATGCTGCATATAGGGCAGTCAAGTCAATGTGGTGCTTCCCGAAATCCTTAGCATATGACAGAATGTTCTCTATGGTATAGCTTTGCGTCTCTGTGTCTGCGATAGACCCGAAACCGGTATTATTGTTCTGAGCCTTGCCATCGTAACTGTTCTCACGTGTGGGTACATATGCGTAGCCCATGTTTAATTTGTAGCGCAAACCCTCGAGTGGCTTGTAGATTTGGCCGAAGTTAAGTTCTGCATATCCATTAAGGTTTACATTCCATTGGCGGCGTTCATGCTGGCCTGTGGTGTTGAGCATGGGATTAAAGAACAGAGTTTCAGAATACATCGGATATATACAATAGCTTCCGTCATCATTGAACTCTTTCGCGTATGGTGACATTGACTCAGCCATTACAAAATTCACGCGTCCGCCGTCACGATTGTGAGATACGATATAGGAGGTGGTACCCACTTTTAGATATTTGGTGACATCCACGTCCAAGTTGGTACGTAATGAATAGCGTTTGTAATTGAAACCTTTCAAAAGTCCTTTCTGGTCCATGAAATCACCGGATATGAAATATTTCACATGATCTGCACCTCCATTGATATTCACGTTATGATTCTGGATGACACCTGTCTGGGTGGCCTCGTCAATCCAGTCTGTCTCCAGTCCGGCTTCCTGATTGGCTGCCTCATACTGATTCTTTACATAGTCATTATACATGCTCTCACCAGGATTCTGAGCCACATAGTCCTTGTAACGCTGGGTTATTTCCGCACCGTTACAGAAGTTCAGATTGTGTGTAAAGTCTTCGATACCAAGATAGCCGTTGTAGCTGATTTTTGGCGCTCCGCCAGTGCCGTGCTTGGTTGTGATAAGGATTACTCCGTTTGCACCATTCATACCATAGATGGCTGTGGCAGACGCATCCTTAAGAACCTCCATTGACTCTATATCTCCCGGATTGATATCGTTAAGAGAGCCACCAGCCTTGCTGATAGGCACACCGTCGACAACAATATATGGACCGGAACTGGCGTTGATGGAGTTCTGACCACGTACTAATGCTGATGGGGAATCACCAGGGATTGCGGAACTCTGCTGGATGGTGACACCTGCAGCTGTGCCCTGGATGGCTTGTAATACATTGGAGACGGGTAATTTCTCAAGACGCTCTTTTCGAATGGATGTGACAGAACCTGTGACGTCAGATTTCTTCTGTACGCCATAACCAACCACAACCACTTCATCCAAGGCTTTCGCATCTTCTTCCATGGATATCTTAAGCGTAGTACCCGAGCGGAATGGCATCTCTTTGTCCTTGTATCCTACATAAGATACGATGATGGTGCCATTGCTTCCGGGTGCATTCGGTATGACAAAGTTACCGTCGATATCTGTTACCGTACCCAATTGGGTGCCCTTAACCTTTATCGTGGCACCTATTACGGGTTCTCCCTTGGTGTCGAGAACTTGACCTTTCACACTTCCTGTCTGTTGAATAATTTGGACAGATTGTCCTGCAAATGCAGTAAAGGAGGTAAGTGAAATGCCGACTGTCATTGTTATCATGAAGAATGATCTTCGATACAAAATTATTAGATTAGGCTTTCTCATTAATAATAAGTTTTTAATTTTTATAATTTTAAGTTTATAGTTTGACTAGGCAGGTCGTTTGTTATTGTTGCAAAATTATAGTACAATTATTTAAATGTTGGTAACAAAATGTTATTTTCGGATAATAAAATGTTATTTCAATGCTTGTGCGTCATATATGCCATATGCCGGCTAAATGAAAGGGAATAAAAAGCATGTTAATTTCTGTGTTTTCTAAATATTTTCTTTATCTTTGCCTGAATAATTGAAATAATAACATGAAAAATCATTCGAGACCAGTACTGCTTTTGCTTGTCATAATTATTCAAACGGCTTGTGTCAGAATGAAGGCTGCTGGAAATGGAAACACGCAGACATTACCTTACAGATATGTTAATACACTCAAGACGTCATCGTCTGATGAAAGCCGTTGTCTGTATTTTGATCATAACGGATTGATGTGGATAGGGACAAGCTCGGGCTTGAAGTTATTCGATGGCTATAACATTCACACATTCAAATCGACAGTTTCTTCTCCCGGCCTTTTACCCCACAATACGGTGTTGTCCATAACGGAAGATCATAAGGGAATGATGTGGGTAGGCACAAGAAATGGATTGGTGAGAATAGATCCCCATACATGGAAGACAAAGAGATATCCTGTGTTGAACAATAAGTCATGGGTCATCTATACTCTTTTCACTTCGCGTGACGGTACGGTGTGGATGGGAAATGACGCCGGCCTGAGCAGGTATGTTCCTGAAAATGACACATTCTGTAATTATAGTGGGGCTAAAACGTGGGTGACAGACATCGATGGAAAGAAAAGAGTTCTCGGATCATACAGTGTCAAATCTATTGTGGATGACGCAAAGGGCAACATCTACATAGGTACGTGGGATTGTGGACTTTTGCGGCTGAATCGTAAAACAGGCAATATCGTACGATATCCAAAAATAAACAACCAAAATTCCGCCTATTCTCTATTCTTTGACAGTAGAAATCGTTTGTGGGTTGGTACATGGGGGTATGGCTTAATCAGACTGGATAATCCTGATAATATTAATAATCCCAGTGAACATGTATATTGTAAGGATGGTTTTGAAACATTCTACAAGGTCATTGAAGACCCGACAACCGGTACGATATGGGCATCCACCCGTGAGGGGATAAATGTGATGAGCAGGGATGGGAATTTGCGCGACATCTCTTTTTATTCAAATAGTGGTGACCAGACAATTCAACAATTGAAATTCTGCAATGATATGGCTACTGATGGTCATGGAAATACATGGATTGAAACGCTCAACAACGGTATCGTGCATGTCAATACTGCCAAATCTTCATTTAATATATGGGATATGCGTAGTGCTGGATATGCCTTGCCTGTAACATCGGTGTGCACAATATACTCCCCTGACGGTCAAAATGTGTGGCTCACTATGAAACCTTATGGTATAACATTATATAATACGGTAACAGGAAAAGCTCTTTTCAGCCGGCAGATCCCGGGTTTTAATAAATTGCCAGAGGATTTTATGTGTACCAGTATTACAGGTGTCACACAGCGCTATAATGGTGAATTGTGGTTTGCTAACAATGGGTTCGGCATAGCCTCTTATTGTAAAGGCAAGCCTGTGAAACTTTATACCACGGCAAATACGCGGTTCGTCAAAGACAATTCAGTAAACTCATTGATGCAATCTAAGACCAAGGTGATGTGGATAGGGCAACGTATTATGGTCAGTGTCGCTTACCCCGATGATAACGGATATATGTTGAAAATGACGGAGGGCGATGATGATTTCACGGAATGTGACGCCCGCAATTTTATGGAGGACAGTAAGGGCGATGTGTGGATATCTACTGATAATGAAGGTATTATACGTGTGCGTGGTAATGTGTATAAACCCAATACATTGAAATTTCATCACTATTGCCCAAGACGCAACAATTTCGTAGTGAATGATGCTACTGCCTGTTTTGAAGATTCACACCATCGTCTGTGGGCTATTTCCAATAGTGGTGGGCTTTTCAGATATGATGTAAATACTGACAAGTTTGTTTCTGTGAATGAGTTGTATGGAATACATGGTGACCGTATCTTCACTATTAATGAAGACAAAGTAGGTAATCTGTGGATGACAACAGACTATTCCCTAATATGCCTTCCTTATGGAACAACTTCTTCAGTAACATCCTTTGGAATGGATGATGGTCTCACTGACATACTGTTTTATCCTAATGCGTCATTTCAATTTGGCAACGAATTGTATCTCGTTAAGCAGGACGGATTTTGTCACTTTAATCCAAACAACTTATTGACAAGAAAGAATGAGATAAGACACAAACTCATTGTAACCGACTTGTTCATTGACGACAAGTCATTCTCTATGTTGGATTCTGTTTTTCGCCAAAAAATATCAGCGTTTTATCCTATGTATTCGCGAAAAATAACGATACCGGCATCAGTCGGAAAATTCTCAGTAGAGTTCGCTTATTTATCATACACGAGTCAGGATAAGATCAAATACGCTTACAAACTGGAGGGATATGATGATGATTGGAAACATCTAAACGTGTGCCAGCACCGGGCAACATTCGAAAACCTCCATTCCGGAACTTATCATTTGCGTATTAGGGCGTATGACACTTATGGCAGTCCGCATGAGTTGCCTTACACGATTACTGTTCATATCCTGCCGCCATGGTATGCGTCATGGTGGGCTTGCCTTATCTATCTGTTATTCATGATCGGTATGATTTATGCAGGCGTGATATGGTATAAAAATTATCTTAAGACTAAAAACAGGCTTCAAATGGCAGTAGTGCTTTCCAATATCACTCATGAACTGCTGACACCACTCACTGTGATTTCTGCCTCTGTGGATGATTTGCGCATCAACGAGCCAAAATATTGTGAGAATTATAATCTGATACAGAATAACATAAGCCGGCTTACGAGATTGCTCAGGCAAATTCTGGAAGTTAGGAAAACTCAGGCCGGACAACTCAAACTGCTCGTAAGCCAAGGTGATCTTTCCGTGTTTGTGACGAGTCTTTGCGAGAATATCCGGCCGATAACGGGTATGAAAGACAACAAGCTAGTGATGAATATTCAGGAGGATATACATGCATGGTATGATTCCGACAAAGTGGATAAAATAGTTTATAACCTTTTGTCAAATGCATTTAAGTATAATAAGACAGGAGGGACGGTTACCGTGACGCTTGCCTGTGACGGTGATTATGCTACGCTGAGTGTGGCTGATGAGGGTATAGGTATGTGCAAAGAGAAAATGAAGCATCTATATGCCCGTTTTCTGGATGGTGATTACCGTAAGATGAATACTTCGGGTACTGGTATAGGATTGTCTTTGACGCATGATTTGGTTGTGTTGCATCATGGCATGATAAATTGCGAAAGCAAGGCTGATGTCGGCACCACATTTACTGTTTCTCTGCCTATTCTGCAAAAATATTATCGTGAAGATGAAATTGATGTCAGCTGCAGTAGGGTAGAGAAGGAAAAAATTCTTATTAGTGAACTATACTCGGGCGATGAGTCTGTGGATTTGCCATCAACAGACGAAAGCTACGTGATTCTTTTGGTAGAGGATAACGATGAACTTCTTGAAATAATGAAGCGCCTTCTGAGTCACAAATATCGTGTCTTAACTGCTAAAAACGGGCAGCAGGCATTTAATGTTATTCAGAAAGAAGACTTGGATATTGTGATTTCTGATGTGATGATGCCTGTTATGGATGGAATTGAACTAACCCAAGCTATAAAAAACAACAAGGATTATGCACAGTTGCCGGTCATATTGCTCACAGCAAAAACGCAGGAGGCAGATCGTAATATCGGTTATGAGACAGGTGCTGACGAGTATATAGCCAAGCCATTCAAGATTCAAGACCTCTTGCTTAGGATTGATAATATTATTGCCAATCGTGAGAGAATACGGCAAAAGTTCAGTCGCCAGACTGATTTTAATATTGAAGGGCAGTGTTATAGTAATCCTGATGGCGTATTCGTACAGAAAGCAATCGAATGTGTGAAAATGCATATTGATGACAGCGAATATGGTAGGGACGCTTTTGCAAGTGACATGTGTGTAAGTAGTAGTACGCTTTACAATAAATTAAGGGCATTGACCGGACAAAACATCATTGGCTTTATTATGTCTATCAGATTGAAGGAGGCATGTCGCATCGCGCGTTCTAATCCATATGTTAGTATTAGTGATTTGTCGATGGATGTGGGTTTCAATACACCTAAGTATTTCTCAAGATGTTTCAAAAAGGAATTTGGAATGTCTCTCAAAGAATATTTGGAAAGTATACAGCCAATGTCTTGATATTTGTTTGTTGAGGCTGTTTGGATGTAATATAAAACGCTTTTTTTTTGGGCCGTAATAAAATATTTGTTACCTTTGTCGGTAATTAAATTTTAATAGATTATGGAAGATAATAACAATAATGAGCAGCCGGTCCAATTCCAGTTGGACCTGAAGCCGGAAATTGCTCCTGGCGTGTATTCTAACCTTGCTTTGATTTCTCATGCGCATAGTGAGTTCGTGTTGGATTTTATCCGTATGCTGCCCGGTGTGCCGAAACCGGAAGTTTGCAGCAGAGTTATATTGGCCCCGGAACATGCAAAACGTCTGCTTCAGGCTTTGCAGGATAATGTTTATAAATATGAGCAGGAGTTTGGGAAAATAGAAATCCCCAATCAGGCTCCGCGCACTGTTGCTCCTTTCGGGACAGGTAAGGGGCAAGCTTGATTAACTCATAAGTCATAAAACGTAATTGTGATTTTTGGTATTTGACCCGTTGTGTACAATGGCAAATGCTTGTTGAGCACTGTGTGTTTATGCCTGTTTGTTGCTGCCAGGTAAAACCATAGCAGTACAAAAAGCGTTTCAGATTGCTTTTATAATGGTAGTCGAACAATTTCTGTGCTTTTACAGTTTTACCGGACAGCAATATTTTGTAAAATATTGTTCACCGAAAAGTGCTGCTCTTGCTACTTGAATCTAGCTACATGTTACTTGAAACTAACTTTGATATTTATCAAACTGTAAATTGAAAAACCGGAAAGGGAACATTAATACGTGGAAAATATGTTCCAATTTTGTGATTTACGTCTTCCTGTGGTGCAACTAACGGTTACTTGCAATGCGTTTAACCGTCAGTTGTAATGCGTTTAATGGCTAGTTGAAGGTCAAAAAGGGATGATTATAGCATATTTTGGGGTCTATTTTTTGTTGGAATAAGTTAATGTACTGAATGTCAGTACGTTGTGAAATCGCTCCAGAATTGCGTATTTGTGACCGTGGGGAAACTTTTTTGAAATAAGGCCTGCATTTTGAATGTTGTTGTAAACTTTTCGGACAAAAAAAACGACCAGGGAGTCTGCCGACGGAGCACGTTCCGCGTGGATGAGATGAGGCCTGTATTTGCCTCTTGGCTCATTACTTTGTAATCCGGAATATCCGGAACAGGTAAAGGAAATGACTTGAAGAGATGTGAAGCAAGCAGAATGCACCTGTACCAGGGCTGTCACTGTTTGATTTTGATGGCTTACCTTGAAAAGTAGAAACAGACTGCCTATTTATTGGCAAACAGAGATGATTTATAGATGTTTTTAATGTTTATCGTACTGCTTATACCTATTTATATTATAGATGCATTTTTTTGTTATTCCTTTGTGTCATAATTCATATTTTCAGTATAGCATTCTTTTCGTGTGTGTTGAGCTTAAATGTAGGTTTTCTTTCGTCTGACTATAATTAAAATATGTTAATATGGATTATATTTATATAATTTATTTCTCTTGCAAAAGGTTTTTGGAAATATATAATAGGTATTTTGGATAATTATTTGTACCTTTGCAGCCCGAAATGGCTTATTGCGGCCGTTTTGTAATAGTTTGATAATAAACAAAATAAATATATAATTAAAAAATTAAAATTATGCCTACTATTTCACAGTTAGTAAGAAAAGGCAGAAAGGTTCTTGTAGACAAGAGCAAATCACCAGCTTTGGATTCATGTCCTCAGCGCCGTGGCGTTTGCGTCCGTGTGTATACAACGACCCCGAAGAAGCCTAATTCAGCAATGCGTAAGGTTGCCCGTGTTCGTTTGACAAATCAGAAGGAAGTGAATTCCTACATTCCTGGAGAAGGACACAACCTTCAGGAGCACAGTATCGTTCTCGTACGTGGTGGTCGTGTAAAGGACCTTCCCGGTGTTCGCTATCACATCGTTCGTGGTACTCTTGACACCGCAGGCGTGGCTAACCGCACACAGCGCCGTTCCAAGTATGGAGCTAAGCGTCCAAAGGCAGCTAAGAAGTAATTCTTTAAGTCCTAAATTAATTTTAAACGTTTTGCTGGAGAATTGTTAATAACAGGTTGAGTAAATGCTCTAGAGAGAGCGTTGAAGAACATTAGAAGCAGCCCCATGCAGAATTTATTTTTCAAAACAAAATGAGAAAAGCAAAACCAAAGAAACGTGTGATCCTACCGGATCCTGTTTACAGTGACCAAAAGGTCTCAAAATTCGTTAATCATCTGATGTATGATGGTAAGAAGAATACATCTTATGAAATTTTCTACAAGGCTCTTGATGTAGTGAATGAGAAAATGGCTAAGGAAGAAAAGCCATCTCTTGAAATTTGGAAGCAGGCCCTAGACAACATCACTCCTCAGGTTGAGGTTAAGAGTCGTCGTATCGGTGGTGCTACATTCCAGGTTCCAACTGAAATCCGTCCCGACCGCAAAGAAAGCATCTCAATGAAGAATATGATTGCGTTCTCACGCAAGCGTGGCGGTAAGTCTATGGCAGACAAGCTCGCCGCAGAGATTATGGATGCATATAATAACCAAGGTGGTGCATACAAACGTAAGGAAGATATGCATCGTATGGCAGAGGCTAACCGCGCATTTGCTCATTTTAGATTTTAATAAATATTAGAAAGGTAAAAAGACAATGGCAAATCGCGATTTACATTTGACTCGTAACATTGGTATCATGGCCCATATTGATGCCGGTAAAACTACCACATCAGAGCGTATCTTATTCTATACGGGTAAGACGCATAAAATAGGTGAGGTACATGATGGAGCAGCCACAATGGACTGGATGGCTCAGGAGCAGGAGCGCGGTATAACAATTACCTCTGCTGCTACTACTTGTGACTGGAATTGGGAAAGTAATACATATAAAATAAACCTGATTGATACTCCGGGACACGTTGACTTCACCGCTGAAGTTGAACGTTCACTGCGTGTTCTTGACGGAGCAATAGCTACTTATTCTGCTGCTGATGGTGTTCAGCCACAGTCTGAAACCGTATGGCGTCAGGCAGACAAGTATAATGTACCACGTATTGGTTATGTGAACAAGATGGACCGTTCCGGCGCTGACTTCTATGAGACAGTGAGCCAGATGAAAAGTATTCTTGGAGCTAATCCATGCCCGGTACAGATTCCTATCGGTGCTGAGGAAAATTTCAAGGGAGTTGTTGACCTGATTAAAATGAAGGCCATTCTTTGGCATGATGAGACGATGGGCGCGGAATATGACGTTGAGGAAATTCCTGCTGACCTCGTTGATGAGGCTAATGAGTGGAGAGAGAAGATGGTGGAGAATGCCGCTAACTTCGATGATGCTCTGATGGAGAAATATCTTGATGGCAAGGATGTCACTGAGGAAGAACTTATCGCCGCTATCCGTAAGGGTACCATCTCTATGGAACTTACTCCTATGCTGCTAGGTTCATCTTATAAGAACAAGGGCGTTCAGCCTCTACTCGACTATACATGTGCTTTCCTGCCTTCTCCTCTTGATACTATAGCTATTAAGGGTACAAACCCTGATACAGACGAAGAGGAAGACCGTAAGCCTAGCGATAGCGAGCCTACTGCAGCTCTGGCATTCAAGATTGCCACAGATCCATTCATGGGTCGACTGGTATTCTTCCGTGTTTACTCCGGTAAGGTGACTGCAGGCAGTTATGTCTTCAACCCACGTTCTGGGAAAAAGGAGCGTATCAGTCGCCTGTTCCAGATGAACTCAAATAAGGAAATCCCAATGGAGAGCATTGACGCTGGTGATATTGGCGCAGGTGTAGGTTTTAAGGATATCCGTACTGGTGATACTCTCTGTGATGAGAACAAGCCAATTGTGTTGGAGTCTATGACATTCCCTGACACTGTAATCTCTGTAGCCGTAGAACCAAAGAGTCAGGCTGATATTGCAAAACTTGACAATGGTCTTGCAAAACTTGCTGAGGAGGATCCTACTTTTACAGTGCATACAGACGAACAGAGCGGTCAGACTATCATCTCTGGTATGGGTGAACTTCACCTCGATATTATTATCGACCGTCTGAAGCGTGAATTCAAGGTTGAGTGTAATCAGGGAAAACCTCAGGTTAACTATAAAGAGGCTATTACCAAACCGGTTACTTTGCGCGAAGTTTACAAGAAGCAGAGTGGTGGTCGTGGTAAGTTTGCTGATATCATTGTAACCA
>OCVT010000131.1_pt1 | contig 25988 bp, 21 predicted proteins | sample 1539111 | NCBI WGS metagenome assembly OCVT01 (sample SAMEA3991482, study PRJEB22521) | metagenome | biome: anthropogenic terrestrial biome; feature: sewage plant; material: raw primary sludge | place: Sweden | collected 2012-09-26 | reverse complement strand
ACTGGAGTTCAGACGTGTGCTCTTCCGATCTCAGAGCTTTCAGAGTTTCTGAAGGATAAGAAATTCGGTGTCATCAATATCTCCAAGAGTGGAACCACCACCGAGACAGCCTTGGCTTTCCGTCTGTTCAAAAAACAGTGTGAGGATCAGCGTGGCAAGGATGTTGCCAAGAAGGTGATTGTGGCCGTTACTGATGCCAAGAAGGGTGCTGCACGTGTCACTGCCGATAAGGAAGGATACAAGACTTTCGTTATTCCTGACAATGTGGGTGGCCGTTTCTCTGTGCTGACTCCAGTTGGCTTGCTGCCAATCGCGACTGCCGGATTTGACGTAGAGCAGTTGGTGGCTGGTGCCAAGGCTATGGAAGAGGCTACTGCTGCCAATGTGCCTTTTGACAAGAATATCTCTGCACAATATGCAGCTTGCCGTAATGCTTTGTATGCAAAGGGCAAGAAGATTGAAATACTGGTCAACTTCCAGCCTAAGCTCCACTATATGATGGAGTGGTGGAAGCAGCTCTTTGGTGAGTCAGAGGGCAAGGATAACAAGGGTATATTCCCAGCTTCTGTTGACTTCACTACCGACCTTCACTCTATGGGCCAGTGGATTCAACAGGGCGAGCGCACCATCTACGAGACGGTTATCAGCATCGAGACTCCTAACCACAAGATGGAAGTGCCTACCGACAAGGAGAACCTTGATGGATTGAACTTCTTGGCTGGCAAACGTGTTGACCAGGTCAACAAGATGGCTGAACTGGGTACACAGTTGGCCCATGTTGATGGTGGTGTGCCTAACATGCGTGTGAGCGTGCCTCAGCTTAATGAGTATTACCTGGGTCAGCTGATTTATTTCTTTGAGAAGGCTTGCGGCATCAGTGGTGGTGTGTTGGGTGTCAACACATTCAATCAGCCAGGTGTGGAGGCTTACAAGAAGAATATGTTCGCATTGCTCAACAAGCCTGGTTATGAGGCTGAGAGCAAGGCCATTCAGGCTAAGCTTGGCAAGTAATCTTTTCATTAAAGATTATTTACTGATATAAAAAACTGGCGTCCTGCATTTCGGTGCGGGACGCTTTTTTTATCTTTCATGAGGCTTGTATGGCTGGCTGCATTCTGGGCTGGCTGCATCTTTTGTGAAACAAGGCACGGATATTAGCGCAAAACATTGTATTTTTACATAAAATTTGAATGTCATTATGTTTAAATATCTCAGTTCACTGTTTTTTACGCTCGCTTTTTTCTGTTCCGCAACTTTTGCACAGAGTCCCAAAACGGTTGTGGTGACCGAACAGACCTTTAAGGTGGGTGCGCTGAAAGAGAAGTTGCTGCATTTTGAATTGGCCAAAGGTGATAAACTGATTCTCAACTTCATGGAAAAAGAAGGAAAGAAGATGAAATCGGTGGAGGTGCATGAATATCAGTCGGGACTTAAATTTTCAGATTATGAAATCTCAGAATTGAAGGACAAGATGATAGAAGTGCCCCAGACCTCGGCCTATACTTTCCGTTTCAAAAACTCTTCGCTGGCGGGGCGTGTCTGCTATGTCAAGATTGAGCGGGTGCCTGCGTCCGACAGTCTGTCCGACTTCCGAACCGACCAGTTATATACAGTCAGCATCGATACCACCTGGCGGAAGGAGAACCGAAAGGTGTTGCTGCGTACTGATACCACCTATCGCGAGTACAAGCAGAAGGTGCTGTCATTGTCCGATACCTCGTATGTGCCGTTGCTCAATAAGGAACTGAAGTTGAGCTCGCTGGCCAACTCGGTTACCCACATTCAGGGCAGAACCACCAACGTGAAGATTACCCTCCCTGTCAACACCTCTTATCCGAATGCCAAAAATCCGTATAAACAGTCGGAGGTGCTCAGCTGGTCCTACTGGATAGGAGTGGGTCCGGAGGCAAAGGTCAAATATGAGAAAGAGAACCAGATGGCTATAAATGTGATAGGAGTGGTCAGCTCGGTACTGCTCAACGACTATGCCGCTCTCATCAGAGGCGGACTGGAGTTGCTCAACGACAAGAATAGTGGCGACAATGTGGTCTATACTTTCGATAGGGTCTGTGCCAAGGATTCGTTCCGTACCTTCGATTCTGGCAATGTGACTTCCGCCGCCGGGGTGGAATCAAAGATGACGCAAGGCTCGTTTGTGCTGAGGCTGAAGAATGACAACTATATGACGAGCGTGGATGTGAATGTGCGTATGGTGGCCAAGGTGCTCAACAGAGAGTGGAAGGACCAGTTGGTTCGTACTCCCGTATTTACTCCGGTGTATGAACAGCGCGAGGTACGAACGCCCTCCGTTTCGTATCGCCGTATCCCAGTCTCTTTCTGATTCTGACGGCTATAAAAAATAAGGTCTGCATCCTCATCGGTGCAGACCTTTTTCGTATATCAAGAGAGAAGAAAAATTTATTTTTTCTTTTTCTTTTTTCCCTGTTTGTTCTCGTTCTTTACGGCAGCAGCAGCTGCCTTTATCTTTTGGGCATCCAGCAGTTGCATATCTTCCGCGTGAATTTCAATTTGTCCCCGGCTGAGTTCCCTCAAATCATCAAAAATTTTGACGTCGGTCACGCTGTCCTTGTTGAACAGTACATAGCTGCGTTTCATCTGGTTGGCAATCTGGAATACCAGCAAATCGCGTTCCTGCCCAGGCTCCATTTCTATGGCCTTTTCTATAATCTCCTGAATGTTGAATCCGTAATGGCGGAAACGGAAAGACTTTTGAGGATAAGGAATCTGTTTGGGGGCAGTCTGCAAGGCCTCTATTTTTACGGGCTGGTAGCCGTTGGGGTAGTCAATGTCAAGTTGGTATCCCGACATGAAGTAGAGGTGATCCCAAAGGGTGTGGTTAGGTATGTTTACCTCGCGCAGTTTCTCAATGGTGCTGATAATGCTGTAAGCGCAGCGGGTGCGTTCATCGCGGTCTTTGATTGACATGCAATAGTCCACCATATTCTGTATGTTACGGCCGTAACCTGGCAATGCCAGCTGTTTTTGTTCTGTATTATATTCGGGCAGCCGTCTGTCGCGGATTTCCTCTTGTGCGTTGTTCGTCATTTGTTAGCTTGTTGATTTGCTTCTGCTTATAGCAGAATGCAATATGGATTGCAAATTTAGCAAATAATGGTCTGTTTTTTCCTTTTTCTACCGCTTTTTTTCGTCGTGGAAAGTTTCGTTTCTTTTTATGTACCGTTTCTCTTAAAAAAACTCCTCAAAGTCGTGAAAAAAACCATTTATTTTGTCGATATTCATAATTTTTTCTAAATTTGTATATAACAGTATTTAAAAACAAAAAATTAAGTTATGGCTAAAACTAGAGAAGAAATCGGCGCATTCGCTGGACCTATCTACGATGCATTGAAAGATGGTAAAAAATTGTCAAAAGCAGATTTGAAGAAGGCAAGCAAACTCAGTGACGAGGATTTGAGTCTTGGACTGGGCTGGTTGTTCTGCGAGGATAAGATTTATGAAGAGACAGAAACCATCAAGAAAAAAGCAGTAGACGTCATTGGTTGGAAGTAATTCCTTTTTTGATTGTCTCTGACAACGAAAATTAGCGGAGGGTGTATCCTTCCGCTTTTTTTATGTCCTCTTTTTGCTTATATTTGTCAATGGTCTTTCATAAAATTTGAAAAGATGAATAAACTTATAAATGTTTTCTCTATTTTGGCTCTGGTGGGCTTTTCTTTTTCTTCCTGTGTCAGCAGCAAGAAGTATGCTGATATGAAAAACAAGTATGATGAATGTTCGCAAAGGGCTGATCATAATTTTTATCTGTCGGAGCGCAAGGAGGCTGATTTGGATTCGGCTAATGCTGCATTGAAACGTCAGGTGGCCGACATGGCCAAGGATACCGTTGACCAGTCGCTGCGTATGCACCAGATAACTATGGAGAACAATTCACTGCGGGGCATCAACGATGGCCTTTCGGCTCAGCTGAAGGCATCGCACAACGAGGCCCAGACCAAGGCGCTGCTTGCCGATTTCCAAAAGATACAGGAGCAACTGCAGGCCCGTGAGGATACTTTGCAGGTGGCCGAGAAAACGTTGAAGGCGAAAGAAAAAAAGGTGAATGAACTGAGTTCCATTATTGACAAGCAAAATCAAACCATGCAGAATCTGCGTCAGCGGGTGGCTGATGCTCTTAAAGGTTTTGAGGGCAACGGTCTGGTGGTAGTCAATAAGAATGGAAAGGTTTACGTGTCGATGGATGAAAAGCTGTTGTTCCAGTCGGGCAAATGGGATGTGGATGCCAAGGCTGATTCCGCACTCTCCAAGATTTCCGCTTTTCTGGCAGCCAACAAGGATATTCAGGTGGTGATAGAGGGGCACACTGATGACCTTCCCTTCAAGGGAAATGGCAATGTGACAGATAACTGGGACCTGAGTGCCAAACGTGCAACCGCCATTGTGAGGGCATTGCTCAAGAATGGCAACATTGACCCTGCGCGCATCTCTGCATCCGGACGTGCCGAGTTTGACCCTCTTGACAAATCCAAGACCAAAGAGGCTCGCCAGCGAAATCGGCGTACCGAAATTATACTCAGCCCCAATATGGATGAATTGTTTAATGTGATTAACGGGAAATAGCCATATCTCTTTTGTTCATGAAGTTCCGTACAGAAATAAATGTGGAGAGGGCTCCTTTTGACCTCTCTTATGCTGACGCCCTTTTTTTTATAGGGTCTTGCTTCTCTTCCTCCATTGGGGACCGTCTGTCCCGTCTCAAGTTCCCCGTGATGATAAATCCCACGGGAGTGCTTTACAATCCCGCTTCCATTTGCGGGTTGCTTGGCAGATTTCAGACCAAGGAGCATTTCCAGCCGTCCGATACATTCTGTCAAGATGGGGTCTGGAATAGTTTTTCGCTGCATGGCTGTTTTTCGGCCACTTCGCAGGAGGCCTTGCTCGATAGTGCCAATAGGGCAGTGGATGAGGCCCACGATTTTCTGGAGAAGACCTCGTGTCTGTTCATTACGCTGGGTACCGCCTGGATTTACAGATTGCGTCAGTCGGGTGCCGTTGTGGCCAATTGCCACAAGGTGCCTTCAGCTCAGTTTGAACGTGAGCGGCTCAGTGTGGATGAGGTGGTGGAGTTGTTTATCCCCGTTATACAGACCATGGTGGATGCACACCCCCGTCTGCGTGTCATATTCACAGTCAGTCCAATCCGTCATTGGAAAGACGGGGCTCACGGCAATCAGCTGAGCAAGGCGACTTTGTTGCTGGCTGTAGACCATTTGTGTTCCTTGTTCCCCGATTCGGTCTCTTATTTTCCTTCTTATGAATTGCTGATGGACGATTTGCGCGATTACCGCTTTTATGCCGACGACTTGCTGCATCCCAGTCAGGCGGCGGTCGATTTTATTTTCTCACATTTGCAGCAGACGTATATGTCGGCCGATACACAAAGGTTGTGCGATTCAGTGGGCGCATTGGTTGCGGCCGCCTCGCATCGCCCATTCAATCCGTCCAGTTTTGATTATAAGCGTTTTTGCAGTTCCAACCTTCATCTTATTGACGAATTGCAGCGTAAGATACCCAATGTCGATTTTTCAGTGGAAAAAAAGTTGTTCAATTCTTGCGGAGGAGGATTGAATGACGGTAAACCAGCTGCAACCTGAATCTGTGTCTGTCGTTCGTTGAGGCTCTTGCTGTTCAGTCGTCCAGTTCAAGCAGCCCTTCGGGCAATTCCATTTTTATTATTTTCTGCTCATCGTCAATCTCCACTATATAGTCATCGCTGGCAGGTATTATCAAGTCGGAGCCGTTGGGCTTGACTACGCAGAATAGGATGTTGGCGGTGCTGTCGTCCACTGCGTCAATGGTGCCGAGGGGGGTGCCATCGGTTTGCTGTATGGTGTAGCCTACATAATAGTCGATATTGTCGCCCATATTGTCACCCTCATTGCGTTGTGCATAGTCATCGGGCAGCTGTTTGCGCTCCATATAGACGCTGCACCCGCATAACTCGTCGGCCTGCATTGTCGAATCTATCCGTTTGAATTTTACAAATGCGGTCTCATCGCTTTTGAAACGGTATTCCTCCAGAAAGAAGGGAACCAGAATGCCGTCCACTTCACATATAAGGTATTCTGTTTCAATATCGTCAAATACGCCATTTGTTACCTCCATGGTCAGCTCGCCCTTCAGTCCGTGAGCCTTCACAATCCGTCCTATCGGCAGCACATCTTCTTTTTTTATCATATCGCACTTTGTGTTTGGTGCAAAAATAACAAAAAAATGGCTGGCAGAAGTCAATCTGTCAGCCATTCTTTCATTAGTGAGCGGCAATCAGTCAGATGCCGCTATTGTCATCTATATTCATTTCGTGTTTGAGCGCATTGTCAGATGCTCTTTTCAATGTTCCACACAAAGGCTCTCAGTCCCAGCTGTTCACGGTCGATGTCCATGGCATGCAAATCGTTCAGTATGGGTTCCACTTCAATGTCGTGAACCACAGCAATGATGGCCGAGCAGAGTGAAGGCCAGGCATGACTGCCAAAGTGAGGGTCGCCACTCTTGCTGCCTCGTCCCTGTACTTGCTCCATGTAGGTGAAGCCTCGGCATCCGTGATGGTCAAGCGTGTAGACCACCTTGTCGTAGAATGCCTGGTCGAAAGTTATTAGTATTGATTTCATCTTTTTTCTTTTTTATATCTGCGGTTTTCAGTCGTTTGGACTATTTACCATTCAGCAACTCTGATTTTTTTCTTCGTTTTTCCTCTTTCCTGCGTTGGTGAGCCATACCGTTACCTGCGAACATACAGTAAACCACAGGCACGAACACCAGAGTCAGTATGGTGGAAACCGTCAGACCGCCGATTACGGCGACACCCATAGGCCGCCACATCTCAGAGCCTTGTCCCGTTCCTATGGCCATAGGCACCATACCCAAAATTGTGGTGAGAGTGGTCATGACCACTGGTCGCAGACGTGATTTACCGCCATTCACCACGGCACTGATTACGGACATACCTCGTTCCCTGTTCAGGTTGATGTAGTCCACGAGCACAATACCGTTCTTCACCACAATACCAATCAGCATGATGGCTCCAATCATGGACATCACATTCAGCGTTTCGCCGCTTATCAGCAATCCAATCAGCACACCCGAGAGGGCGAAGGTCAAGGTCATCATGTTGATGAATGGGTAGGTCAGCGACTCAAACTCGGCGGCCATCACCACAAACACAAGTATGATAATCAGTCCACCCAGTGTAGCCAAATCGCTGAATGAGTCTTGCTGGTCCTCGTAGCTACCTGATAGCTGGATGGTGACACCGTTAGGCAAGTCCATTTTGTCAATCTGCTTGTTGGCATCGTTCACCACATCGCCCATGGCGCGTCCTGCAATCACAGCGCTGACGGTATTGACACGTTCACGGTCTTTACGCTCAATGGTTGGTGGGTTGCTGCTTTCTACCACATCACCCACTTCTTTCACGCGGACACCCTGTCCGGCAGCGTTGTAGAGCATGATGTTCTCGATGTCGTCAATGGTGCGGCGGTTTTCGGGCGCATACATCACCTTGATATCGTACTCGTCACCATCCTCACGGAAGTAAGAGGCTGTGCTGCCGTTTATACGGTTGCGGAGAGCCGTGGCGGCAGTGGTCAGGTTGAGTCCGTGCAGTGCCAGTTTCTCACGGTCAAAGTTTACGTGATATTCTGGCTGATAGTCAGAACGGCTGATGCGGACCTCGCCACATCCCTTGATGTTCAGCAGTGTGCGTTTCAACTGTTGGGCCACGCTGTCTGTTTCGGTAAAGTCGTAACCATAGATTTCAAAATCGACGGTTGACTGTCCGCCCATGCCAGAGTTGCCGCCGCCTAACATTACCTGCGATTTCTTGATGTCAGGATAATCTTTAAGGTCGGTACGCATCAGGTCGCACACAGTGCTCAAGTCCTTGTTGCCTCCGTGTGCAGGTCGGTCTGCCACATTATACAGGGTGATGTTGAAGGTGATGATGTGCGAACCGTTGTCCTGCAGGGTAGCAAAAGTATTGTCGGTGCTGGCTTGTCCCACACGGAAGTTGCAGATTTTCATTTCTGGGAATTCCTTGGTCCAGCGGTGATACAATTGCATGGCCAGCGTCTTTGACGTCTCTGTGCTCGTGCCGTTTGGCAATTCAATCTTTACCTGGACACGTCCGTTATCGTTGGTAGGGAAGAACTCGGTACCAATGAATTTGCTGAGGAACAGTGAAGCTACAAAGAAGAGCACGCAGCCCATCAGCACTTTCACACGGTTGTGTACGGCCAAATCCAGAATCTTGGCATAGAACACATCAAATTTGTCCAGCCCTTTTTTGATTGGGCTATACAGTATGGTGTATAGCTTGCTGTCAGTGGTCTCCCGTTTCAGCAGCTTGGCGCATAGCATAGGCGTTAGTGCCAAGGCGCAGATGATAGACACAATCATGATGATGCTCACCATCCATCCCAACTCGCGGAACAGCACACCGGTCATACCGGTAACCATGGTAAGAGGCAGGAACACGGCCAGCAGCGTCAGTGTGGAGGCCACCACAGAGAGGGCCACCTCGTTGGTGCCGTGCACCGCCGCCTGCGCAGGGTCGGAACCTCGTTCTATGTGTTTCGTCACATTCTCCAGCACCACTATGGCATCATCCACCACCATACCCACGGCAATGGATAGGGACGACATGGATATGATGTTTAGCGAACTGCCCGTGGCATATAGGTAGATGAACGAGCCAATCAGAGAGAGTGGGATGGTGATCAGAATAATCATGGTGGCGCGCCATTTGCCAAGGAACACGAACACCACAATAGCCACAAAGATGAGGGCGTCGCGAATGGTGTCACTCAAGCTGGTGATGGTCTGGCGTATGTTGTCAGATGTATCGGCTATCACACCCAGTTTCACATCGCTCGGCAGCGATTTTTGCAGGTGAGGCATGGCAGCCGCCACCTTGTTGGCAATATCCACCGAGTTGGCTCCAGATTGTTTCTGTACAATAATCATGGCACCTTGCTGGCCGTTGTTGTAGGCTTCCTGTGTACGTTCCTCCACCGAGTCGTCCACACGGGCCACGTCGCGCAAGTGAACCAATGCGCCATTGTGGGTGCCCACTACCAGGTCTTCCATTTCTTTAGGGTCATTGAATTCACCCTCCACACGCAGAGTGTAGGTCTTGCTGCCCAAGTCGAAGGTGCCTCCAGGTATGTTCCTGTTCTCGGCACCAACCAGGGCGGAGATGGTCTCTATTGACAGATTGTAGGCTTCCATCTTTTCAGGGTCCACATAGACGTGTATCTCACGTTTAGGGGCACCGATAATGGAGACTGTACCCACACCGTCGACACGGGCCAGTGGGTTGGCCACATTCTCATCCAGTATCTTGTAGAGGGCAGGCATGCTTTGTCCTGCCTGTGCCGACAGCATCATGATAGGAATCATGTCGGTACTGAACTTGAAGATGATAGGGGTGGATGCCTCATCAGGTAACGATGACGACACCATGTCGAGTTTGTCTCGCACATTGTTTGTCAGTACGTCGATGTTGTATCCGTATTCAAATTCAAGAGTCACGATTGACACATTTTCCTTAGATTGGGAGGTGATGTGCTTGAGGTGTTCCACTGAGTTCAACGTGTTCTCCAGTGGTCGTGTCACATTCTGCTCAATATCGCTTGCGCTGGCACCGGAATACGATGTGATAACCATGATGGTATTGGTATCGATATCCGGGTACAAGTCGATAGGCAGTTTCAGCAGTGAGAACACACCAAGAATGACCACTGCAAAGAAGCAGAGGGAGGTCATTATCGGTCGCTTTACCGCGCTTTCATATATACTCATATACAGTATTCTTTATTATTGATTGATACTTCTGTTATTTGTCGCCAACTACCTTTACGGCCATGCCATCGGTCAGTTTTGATGCGCCTGATGTCACAACATAGGCACCGTCAGGCACTCCGCTTATTATCTCGTAGCGGTCGCCAACCAGACGTCCCAGTTCCACTTTGCTGTAGCTTACGGTACCGTCTTTGTAGATGTAGACGAAATGGTCGCCCGAGCCCATCTGTTTCTGAATGGCCACGTCAGGTACCAGCACGTGTTTGGCACTCCCCAGATTGAGAGTGGCGCGTGCAAACATTCCTGGACGTACTTTGCGGTTGCCGTTGGCAATGGTTATTTCTACCGGGAAGGTGCGTGTGGTGGCATCCATGGTAGGATATATCAGAGATACCTTTCCGTTGAAGGTCTCGCCAGAATATACATCCACTTTCACCTTGACGTTCATGCCCATCTTCACTTGTGCAAAGTTCTCTTCCGATACGTTTACCACGATTTTGACGGGTTGAATGTCGTTGATGGTTACGATAGGGTCTCCTCCCTTATACAAGTCTCCGCTATCGTAGTTGCGGGCTGTTACCACACCGCTGATAGGCGCTTTCAGATTGACATTGGTAAGCAGATTGTTATAGGTCTCGCGGGTGACGTCGAGCTGTACTTTTAGCTGGTCTACAGCCTGTTGAGAAGCGCCTCCTGCCTTGCTCAGAGCCAGGGTTCGCTTGTAGTCAGCCTCGCAGTTAGCCAGCTGAGTCTTGGTTTGCAGCAGCGAGGTGGGGTCCATCTTTACCAGCAGTTGTCCCTTGCTCACATAGTGTCCAACCTCGGTGTATATCTTCTGTATACGGCCTGGACTTTGTGAGGCAATGTCGTTTTTGGCGTTGGCCTTTACGGTGGCGGTCAGCTCGGTTATCTGTTCCACATTTTCTGATCTGGCAGTGTCGAGGGTTACCATAGGGGTATCCTCTTTCTGTTTTCCAGTGTCAGCTTTGGCATCCTTGCTTTTTCCGCCGCAGGCGCTCATCATCAATAATAGGGCGGCACTCATGGCGGCACCTGTTAATAGATTGATTGTTTTCATTTGTTCTCTTATTTTTGTTTTCTATTTGTCAATTAACCAATACTTACTGCACATACGATTTGTAAGCGTTTCCCAATACCTTGTCAACAGCATCTTTAGCGGTGATGTAGTTGTAGATGGCTTGCAGGTAGCTCAGTTTTGCCTGAGTCACCGAGGTCTGTGCGTTGGTGAGCTCAAGTGTTGTTCCAGCTCCCACCTCGTATCTCTTTTTCGATATCTCCAGTCCTTTTTCGGCCGATTTTACGGCTGCCTTGGTGGCATCAATGGTCTGAATGGCCACGCGCAGGCTGTTGATGTTTGCTTGCAGTCCCAGTTTCAGTTGCCGTTTGGTGTCGTCCATGGTGAACTTCATCTCGTTGTAGGCCACTTCGTCCTCTTTCTGTTTGTAGTAGCGTTTTCCTCCTTGGAATATTGGGAAGTTCAGCGTGATGCCTACCGTGCTGTAGGGGTTCCAGGTGTAGTCAGCCATTTTCAGGTCGTCAGACATGGCCATCCACTCATACATGAAAGAGAGAGAAAGGGTAGGATACCATTGCATTTTTGTCATTTTCAGCTGCTTCTCCAGCAGGCGGGTGTTGACTTCCAGCTGACGAACGGTAGGGTTGTCGCTCAGAGTGGTGTCGATGTCGCTCAGTTTCACATCATCGAACATCGTCTTTTCGTAATCTTCCAGTGACCCGTCAACGGTTATTGGATATTGGTCGGGCATACCCATCAATATTTTCAGTTGCAGGGTTGCCAGGTCTATACCGTTTTTTGCGGAAATCATGTTGGGCTCAATCTGTTTCACCTGCACGCTGGTCTGTATGGTGTCATACTCCGAGGTCATGCCCTGCTCAAAGCGTTTGCGGGTAATCCGCAGGTTCTCGTTGGCTGTGCTGTAGCTTTCCTTCAGTACCTTGTAGGAGTCCTTGGCGTTTAGCAGCTGGTAGTAGGCCTCAGTGATGGTCGATACCATGTTTATTTTGGTTTGTCTGGCCGATTCTCTTTTAGCGTTGATGCTCTCCTCAGTAAGTTTAAGAGAGGCCCACAAGGGAGCGTTGATGAGAGGCATACCGGCTTGGAATCCGAAAGCCCAGTTCTCGCTGCTGCCCACCTCAAATTCTTTGCCCATCATTTGCATTTTCTGCTTCTCTATGGTGTGGCTGTAGCTGCCCACGAGATTTAGTGATGGGTACAGATTGCCCAGGTTCTCCTTTTGTGCGTAGTTGGTTTTCTGCACTTCCATGCTGTCAACCACAATGGTGGGGTTCTGGTCCATTGCCACTTTTATGGCTTGGTCCAGCGTCAGATGTATGGTGTCGCCCGCCTGAGTCCTCAGTGAGTCATTTTGAGCGTAGGCAGGAATGCCGAGGCTTGCGGCCATCATCATCAGTCCGATGCTGATTTGTTTGTTCTTATTCATTGTTCTCTTTTTGTTGTTTTCGTTATTTAATCTTTCTGTTTTTCTTCAGTCATGAATTTGTCTATTATTTCCATTCCCTTGGGGGTTGCTATTCCTCTGATGAAAGTGAGCACCATCACATGGTGAACTTTCAGAAAAGCGTTGTCTGCCTTCATCTGTTCCATCACCTTCTTGAACATGATGCTCATCTCGCTGTCGAACATCACGCTCATGATGGTGGTGTCCAAGTCTGGCCTGATTACGCCCTCGGCAATGCCCTGTTCCAGCTCTTCTTTTCTCCGTTGCAGTCTTATTTTCTGCTTCTCGTGAAAATAGTCGTCTGTTTCGGTGGACACGAGTCTCAGGTCCTCAAAGAATTTCGGGTTGACGTTTTTGATGTCGTTCTCGCTTGCTCTGAAAACCATCATCAGTTGTTCCATAATGTTATTCGACCCTCCTTTTATTTCACCGTATTTTTGGTCAATAAGGGAGTCCATGTGTTTCAAACATTCGTAGACCAATGTTTTTTTATCGTCGAAATGCTCGTAAATAGTACGCTTAGACATTCCGAGATGCTCGGCAATTTCGTCCATGGTGATGCTCTTTATTCCCTCTTTAATAAAGAGAGAACTGGCACCTTCCAGTATTCTTTGTTTTGCGTCTTTGCTCATTGTCTTCTGATTTTGGAGCAAAGATATTGTAAAACTAACAAAACTCAAAAAGTTTTTTTGGTTTTAACTATGTTGGCCCATTTTTCTTCATTTGTTCCTTTTTACACCTAGGTGTAATGCGTTGATAATCATTTAACTTAGCAGCCGTTACAAAGATACGGATAAAACTGTAAAAACTAAAATGGTTTGTATCGTTTAACACAGCTGTTTATGATATTATGAAATGCTGTTTGATATATTTTTGGGGGGACTTCAGTCTAAAAAACACGGATTAGTCAGTTCTCGTATTGCTATAAATGAAAATAATGAGGGCATAAATGGAGAAAGAAAACGGCGGATTTTATGGTGTACTATATGTGCCAATTGTTTTTTAGTCTTGTCTATTGTCAATGCTGGCAAAACTTTCCTGATTGCAGATAACAATTTCTTTTTTTGAATTATCCAACTTTATTTTGTCTTGATTCTGTTCCTTCTTTATTATAAGGTGAATCGGGTAGAATTAAACGCCCTCTTCTTTTGGAGTCAAAGGTCTTTTTTATGTTGTACAGCCGAATTTATTACAGATTTTAAAAATGACTAAAAAAATGATAAATTGCTACAAGGTTTTCGCCTAAAAGTGCAATATTTGCTAAAAGTGGAGATATAAAGTCGCTATTTGATAATTCATTTTCTAAAAATTCAATAAAAATATTTACCTTTGCGATGTCTCCCACTACGGAGTGACGATAACGGGCTTTTGTGTGTTATGTTGTTACCTGTTGGAGTTCTTGCGGTTTAGGCCGTTATAGGTTTGGCCTTTCTGTTTCTGCCAGTCTGTCTTTTTTTTCGTGTGAGACGGACAGGAGGGAGGGGATGCGGTGAAAAAAGTAAAATTTCGGAGAAGAAAGTATTAAGAATTAATATATGATCAAAAAGATTTTAGTCGCAAACAGAGGTGAAATAGCAATACGCGTGATGCGCTCATGCAAAGAAATGGGCATCAAGACGGTGGCTGTCTTTTCGGAGGCGGACCGTACTTCAAAACATGTATTCTATGCCGATGAGGCTTGCTGTATAGGTGGTCCCGTCTCAAAAGACAGTTACCTGAATATTGACAATATCATTGCAGCAGCCAAACGTTTTCACGCCGATGCCATCCATCCTGGTTATGGATTTTTGTCGGAGAATGCCGACTTTGTTGATCGTTGCGAAAAAGAAGGTATCATTTATATAGGTGCGCCCAAAGAGGCCATGGAGGAGATGGGTGACAAAATCAGAGCCCGCAAGACCATGATTGCTGCTGGCGTTCCGGTTGTTCCTGGTACACAGGCTAATCTGGAGACAGTGGAGCAGGCTCATAAGCAGGCCCTTGAAATAGGTCTGCCGGTCATGTTCAAGGCTTCGGCTGGTGGCGGTGGCATGGGTATCCGTCTGGTCCGCACAGAGGCGGAGATTGACGATGCCTACAATTCTGCCAAGTCAGAGGCATTGGCCAATTTCGCCAATGGCACTATCTATATTGAGAAGTTTATCGAGAATCCTCATCATATCGAGTTCCAGATTATGGGCGACAAGTTTGGCAAAGTGCTTCACTTGTGCGACCGTGAGTGCTCGGTGCAGCGCCGTCACCAGAAGGTGGTGGAGGAGAGCCCTTCTCCGCTGATGACACCAGAATTGCGTGAGAAGATGGGTGCTGTGGCTGTCCTTGCCGGACAGGCTGTCCATTATGTGGGAGCTGGCACCATCGAGTTTATGGTGGACAATGACCGCCATTTCTATTTCTTGGAGATGAATACCCGTTTGCAGGTGGAGCACCCCATTACCGAGGAGGTTCTGAGTCTCGACCTGGTGAAACTGCAAATAAAGGTGGCCGACGGCCAGCCGCTCAAGTTGGAACAATCGGACATCAAACAGCGTGGACACGCCATAGAATGTCGTATATGTGCCGAGGATGCAGAGAAGAATTTTGCACCCGCTCCTGGTGTCATCAAACAGCTTACCGAGCCGCTTGGCATCGGCACCCGTGTGGATAGCTACGTTTATGAGGGTTACGAAATTCCTATCTATTACGACTCCATGATTGGCAAGCTCATTGTTTGGGCCACTACCCGCAAATATGCCATCGAGCGTATGCGCCGTGTGCTCTATGAGTACAAGATTACGGGTGTGAAGACCAACATCAGCTATCTGCGCAAGATTATGGATGTGCCCGATTTTGTGGAAGGCCACTATGATACAGGTTTCTTGGAGAAGAATGCCAATGTGCTGGCTGCCGACAAAACTTATGAGGCTTCCAAGTCGGAGGCCGAGAATATTGCCATCATGGCCTCTTATATGGACTATATTGTCAATCTGGAGGAAAACAAGCCAAACACAGCCGACAACCGGCCAATAAGCCGTTGGCGTGAGTTTGGCAAACGCACCATGATTAGAATCTAAATTTCAGGACAAGAACAATTTAACGGAATCATTCCCCCGAGGCTTTTGCCTTCCTGGGTTGATGTAATATAAATATTTATGGAAGTTCATGTTGGAAACCGTGTTGCTAATGTTGAGTTGATCAGCAAGGAGGGTAACCGCGTCTGTATTATGATAGACGACAAACAGTATGACATAGATTTCTTGATGGCTGAGAATGGCCTCTGTTCTATCCTTACTGATGATGGAAAGTCATATACCGCCGAACTGAAACGCGCCGACGATGGCCGCAATTATCAGGTCAATACGCACTTCAACACTTATCCGGTCGAAATCGTTGACTCGCAAGCCAAATACTTGCGTAACAAGAAGAAGGGTGACACCGGTGAGGTGCAGGACCGCATATTCTCGCCTATGCCTGGCAAGGTGGTAAAGATTCTTGCTGCTGTGGGTGACAAGGTGAAAGCGGGCACTTCGGTGATTGTGGTAGAGGCCATGAAGATGCAGAGCGAGTATAAGGTGAAGAATGATTGCATCATCAAGGCTATTCTGGTGAAGCCTAACGATGTCATTGACAGTGACCAGACCCTCATCCAGTTGGAGGAGGATCCTGATGCTCCAAAAGGTGACGAGGATATAGAATAATTTTGCTCCGCTTCATTTGGGGCGGAACAATTTGAATTATTTTCGATTTTCAATGCTTCTCCCTGGCCCGTGGGGCGCAGGGAGGGGCTATAATATAAACGAACGAATGGAAACAAAACGACAAAACGTGGAGGAATTCCTCGAAAGAGATAGCCGCGCCAATCTGGGTGGCGGACAAGACAAGATAGACAAACAGCACGAGGCTGGAAAAATGACTGCCCGCGAACGCATTGACACCCTGCTTGACAAGGGGTCTTTTGTGGAGTTCGACAAATTCATCATCCATCATTGCACCAATTTCGGAATGGATAAGAAAGTGTTTGATGGTGATGGCATCGTTTCTGGTTGTGGCAAGATTGATGGCCGTCAGGTCTTTGTTTATGCCTACGATTTCACTATCTGCGGTGGCTCTCTCAGCCGTACCAATGCCAATAAAATTGTAAAGGTGCAGAAGATGGCCCTTAAAATGGGGGCTCCTATCATTGCCATTAACGACTCAGGTGGCGCCCGCATTCAGGAGGGCATCTCCAGTCTGGCTGGTTATGGCGATATCTTCTATCAGAATACTATCTCTTCGGGTGTTATCCCTCAGATTTCAGTCATCATGGGCCCTTGCGCCGGTGGTGCCTGCTATTCTCCAGCCCTTACCGACTTCATCTTCATGGTGAAGGAGAAGAGCCATATGTTTGTCACTGGTCCGGATGTGGTCAAGACGGTCACTCACGAGGATGTTGACAAGGAGGAGTTGGGTGGCGCTGCCGTTCACTCTTCGCGCAGTGGTGTCTCTCACTTCATTGGTGAAGATGAGGAGGATACTCTGATGATGGTGCGTGAGTTGCTTAGCTTCTTGCCTTCCAACAATATCGAGGATGCTCCATATGTTTCTACCAAGGATGACCCTACCCGTATTGATGAATCGCTGGATGAACTGATACCTGATGATCCTAGCAAGCCTTATGATATGCGTACCCTCATCGAGAGCATCGTCGATGATGCCAATTTCTTTGAGGTTCATGCCAATTTTGCTCAGAATATTATTGTCGGTTTTGCCCGTATGGATGGCAAGACGGTGGGTATTGTTGCCGATCAGCCTGCATTCCAGGCTGGTGTGCTTGATATTGACGCCTCTGACAAGGCTGCCCGTTTCATCCGATTCTGCGACTGTTTCAACATCCCTATCATCACGTTGGAGGATGTGCCTGGTTTCTTGCCTGGTTGTGTGCAGGAGCATAACGGAATCATTCGTCATGGTGCCAAGATTGTTTATGCCTATGTGGAGGCTTCGGTACCTAAGCTGACAGTCATTACTCGCAAGGCCTACGGAGGTGCTTACATCGTGATGTCGAGCAAACATACCGGAGCTGACTTCAACTTCGCTTATCCAAGTGCCGAGATTGCAGTGCTGGGTGCCGAGGGTGCTGTCAACATTCTTTACCGCAAGCAGGATGAAGAGACCAAGAAGCAGACCATCAAGGAATATGAGAAGACTTTCTCAAATCCTTACCGTGCTGCCGAGTTGGGATATGTGGATGAAATTATTCTGCCTTCGCAGACGCGTGCCAAATTGATTCAGGCATTGGATATGACGCAGAACAAAGTGCGTAGCACTCCTGCCAAAAAGCACGGAAATATTCCATTGTGATTTAATCTGATTGATTATATATCAAGGACCTGCTCTTTTAAAAGAGCAGGTCCTTTTTTGTGTGAATTGATTTCTTTCTCCGTCTGTTCAATAAAAAAATCCCGCGCCATTTCAATGGTGCGGGATTCATTTTGTTACGGCAGGGGGGCTGCCGTGATATTTACTTCTTGTTAATCCAGTCTACAATCCAGGCTCCTACCTCTTTGGTGCCATATTTGGCGCCATCCTTTACCTGGATTTCAGGGGTGCGGACGTTTGCTGCCAAAGAAGCATCTACCGCGTCACGAATCATCTTGCCCTCTTCCTTCTTGTCAAAGTACTCGAACAGCATGGCTACCGACAGAATCTGTGCCAGTGGGTTGGCTATGTTCAGACCTTTGGCCTGTGGCCATGAACCATGGATAGGCTCAAATACCGGAGTGTGCTCTCCCGTTGAAGCCGAAGGGAGCAGACCCATTGAACCAGAGATGCAAGAGCCCTCGTCGGTAAGAATATCGCCGAACGTGTTTTCTGTGACCATCACGTCAAAGAAGGTAGGCTCGGTAATCATACGCATTGATGCGTTGTCAACATACATATAGTCTGTCTTTACCTCTGGGAACTTAGGGGCCATCTCTTGTGCCACCTTGCGCCACAGACGTGAAGAAGCAAGCACATTGGCCTTGTCGACTACGGTGAGGTGTTTGCGGCGCTGCATGGCATACTGGTAAGCCACCTTGAGGATACGTTCAATTTCCGGACGGCTGTATTTGTTGGTATCGTAGGCCATATCGTCGCCCTCGTGCTTCTCGCCGAAGTACATACCGCCAGTCAGCTCACGGATGCAGATGAAGTCGGCACCCTTTACCAAATTCTCCTTCAGAGGAGACATGTGCAGCAGACAGTCAAACGTCTGTACGGGACGGATGTTGGCAAACAGTCCCAACTTTTTGCGCATGGCCAGCAATCCCTGCTCGGGACGGACCTTGGCAGTAGGGTTGTTGTCAAATTTAGGGTCGCCTACGGCCGAGAAGAGGACAGCATCGCTGTCCATACAGGTCTTGAATGTCTCCTCTGGAAATGGGTCGCCCACTTTGTCAATGGCATCTGCTCCGCAAATGGCATATTTGTAGTCAACCTTGTGTCCAAACTTCTTGCACACTGCATCCATCACAGCAACACCTTGTGCTGAAATCTCAGGTCCGATGCCATCACCTGGCAATACGGCAATTTTAAAATCCATTGTTATTCAGTTTTTGTTTATAAATTCTATTGTTCTTTTTCTATTTTATGTTCCTTGGCCGATTCCTGGAACTGGTCCTCAATGATGTTGAGCATCTTGATGGTGGCCTTGATGGCAGCTTCCATCTGGTCGGCATCCAGTCCGCGGGTGCGGTAGCTCTTGCCATTGTAGGTCCACGAAATGCTGGTCTGTACCAGCGCGTCGGTGCGTCCGCCTGGCGGTATGCTTACGGCGTAGTTGGTGAGCCAAGGAAATTTGCGTTGCAGTCTGTCGCGGTAGATGTGGCGCACTGCGCGTACAAAGGCGTCATACTGTCCGTCTCCAGTGGCGGATTCCTCGTAGCTCACTCCGTTTATCTCGATGCGTATCGAGGCCAGCGGTTTCAGTCCGTAAGAGGTTGACACCAGATAACTGTCCAGCTTTACCTTGTCGTCGGGGGCTCCATGTTTCAGCACATCAGCCACAATGTAGGGCAGATCCTCTTGTGACACCAGCTCCTTCTTGTCGCCCAGCTCAATGATTCGTTTGGTGACAGCCTTGGTCTGTTCTGGACTGAGTGCCAGACCCAGTTCTTCCAGATTGCGCAGAATGTTGGCCTTCCCGCTGTTCTTGCCCAGCGCATATTCGCGTTTGCGGCCAAACCGTTCGGGCAGCAGGCTGTTGCAGTACAGGTTGTCCTTGTTGTCTCCGTCGGCATGCACGCCAGCCACTTGGGTGAATACGCTTTCGCCTACCACTGGTTTGTTGGGTGGCACTCCGATGCCAGAATAGGATTCCACGAGGTGACTGATTTCGTTCAGTTTGCTCTCGTCCACGTTGGTGCTGATGCCATAGTGGTCTTTCAATACAGCCTGCACGCTGGCCAGCGGTGCATTTCCTGCCCGTTCGCCCAGTCCGTTGATGGTGGTGTGCAGTCCCGTGGCCCCACCTTGTACGGCTGCTACAGAGTCGGCCACTGCCAGGTCGTAGTCGTTGTGCGCGTGAAAGTCAAATCGCTGGCCAGGGTATCGACTGGTCATCATGGCCAGTCCTTCCTTGGCTTGGTCGGGCGTCATGATGCCGAGCGTGTCGGGTAGCAGGAACCGTTCGATGCCTGCCTCTTTCAGCCCGTCCATCATAAAGTAGACGTAGTCCCTCGAGTCTTTTATTCCGCTGCTCCAGTCCTCCAAATACAGATTGACGTGGATGCCGAGTTGCTTGGCATAGTCAATGCTTTGCAGAATGTCGCTGAGGTGCTGTTCGGGCGTCTTTTTCAACTGTTGTGTGCAGTGCTTCAGAGAGCCCTTGCTCAGCAGATTGATGGTGCGGCAACCCGTATCATTAATCCAGTCTAGCGAGGTGTGTCCATCCACAAATCCGAGCACCTCCACGCGGTCAATCAGACCAGCCTTGCGTGCCCATTCACAAATCATGGTCACGGCCTCTTTTTCTCCGTCAGATACGCGGGCCGAAGCCACTTCAATGCGGTCCACCTTTACCTCTTGCAGCAAGGTTCGGGCCAGCATCAGTTTCTCGTGTGGTACAAATGACACTCCGTTGGTCTGTTCACCATCGCGGAGTGTGGTGTCCATTATTTCTATGCTTGATTTTTTTGCTCCCATGCCTCAATCTTGTCTTTGTTCTCGAGCAAGAAGTCGATGTCATCGAGGGCATTCATCAAACAGTATTTCTTGTAGCCATTTATTTCAAACTTCTCGCTCTTACCTGTGGCTAAGTTCGTTACGGTCTGGTTTGGCAGGTCCACTTTTACCTCCATCTTGGCATTGGCCTTGATGCTGTCGAAGAGTTCGGCCAGAAATTTCTCGCTGACTACAACGGGCAGTACAAAGTTGTTCAGCTCGTTGTTCTTATGTATGTCGGCAAAGAAACTGGAAATGACCACTCTGAATCCGTATCCTGCTATGGCCCATGCGGCGTGCTCACGGCTGGAGCCGCTGCCAAAGTTCTTTCCTGCCACCAATATGCAGCCACTATAGGTAGGGTCGTTCAGTACGAAACCTTTGATAGGATTCCCCTCTTTGTCGTAGCGCCAGTCGCGGAACAGGTTGTCGCCAAATCCGCTTTTGTCGGTTGCCTTCAGAAAACGGGCAGGAATAATCTGGTCGGTGTCCACATTCTCCAAAGGAAGTGGCACGCAGGTGCTGGTAATTATATCGAATTTCTGTTTCATCTCTTTTTTATTTTTTCGTTGAAAATTTTGTTGTGAAAGAAAGTGGCGACCCCTTACATTATTGATCTTGGGTCGGTAATGATGCCAGTGATGGCAGCAGCTGCTGCTACCAGCGGGCTGGCTAGTACGGTGCGTGCGCCAGGACCCTGTCGGCCTTCAAAGTTTCTGTTTGAAGTGGAGACGGACAACTTGCCTGCCGGAATCTTGTCATCGTTCATTGCCAGACAAGCAGAACATCCAGGTTGGCGGAGTTCAAATCCGGCAGCCTCAAATATTTTGTCCAGTCCTTCCTTGCGAATCTGTTCATCAACCATCCATGAGCCAGGAACCAGCCAGCAAGTGATGCCTTCGGCTTTCTTCTTTCCTTTCACAATGGAGGCAAAGGCGCGGAAGTCCTCTATACGGCCATTGGTGCAAGAGCCGCAGAACACATAGTCCACTTTCTTTCCTAATAACTGTTCACCAGGTTGGAATCCCATGTAATCGAGTGATTTCTTGAAAGAAATTTGTCCAGCTGCGTCAATGTCCTTCATTGCAGGAATGCTCTGGCTGATGCCCATACCCATGCCAGGATTGGTGCCGTAGGTCACCATTGGCTCAATGTCGGCTGCGTCGAACTTGATTTCCTTGTCAAATACGGCATCGTCGCCGCTCTTCAGTGTACGCCAGTAGGCTACAGCCTTGTCCCATTCAGCTCCCTTAGGGGCATATTCGCGTCCCTTGATATATTCAAATGTTGTTTCGTCAGGTGCAATGAATCCGCCGCGTGCGCCCATCTCAATGGTAAGGTTGCAAAGGGTAAGACGGCCTTCCATTGTCAGATTCTTGACAGCCGAGCCGGCATATTCAACGAAATAGCCTGTTGCGCCAGAAGTGGTCATTTTTGACATGATGTAGAGGGCTACATCTTTGGCGGTTACGCCCTTGCCCAGTTTGCCCTCGACGCTGATACGCATCGATTTTGGCTTCTGTTGCAGGATGCACTCTGTGGCCATCACCATCTCCACTTCGGAGGTGCCGATGCCGAAAGCAACGGCGCCCATGGCTCCGTGGGTTGAGGTGTGTGAGTCGCCACACACTATGGTCATGCCTGGCAGAGAAAGACCGCGCTCAGGACCGACCACATGGATGATGCCGTTCTTAGGATTCAACATTCCGAAGTGGGTCAGACCGAACTCCTTGGTGTTTTGAGCCAGAGTGTCTACCTGTTTCTTTGATATTGGGTCGGCTATTGGCTTGTCCTGGTCGTGGGTAGGGGTGTTGTGGTCGGGCATGCAGTAGATGTGGTCGGGACGGAAGCACTTCAGTCCGCGCTCGCGCATTCCGCTGAAGGCCTGGGGTGAAGTCACCTCGTGGCAATACAGTCTGTCAATGTAGAGCTGTGTAGGTCCGTCTTTTACAATCTGCACAACGTGCTTGTCCCAAATCTTGTCAAATAGCGTATTCATCTTTATCTATGTTTTAATTTTTTTCTTTATTGTTCGTGTGGCGGTGCGCTGTATTAGTGCACAAATTTGTTGATGGCGTCAATGTAAGCCTCTGCCGAAGCTGCCACAATGTCGGTGTTGGCCGAGAAGCCCTGATAGGTCACGCCATCGCTTTCCACCTGCATGTGCACTTTGCCAAGGTCGCCTGAGCCTTTGGTGATGTTCTGAATCAGAATGTCCTGAAGTGTCATCTTGCGGTTGATGATGCGTTTGATGGCATTGATGGCGGCATCAACCGGACCATTGCCCACTGCTGCGGCGTCAAACCGTTCGCCGGCAATATCGAGCCCGATAGCGGCAATGGGCTTCACACCCACGCCAGATGTCACTTGCAGGTATTCCAGCTTGATGCGGTGCATGGCGGTGCGGTCTTTGCCAGCCAGCATCAGAATGTCGTCGTCGTTGATTTCCTTCTTCTTGTCGGCCAGTTTCAGAAACTCCTCGTAAATCTTGTCCAGTTTGCTCTGGTCAGACAAGTCAACACCGAGCACTTGTAAGCGGTGTTTCAGCGCCGCCCGTCCGCTGCGTGCTGTCAGTATTATTTCGTTGCTGTCTATACCCACATCCTTAGGGTCCATAATCTCGTAGGTCTCTTTGTTCTTCAGTACACCGTCCTGGTGTATGCCGCTGGAGTGAGCAAAGGCGTTACGTCCCACAATGGCTTTATTGGGTTGTATTGGCATATTCATCAGGCTCGATACCATGTCGCTCACATGGTGAATGTGCTGCGTGTTGATGTTGGTGTTGATGCCGATGCTCTTGTGGCATTTCAGTATCATGGCAATCTCCTCGAGAGAGGTGTTGCCAGCGCGTTCGCCGATACCGTTCATGGTCACCTCCACCTGTCGGGCTCCGTTGAGCACACCTTCCATGGTGTTGGCGGTGGCCATGCCGAGGTCGTTGTGGCAGTGAGTGGAGATGCGGGCCTTTTCCACTCCGTCGACGTGCTCCATCAGATATTTTATTTTTGCTCCGTATTCCTGAGGCAGGCAGTAGCCGGTGGTGTCGGGTATGTTCACCACAGTGGCACCAGCCTTGATGACGGCTTCAACCACGCGGGCCAGATACTCGTTGTCGGTACGGCCGGCATCCTCGCAATAGAACTCCACGTCCTCCACATATTTCTTGGCGTATTTGGTGGCGGCAATGGCGCGTTCCAGAATCTCGTCTTCGGTGGAGTTGAATTTATATTTGATGTGATACTCCGAGGTGCCAATGCCGGTGTGTATGCGCTTGTGTTTGGCATATTTCAGCGCATCGGCGGCCACGTCTATGTCTTTCTCCACTGCGCGGGTCAGGGCGCAGATGGTGGGCCATGTCACGGCTTTTGATATTTCTTCCACTGAGTTGAAGTCGCCTGGGCTGGAAATGGGAAATCCTGCTTCTATTACGTCCACGCCCAGTGATTCGAGGGCTTTTGCCACTTCTATTTTTTCTACAGTGTTCAGCTGACAACCGGGAACCTGCTCGCCATCCCTAAGGGTTGTGTCAAAAATGTACAGTCTGTCTGCCATAATCTTTATTTTTTATTATTTATTATTTTTTCTTTCTTTACTGACGCTTTCAAATGAATATAAACAAAAAAGCCTTTCTCATGGGGAAGTGAGAAAGGCTTTGTCCGTATCTTTAACAATAACAGCAACAATTCTCACTCCCCTTGGCTTTGCAAGAGGAGAATCAATAGTCCGAGAATATTTTCTGTTATTAATTGTTTCATTTCTTTGTGTCTTGTTGTTTCACACTGCAAAAGTAGGTCATTTTTATGTAAAAGCCAAGGAAATTATAAAATAATTAGCCTTAAAAACTACAAAAAATAATTTTTGAGGGCTTTTTTTCTTTGATTTGATATGTTTTGCGCCCGTTTGTTCTGATTGGAGGCTTGGCTTTTTATTTCTTCTTTACCTCTTATTAATGTTTCCTGTCTTTTTAGGGAGTTCTGCATGAGCTTTTTCTGTTCATTGGGCTTTGTTTTGCATTATCTTTGTGGCGATTCGATAAATTTAATAGAAATATGTGGTGGGTATATGCTTTGATGTCCGCGTTCTTTGCCTCTCTGACCGCTATTTTTGCCAAAATAGGAATAGAGGGGGTCAACTCCAATCTGGCGACAGCCATCCGCACCATTGTCATTCTGGTGCTGATATGGGCCATTGTCTATTTTAGAGGTGAATATCGTGATTTGTGCCATATAGACAAGCGCTGTCTGGTATTCCTGATTCTGTCGGGCATTGCAACGGGGCTATCGTGGATTTGCTATTTCAAGGCTATCAAGATGGGGCCGGTGTCGCAGGTGGCTTTCATCGACAAGCTGAGTGTGGTGCTTACGCTCCTTCTGGCTTGTGTCTTTTTGGGTGAGACAATTTCCCTGAAGACCGGTATCGCGGCGGGTTTGATCTGTTCGGGGGTGGTGCTGCTCATCGTGTAGGCTTCCTCTCGGTCACGGCATCCAGCATAGATTGAATCCAGCCTCTTCCCCGTTGTAGTAGGGCATTACGGCTATGTTGCGTTCTTTCTTTTTCCCGAATATCATTTTTTGCACAGCGGGGTAGACCCAATATGATATTTTGGTGCTGAGCATTCCTATACCTCCGCCTGCCAGCACATCAATGGTCCAATGGCGGTTGTTGTAGATGCGCAGAAACCCGGTCCCGGCTGCCACCACATAACCGGCTGCACCTATCCAGGGAGACACCTCTTTATATTCCTGATACAGAAATTCGGCGCCCATGGCAGCGGTGGCGGTATGTCCCGATGGAAAAGAGTTGCGGCTCGACCCGTCGGGCCGTCGTTCGTCCACTTCGCTCTTCAGCACTCCTACGGTGGCCCCCATCATGGCATAAGCAGTGGCCAGTATGATGGTGCGGTCCAGTAGTCTGTGTCTCCCTTTTACTCCGCATAGGTTCAGCCCATACACTGCCAGCATCGGTGCATATTGGGTGTAGTCGTCAATGGTTATTTTTCGGTGTATCTCCTCTTGCAGTTCGTCTCTTATTTCTCCATTTTCCCATTCCACCCAGTCGTTGTGTATCCAGATGCTGCCGCTTCCTATCAGTATGGTGGGCACTACCAGCTGTTTCCAGTTGAATCGGTGTGTGTTGTCTTGGGTCTCGTTGCCGAGGTCCGTCGTGTCTGTCTTTGCTGTTTTTATCGTGTCAGTCATTATTGTGGTGTCCGTCTGTGCTGACAGAGAGTCGGCAGTCCCGTTTGCCATGACGAAGTGCGTCGCCATGATTGCCAATGTGATGAGAATTGCCCGATACATTTTTTCTTCTGTGTGGAATTTGGTTGCAAATTTAATTGTTTAAGTGTGTTTTTGGATAAAAATAGCGACTATTTGAACATTTTTTATCTGTTTATGTACCCTTTCCGATTCGTGACGGGCTTCGTATGTTATCAAATATTAATAAAATGTTAATGTTTGTTAATTGGGGGGGGGTAGGCCAGCGAGCCAA
>OCVT010000130.1_pt1 | contig 25998 bp, 15 predicted proteins | sample 1539111 | NCBI WGS metagenome assembly OCVT01 (sample SAMEA3991482, study PRJEB22521) | metagenome | biome: anthropogenic terrestrial biome; feature: sewage plant; material: raw primary sludge | place: Sweden | collected 2012-09-26 | reverse complement strand
AAGAATGCTTCAAACTTTCGAACCGGTCACAATTTGTGACCAGTTCATTGGTCTCGGCATTTGAGAGCTGAAATCTGAACCGTTCAGGGAATCGCTCGATATTACGTTTAACTGCTTGATTCAGAACTTTTGTCTCTACTCCGTAAAATTCAGCCAAATCTCTATCAGCCATAACTTGTGTATTTCTGATTGATAAAATTCGTCCTTCTATTTGAACGGTAGTGTTCAACTGGTCACAATTTGTGACTGGTTGTATGCTTGTTGTATTATTATTGCTTTCGCCCATATTTACGGTACTTCTTTTGTTCCTCTTTTAAGGTCACAATTTGTGATTTTAAGCATTCATAAATTGGATATCGCAATTTGCGATATCAAGTTTTATTACTCAACCAACCCTAATTCTTTCAAATAGCCTTCAATCTCAATATCGAGTTCTGCACGTTTGGCTTCAAGGCTCTTAATCTCGCTCATCACTGCTTTAATGTCGATAGGTTCTTCTTCTTCAAACGTGTCAACATAGCGTGGAATGTTCAAGTTATAGTCATTCTCTGAAATTTCTTGCATGGTGGCAAGATAGCTATACTTTTCTATTTCAGAACGATTACGGTAGGTATCAATAATCTTTTGGATATGTTCTGGACGCAGTTTGTTTTGGGTTTTCACCTTCTCAAATTCCTTGCTTGCGTCAACAAACAGAATGTTATCATCATCCTTGCGGCATTTCTTCATTACAAGGATACAAGTAGGAATACTTGTACCATAGAAGATATTGGCTGGCAGACCGATAATAGCATCAATATAGTTTTTCTTTTCAATGAGGAAGCGGCGGATTACGCCCTCGGCATTACCACGGAAAAGAACACCATGAGGAGCAACACAAGCCATTGTTCCACCATCGCTAAGGTGATATATCATGTGAAGGATGAAAGCGTAATCGGCTGTTTTCTTAGGAGCAAGACGACCTGCTTTGCTAAAGCGGTCATCATTGTTGAATTTTTCTTCCGATGCACTCCACTCAGCAGAGAAAGGTGGGTTTGCTACCACTGCATCAAACTGAGTTTCGCCAAAAGCATCCGCATCAAGGGTGTCGCCATTCTCTATTTTGAAGTTGCTGAATTTTATTCCATGAAGCAACATGTTCATACGAGCCAGATTGTATGTCGTTGGATTCTTCTCTTGGCCGTAAATCTCAGCAGCATTACCTGTTTGAGCTGCTCGTATCAACAGTGAACCACTTCCGCATGTTGGGTCATAGACGTTTCGCAGACGGTCTTGCCCGGTTGTGACAATCTCGGCGAGAATTTGGCTTACCTCTTGCGGAGTGTAGAACTCACCAGCTTTTTTACCGGCACCGGCAGCAAACTGGCCAATCATATATTCGTAGGCATCGCCAAGCACGTCTATTTGAGTGGTTTGATCTTCTCCAAACTCTATTCCGTCGAGTGCGATAAGCACGTTACTAATAAGTTGGTTTTTGTCGTCAGAAGTCTTTCCAAGTTTTGGAGAAGCCAAATCTATATCAGAGAATAATCCTCCAAAATCTTCTTCGCTGTCGTGCCCGAGTGTACTATCCTCGATACGTTTCAATGAGCGTTCCAGGTTAGGCAGAATATTTTCCTTGCGATTTATACCTTCAATAATAGACGAGAATAAGAATTTTGGCTCAACAAAATAACCAATGTTTTCCAAACACTCCTTTTTTACATCCTCTTGTAATTCAAGAGAATCACTATCCGACTTTTGCCACAATTCCTTGAATGCAATCCCGTCGTCTTCCAACGCTTTATCAGCAAAGGTTTCTATTTTCTCCGATAGATACTTATAAAAGATGAAACCGAGCGTAAAATACATAAAGTCGCTTGCCGACATATTTCCACGCAGGTTATTAGCTACGGCCCACAATTGGGTGCGGAGTTTCTGTTGTAATTCTTCGCTCATTATATTATTTCTTTATTTTCAATTCTATTAATCCCAACTAAAAGTTTTAATAATTGAACGCATTTTGTTGATAATTCGTTCTAATGTCATGCGCCGTTTGTTCAATCCCAGATGTTTCTTTTTCAATGCTTCTTGAATGATTTCCGGCTGTTCCTTTTGGAGATAGTCATATTCTGACAGATAATGGTTCAGCACATCCTCCTCAAGATCTTCTTCTTGAGCTATTGAAGTGATGGCTTTTCCGCGCTCTTCTGTGATATAGTTGTTTAGTCGTTCTTCCAAATCAGAACTGCCATCAGCTTTCTTCTTGTTATCCATAAAGTTATCCCGGTCTTCATCCACATTTTTTTGGATGAAACCATTTATCAGTTTGGCCTTACCACGCAACTCGGAATCCTTAATCATGGTGTCGATGATTTCCCTGCGCTTTTCTTCGTAGTCTTCGCTGTATGGATTCAGATCGGCAATGAGTTCAAGGATATATGCAACATTGACTATATCGCTGTGAAGTAATTCCAAGCAGAAGTCAATATCCTCAAGGTTGCCAGACATATCAACATCACCATAAGGTGGCAAAGGATCGGCAGCCATGCTGGAATCACTGTTATTATTTTGTCCTGTATATCCTTCGTAAATATCAAGATATTTGCTACGGAAATCCATGAACTGCTGTTCTGTTATACCTAAATCAGAAGCATCTTCATTGTAATCTTCATAGATCTGAATTTCTGCATGCTTCTTGATAATATCACGGAATGCAAGAATAAAATCTTTTTTATCCTTCTCGCTTTGAAGCATGTCAATACTGGTTGGATCCGGGTATTTATTGATGAATTTCTCTGCCAATTCTACATATTCTTTCTTTACCTCTTCAAATGAAGGGCGAACGATATCTTCTACGTTACTGCTGTTACTGAACAACTTGATAGCAGAATCGACATTGCTTTTTAAATCACGGAAGCAAACAATTTTGCCAAAGCGTTTCTTCTCATTCAAGACGCGGTTGGTACGGCTGAATGCCTGTAATAATCCGTGATACTCCATATTCTTGTCAACATAGAGCGTGTTTAATTTTTTTGAATCAAAACCTGTCAAAAACATCCCGACCACTAGACATAAATCCAATGATTTCATGTCAGTACGTTTCTTTTTCATACGCAGGTTTATATCGTCATAGTATGCTCGGAAATTCTCTTGTGTGAAGGATGTACCAAACATATTATTATAGTCGTCCATAATTTCCTGCATATCATCTGCCTCACCCACGCTATCATTCACAAAGCCATTGTTCATACCTGTATAGTCATCGTCTTGACTGCTGTTTGCAGCATAAGTGAACACGGCACCAATACGGATTTCCGGTTTCAGTTCTTTGAATATCTTATAATAGTGAATGAGCATCGGTACAGACTGCACGGCAAAGAGCGCATCAAACTCACCATCAAAAGTTGATTTATTGAAATTATTGAGAATGAACTTTGCTATTTCATGCATTCTGTCTTCATTCTCCTTATCTACGTCTTCATTGCCATTATAGTATTCCACAAGGAAACCAAGCACGTTCTCATCTGCAATGGCATCTTTTATCAAATACTGATGCAGACAGTTACCGAATATCTCTTTTGTAGTATGATTGTCAACCGCATTCTCAACAAATATCGGTGTTCCTGTAAAACCAAACATTTGTGTGTTGTGGAAGAACTTATCGATATTCTTATGGCTCTCACCAAAATGGCTTCGATGGCACTCGTCGAATATCATTACGATGCGAGAGTCGCGAATAGAATCAATCTTGTTGCTATACCAAGTTCTGGTAACAGCAGTATTAAGCTTTTGTATTGTGGTGATGATAATCTTTGATGTGCCTGAAAGTCGTCTTACCAACTCGCTTGTATCATCCGTTCCATCCACAGCCCCGGGCTCAAATGCTTCATATTCAGATTGCGTCTGTGTGTCGAGATCATGACGGTCAACAACAAATATCACTTTGTCCACGTCAGGCAGGTCAGAAACCAACTGAGCTGCTTTGAACGACGTTAATGTCTTTCCCGCACCTGTTGTATGCCAAATATATCCGTTATCATTTGAGTTTTCAACTCTATCAAGAATCTTCTCCACTGCATAATATTGGTATGGGCGAAGTACCATCAGACATTTTTCGCCCTCATGCAAAACAATGTATTTGCTTATGATTTTGCCTAATGTGCATTTATCAAAAAAGGAAATTGCGAATCTATCCAACTCATTGAATGGAGTATTCGCAGCATCAGTCCAATTGAAAGTAAATTTGTAACCTTGATTTGGATTGTTGGCAAAATATCGTGTATTCACACCATTGGAGATTACGAACAATTGAATGTAATCAAATAAACCATGAAATGAAGTCTTGTGGTATCGTTGTATTTGATTGTAAGCCTGTTTCAACTCAATACCTCTACGCTTCACCTCAATCTGAACTAAAGGAAGACCATTAATTAAAATTGTTACATCATATCTACATTTCTTGCGACCTTCAACAGTGATTTGATTAGACACTTGAAATTCGTTCTGGCACCATCTCGTGCGATTTAGAAACTCAACCCATATTCGCTTTCCATCTTCTGTATCAAGCGTGTAAAGGTCACGAAGTCTCTTTGCTTTTTCAAAACGTGTTCCACCTTCGAGATGAATTAAAATCTTCTCGAATTCTGAATCAGTGAATCCAGTGCGGCCTAATTCAGCTAATTGCTTTTTATTATGTATTTCAAGTTGATTTTTGAAGTTGGTTTTCAAGTTAACTTCTTCTTCAATCTGAACATATTCATAGTTCATGGATTTAAGAGTTGCAATCAACCCATTCTCAAGTGCTGCCTCACTTTGTACTGACATATATATTGTTTTTAGTTCTGCAAAAATACATAAAAAAGCCTCAACTACAAGCCTTAACAATTATAAATCCGTGATTTGCAAACGATATTTCTGCAAATCAGATGTATTTCCCCCTGTTTTGGTATTCAAGAGGGAGTGTTTCCAAGTTCATATTACAGTCTTTCAAGAAGATATACGAAAGAGAATGAAAATATCGGTCGGTTAAAACATTGCATTTAACCGATCGAATTCCCCTTTTTAGTTAAATATCTGCTGTTATTATCTACATTGATAATCATAACGATCATTCTCTTATTTCATTTCGATACATTTCGCTTGCTTCATCTCTCTCAAGCCATTTTCTCTCCCGGTTTTTCGGATTACAAAGTAATGAGCCAAGAGATAACTGCATGCTTCACGACGCCCACGCCACAGTAGAGACGGAGCGCGCTCCGTCTCTACTTTTGGGGACAGCTCTTTTGCTCGTTTTTTAGTCCGAAAAGTTTACAACAACCCCTAAAATGCAGCCCGTATTTCAAAAAAGTTTCCCCACGGTCGCAAATACGCTATTCTGGAGCCGTTTTGCAATTCGCTGGTATTCAGACATTTACTGTTTCGAGATGAGATTTCAAACCCGAAATGCGCAAAAAACAATCCCTTAGTGGTTGCCAACTAACGGTAAAACGTGCTGCAACTGACGGTTAACGGCGTTGCAAGTGACCGTCAGTTGCAGTTCCTGAAGATGCATATCGCAAAATTGGAGCGCGTTTGCCACATAGATATGCTCCCTTTCCGGTTTTCTTTTCCCTGATTGCCATTTCCGAAAGGCTAGATTTAATGAGCCGGTGAGGCACTTTTTGGTGAACAATAGTTTACAAAACCATGGAAATTCCGAGGGGGTAATCATCCCTTTTTCATTTCCCTGTATTCTTTTGGCGACATGCCCATTGTCTTGCTGAAGAGACGGGAGAAATAGTAGGCGTCGTCAATGCCGATTTTGTAGCAAATCTGGTTTACTTTCATCGTAGTGGTGTCTAGCAGTTGGCAGGCCTGTTGTATCTTCAGCAGGTTGAGATATGCCAGCGGACTGTGACCGGTGCTCTGTTTGAACATCATTGATATGTATGATGCCGAATACCCAGTGTAGTCGGAAAGGTCTTTCAGCGAGAGATGCTTTTCCAGATTCTCCTTCATATAGTGGATTGTGGCGCTCGCCACGTTGTCATCGTCCTGTTTGCCACCGCCCGCACGATACTGGCTGATGTATCTCAGCGACCCCAGATAGTAATGAAACAGTGACGATACATATCTCAGGTTCTCGTTGCCGAATCCCGTGCTCAAAGTATTGAATATCTCTTCGAACAAATCAATTCTGTTGCGTATGCGCGAGTGCAGCCCCGGCTTGACGTCCACCGGTCCCGTGATGTCCTTTGCATAATATGATGCCAGTTCGCCCTTGAAGTGAATCCAGTAGATAGTCCATGGATTATTCCCGTCGGCACAGTATGCGTGCGGCACGCCGGCCGGCAGGATGAAGTATTGGTTTCGGACCACGTCATACCGCTTGTCGCCAATCTGATACCATCCCGCCCCGTCAACGCAGTAGATATATACATATTGGTCGATGGGCTCGCGTCGTTCCCGGTAATGGTGCCGGGCATGGGGGTAATAGCCGATGTCGGTGATGTGGAGCATCGACACCAGCGGGTCTTGCTCCACCATGTCCCTGATCATCTTGGGCATCATCAGCGACCTCTCCCCGTGAAATCCGTCTTTCTGTCTGAGCATGATACTTTGGGGTTTATCTTTTGCAAAGTTAGTAAAAAAAGCGAATACGGATAATAATATTGTCCATTTATTATTATTGTTTTTCTATTTCACGATGTCATTAATAATTCTATCTTTGCAGCGTGAAATCCAAACAATAATTACATACGTCATGAAAAAGATTAACAAGTCATTCGTCTATTTCATTTGCCTGGTATCAGCGATGGGCGGTCTGCTCTTCGGTTACGACTGGGTGGTGATAGGCGGGGCAAAACCGTTTTACGAACTTTATTTCAATATTGCCGGCAGTCCGTCGGGTCAGGGGCTGGCAATGACCATAGCCCTCATCGGCTGCATGCTGGGTGCGATGCTTTGCGGATGGCTTGCCGACCGGATAGGGCGCAAGCGTCTGCTCATTGTCTCGGCGGTGATTTTTCTGCTGTCGGCAGCCGCCACCGGAGCCGCCAACACGTTCACCGCATTTCTCATTGCCCGTTTCTTTGGCGGCATTGGCATAGGCGTGGCATCGGGACTGTCGCCAATGTATATTGCCGAGGTGGCGCCCGCCGGTATCCGCGGACGACTGGTGGCGCTCAACCAGATGACAATCGTGCTCGGAATACTTGGCGCGCAGATCACCAACTGGCAGATTGCCGACCCCATCCCCGCAGGCTTTACGCCCGCCGAAATCCTCGCGTCATGGAACGGGCAGATGTCCTGGCGCTGGATGTTCTGGGCAGCTGCATTTCCCGCAGGCGCTTTTCTGCTGCTGGCATTCTTTATTCCCGAAAGTCCAAGATGGCTCGCGCTGAAAGGACGGTTTGACAATTCGCGGGAGATATGGTCGCGTATCGGCGGAAGCGATTATGCCCAAGCCGAACTGGAAGCCGTGCGTGCCGCCAATGCAACCGGCTCGGAACGGGGCGGATTGCGGTTGCTCTTCAGTCGTCCGTTACGCAGCGTGCTTGTGCTTGGACTTGTCATCGCCGTGTTCCAACAGTGGTGCGGCACCAACGTGATATTCAATTACGCCCAGGAAGTGTTTCAGTCGGCTGGCTATCAGGTAGGCGACGTGCTTTTTAACATCGTTGTCACCGGTGTGGCAAACGTAATATTCACCGTCATCGCGATCTTCACCGTAGACCGTTTGGGGCGCCGCGCGCTGATGCTCATTGGTGCCGGTGGGCTTTGCGCAATATACCTCACGCTCGGCATCTGTTATTATTTCCACGTCACGGGTTTCTTTATGGTTATCCTCGTGGTGTCTGCCATCGCATGTTATGCCATGACGCTCGGTCCATGCACATGGGTGCTGATCTCCGAACTGTTCCCCAACAGGGTGCGTGCCATCGCCGTTGCCACTTGTACGTTTGCCCTGTGGGTGGGCAGTTCCACACTCACCTTCACGTTTCCGCTGCTCAACGCCGCACTCGGCAGTTATGGCACGTTTTGGATTTACAGTGCCGTATGTGCCGCCGGATTGATATTCTTCATCATCCGTCTGCCGGAAACCAAGGGCAAGAGTCTTGAGGAACTAGAAAAAGAACTGATAAAAAATAAATAAAATAATAATGGTAAAGGCATGGAGAGAACAAGTGGTGATTCCCACTTACGAAACAGGGCGTGCGGAGCGCAATCCTATATTTCTGGAAAAAAGAGTGTACCAGGGTTCCAGTGGCGCGGTGTATCCCTATCCGGTGATTGAGTCTATTGCCGACGAGAAGACGGACAAGACATACAATGCCGTGTGGATGGAAAACGAATACATCAAGGTGATGATTCTGCCGGAGCTTGGCGGTCGAGTGCAGATGGCTTATGACAAGATAAAGCGGCGGCACTTCGTGTATTACAATCACGTGATAAAGCCCGCCCTCGTGGGACTTACCGGTCCGTGGATATCTGGCGGAATTGAGTTTAACTGGCCCCAGCATCACCGTCCCAGCACGTTTCTGCCCGTAGACTCTGCCATCAGGGAGAACGTCGACGGCAGTGTGACGGTGTGGGTGAACGAGATGGAGCGGATGTTTCATCAGAAAGGTATGGCGGGATTCACGCTGCGCCCCGGTCACGCATATCTGGAGATACAGGGCGTGCTGTATAATCGCACCGGGATGCCACAGACTTTCCTGTGGTGGGCTAACCCGGCAGTGGCTGTGAACGATGCCTATCAGAGCGTGTTCCCGCAAGACGTGAACGCCGTCTTCGACCATGGCAAGCGTGCGGTGAGCAGTTTCCCGATTGCTACGGGCACGTACTATAAGATGGACTATTCCGCAGGCGTGGACATATCCAACTATAAGAACATCAAGGTGCCTACATCATATATGGCCGTTAACTCTAAGTTTAATTTCGAGGGAGGCTATGAGAACGACACCCATGCCGGTATGCTGCATGTGGCAGACAATCATGTGTCGCCGGGAAAGAAACAGTGGACGTGGGGTAATGGTGATTTCGGGCGTGCCTGGGACCGCAATCTTACCGACGAGGACGGACCCTATATCGAACTGATGGCGGGTGTGTACACCGAGAACCAGCCCGACTTCTCGTGGCTGATGCCTTACGAGGAGAAGACTTTCACGCAGTATTTCATGCCATATCGTGAACTGGGAATCGTCAAGAACGCGTCCAAGGACCTGCTGATGAACATTGAAAAGACCGCCCGCGGGCACGCCCGGCTTAAGATTTTCGCCACATCGGCGCAGCATGTGCGCGTCATCCTGCGTGGTGATAACGGCAAAGAATACTATATGAAGGATGTGGCGATTACGCCGGAGCAGATTTTAGACGAGACTATAGACGTCAACGGCGTCCCCATGAATGAAATCCGGTTGGATATTGAGTCACTCAATGGCAAACATCTGTTGTCATGGCATGCCGAGGATGACAATATCCGGCCTATCCCCGATGCTGCCGAGGCGGCTCCGCTGCCACAAGACACCAAGACCTGCGAACAACTGTATCTCACGGGGCTGCACCTGGAGCAATACCGCCATGCCACCTATTCGCCCGTTGACTATTACGAAGAGGCGTTACGACGAGACCCTGAGGATGTGCGCTGCAACAATGCGATGGGGCTGTGGTATATCCGCAAGGGACGTTTTGACAAGGCTGAAGGCTATCTGCGCAAAGCCGTTAAAACACTGCTCAAGCGCAATCCCAATCCCTACGATGGAGAACCGCTCTACAATCTGGCACTCGCGCTGAAATACCGGGGCAAGTATGATGAAGCTTATGACAGGTTCTATAAATCCACATGGAACGCTGCATGGCAGGATGCAGGCTATTTCGCTTGCGCGCAGATATCGTTGATGCAGGGCAGGCTGGACGATGCGCTTTGTGAAACGGACCGCTCTCTGCTTCGCAACTGGCACCACCACAAGGCTCGTGCAATAAAAGCGACAACCCTGAGACTGCTCGGCCGCACGGCCGAGGCTGTGGCGTTCTGTGACGAGTCGCTCTCCATGGACGCTTTCAATTACGGTTGCATGTACGAGAAATATCTCATCACCGCCGATGACAAGCTTCTTTCAGAGATGAAGAGACTGATGCACGGCGCGGCAAACAACTATGACGAGACAGCACTCGACTATTGTGCTGCGGGCAGATGGGACGAGGCTGTGTCGCTGTGGCAGATTGCCGATGGCGAGGGTGCCGTCACCCCGATGACCTATTATTATATGGGGTGGAGTATGAAGAATGGCGGTAAGGATGGCACGGCGATGTTTATAGCCGCCAAGGAGATGTCTCCAGACTATTGTTTCCCCAATCGGTTGGAGGCTGTTCTCGCTCTGGAGGAGGCAAAAGAGGCTGATGCCACTGATGCACGTGCGCCATATTATCTGGGATGTCTCTATTACGACAAGCGCCAGTATGATGTGGCTGTAAGCAATTGGGAGTCGTCGTCACGTCTTGATGCCGGTTTCCCAACCGTCTGGCGCAACCTCGCTTTGGCTTACTTCAACAAGAAAGGAGATGCACAGAGGGCTGTAGAATATATGGAACGTGCCTTCAATCTCGATACATCAGATGCACGCATATTGATGGAACTGGACCAACTCTATAAGCGGATGGGCAGAAATCATGCCGTGAGACTGACATTTATCGAGCAATATCCTGAGCTTATCGGCCAGCGCGACGACCTGTTGCTGGAATGTATCACCCTGCACAATCAGACCGGCGACTATCACCGGGCGATGACCATGCTCGATGGTCACATCTTCCATCCCTGGGAGGGTGGCGAAGGCAAGGTCTCGGGACAGTATCAGCTGGCACGAACGGAACTTGCAAAACAGGCACTGACAGCCAAGGACTACCCGCGGGCAATCATGCTGCTCGGGGAATGCCTGGAATATCCGCACCATCTGGGCGAGGGCAAACTGTGTGGTGCGCAGGAGAATGACTTCTATTATTTTATGGGTTGCGCTTACGACGGACTGGGTGACTCTGACAAGGCGCACGAATGCTGGCTGCATGCCACCCGGGGGCCGCAAGAACCGGCGGCGGCAATGTATTACAATGATGCCAAACCCGACAAGATTTTCTATCAGGGAATGGCGCTGCTCAAATTGGGCCGCGTCGATGAGGCTCACGGACGGTTCTACAAACTCATCAACTATGGCAAGAACCATCTATTCGAGAAGGTGGTTATGGACTATTTCGCAGTGTCTCTGCCCGATTTGCAGATATGGGAGGGCGACCTGGACCGTGGCAATGAGATACATTGCAAGTACATGCTTGCACTGGGCTATTACGGACTGGGTGACCGCCCTCACGCCTTGCGTTATCTCGACGAGGCGGCAGCAATGGACGGAAATCATGCCGGAATTCAGGCTTTCAGAAGTTTTGTGGAAATGAAGAATGTGTGAAAAGCCGGTACTCTCAATGGAGACATGGACGCGTTCCATCTCCATTGTGGGGTGTGGCTGATGAAAACATAAAAGGCATCAATGAAAATGAAAACCAAGATCAACTATTTATTTATTGCACTCTTGCTTTGTCCGATCACGGCAATGGCACAACGTGTAGACCTCTCCGGCACGTGGCGGTTTGCCATAGACCGTTCAGAGGTGGGGATTAAGGACGCATGGTATAATCAAAGGCTGAGTGACAGCGTGCGTCTTCCGGGTTCCATGCTTACCAATGGGCGTGGCGACGAGGTAAGTGTCAGCACGCCGTGGGTGGGCAGTATGAACGATTCCACCTACTTCAAGAGCGATTATTATGCGCAATACCGATGCCCGGGAAACATTAAGGTGCCGTTCTGGTTGCAGCCCGACAGGTATTATGCCGGTGTGGCCTGGTACCAGCGGGATGTGGATGTGCCCGCAGACTGGAGAGCGAAGACCATAACGCTGTTCTTCGAACGCTCCCACTGGCAGAGCAGAGTGTGGATAGACGGACTGGAGATTGGTATGCAGGACGCACTGAGTGCGCCGCACGAATATGACCTGACGGGTAAAATCGCACCCGGACATCATGTGATTTCGGTGCGTGTAGATAACAAGCGGCGCGAGTTGGACCCCGGTGAAAACTCGCACAGCGTGTCAGACCACACGCAGGGCAACTGGAACGGTATTGTGGGGGCGATGTATCTCGAGGCGCGTCCGATGGTGCATGTAGACCGGTTGGATGTTTATCCATCGTTTGCCACCAAGACGCTCGGCATAAAGATGAATGTGGAAAACGGGTTGCATAAGAAAAGAAAGGTAGTGCTTACATTCAGTGCAGACGATAAGAACGCTATATCGATAGTGACGTTGAATCCCGGTTGCAATCCCGTAGAGATCTCCATGCCGCTGCCGGAAGATGTCAAGACTTGGGATGAGTTCAGCCCGAACCTTTATCATCTCACCTGCACGCTTGTCGATAAAAAGCAAAAGGATGAGCGTACGGTAACGTTCGGTTGTCGGGACTGGAGCGTTAAGGAGGGGCAGTTGATGATAAACGGCCATCCCGCGTTCATGCGTGGCACGCTGCATTGCGCCGCTTTCCCCCTCACCGGTTACCCCGCCACCGACAAGGCAGAATGGTTGCGCGAGCTGAAAATCATCAAGGCGTACGGCCACAATCATGTGCGTTTCCACTCGTGGTGCCCGCCGGAAGCCGCTTTCGAGGCTGCCGACGAACTGGGCATGTATCTCTATATCGAGTGCTCGTCGTGGGCAAATCAGAGTACGGTCATCGGCGACGGCAAACCGGTGGATGCCTTCGTCATGGCCGAGGCTGAGCGTATAGTCAAGGAGTATGGCAATCATCCGTCGTTTTGCATGATGTCGTATGGCAATGAGCCGGGTGGCGCGCGTCACAAGGAATATCTTCAGGCGTTTGTCACTTATTGGCATAACAAGGACAACCGCCGCATTTACACCACGGCATCGGGCTGGCCCAATCTGCCAGACAATGATTTTCTGAGCGATCCCAATGCCCGCATACAGCGATGGGGCGAAGGATTGAACAGCATCATCAACGGCAAAGCTCCGCAGACGGGGTATGACTGGCGTGATTACGTGGACAAATACCCGGCCCAACCGATGATTAGTCATGAGATTGGTGAGTGGTGTGTATACCCTGACTTCAAGGAAATAAAGAAATACACGGGCGTCTACAAGGCAAAGAACTTTGAGATTTTCAGACAACGGTTGGTGGAAAACGGTATGGCCCAGTTTGCGGATAGTTTCCTCCTGGCTTCCGGCAAGTTACAGACATTGTGCTACAAAGCTGATATAGAGGCAGCCTTGCGTACGCCACGTTTTGGTGGCTTCGAGACTCTTGGATTAAATGATTTTCCCGGTCAGGGCACAGCGCTCGTTGGTTCGCTAAATGTGTTTTGGGAAGATAAGGGATATGTCACGGCCGGTGAGTATTCCAGATTCTGCAACAGCATTGTGCCATTGGCACGAATGCAGAAGTTGATATTCAATAATGATGAGCAATTCAGCGCAGATGTGGAGATTGCCAATTATAAGGAGGTGCTGAATAATCCGGATATAACATGGACTTTGCGTGACAAGGGCAAGAACATCGTGAAACAAGGCAGGTTGAACGTTGCTAAAGTTGAACTTGGAAACTGCCGGAATGTGGGCAGAATATCGTTCCCGTTGAATGGAATAACGGATGCCCGTCAATTGAATTTAGAGGTGAAAATCAATGAATATGCCAATGATTGGAACATCTGGGTGTATCCGATTAAGACTCCGCAATTGTCAAAAGATGAAGTCTTGCTCACCGATACGCTCGACAAGAAGGCTATGGCCGTACTGAACAGGGGCGGCAAGGTGATACTTTCGATACGCAAGGGCACGCTGCGGGCTGACTTGGGTGGCGACATCCGTATGGGGTTCTCAAGCATCTTTTGGAACACATCATGGACGAACAACCAGCCACCTCATACTCTTGGCATCCTCTGCGACCCGGCATCACCTGCATTGAAGTATTTCCCGACCGATTATTACAGTGATTACCAGTGGTGGGATGCAATGAAAAACGGCAGTGCGATACGTCTGGACAAGGTCTCGGGCGATGTTCATCCCATTGTCAGAGTGATAGATGATTGGTTTACCGCCCGTCCGTTGGCACTGATCTATGAGTGCAAGATGGGCAAGGGACGCCTGATTGTGTCGGGGGTGGACTTCATGAGCGACATGCAAAACCGCCCTGCAGCCCGGCAATTACTGTATAGCCTGAAAGAATATTTGCGTTGATATATGATGTGAAATGATAAATGGATAATCATGATTATTACCAGGGACGGCAAGCAAATCATCATTATCCATTTATCGTTTTGATATTCATTTTTTCTTCGGGATCTTCACTTTGATGGCGTCAAAGCCTTCCCCGTAGACTCCTATGACTGAACTTTGGCTCACAAAAGCATTGGGGTCTATAATCTTGATGAGGCGGAAAATGGTCACGCTCTCATTCTTCTTTGCAAGAATACAAAGTACTTTCATGTCCTTGCCCGTGTACCAGCCATGACCGTCGAGGATGGTCACACCGTGGTCCATCTCTGTTCCTATGGCATTGGCTATCTCCTGGTATTTCTGGGAGAATATCATAAACTGCACCGACTCGCGGCGCCGGTTCATGACATAGTCAAGCATGTAATTCTCTATCACCATGGTGCAGAAACCGAACACCACCTTGTGGGTGCGCTCGATGAGCGTGCCAAACTGCGGGAAAAAGAAACAACTGCCGATGATGATGAAGTCTACAAAGATTAGGACCTGACCCAGTGAGAAGTTGTGATACTTGTTGACCGCGGCAGCGATGATATCCGTGCCGCCCGTGCTGCCGTTGTTCAGAAAGACTATGGCTAGCGACGTGCCCGTGATGCAGCATCCAATGATGAGCGACATGAAATCCTGTCCTTCGCCCATAATCTTCACCGGATGTCCGTCGGCGCCCAGAGGTATGACCCATTGTGCGAACTTCAACAGGAAATACAGCGCGACGATGGCGTAGACTGTCTTCACCAGAAATTTCGTTCCCAATGCCTTGAGTGCCAGCGCAAGCAGGGCTATGTTGATGAACAGATAAGTGTTTTCAACCTTGAACCCTGAGGCATAGAAGATGATGGCAGAGAAACCGGTCACACCGCCCGATACAATCTGATAGGGCAATAGAAATACCGCCCATCCGAATGCATACAATACAAGTCCAAGGGTTATAAAAATATAATCCTTGGTCTCATTCAATACGATTCTATGGTCTATTGTCATTTTGATTTTTTTTCTTTATGGGTTCTTTGGTCTTGGGGATTATGTAAACTGATGGCAGTTATGACATACAACTCAAAAGCGTATGAATCTTATTTTATCACCACATTTACAATACGCTTCGGCACGACAATCACCTTGACTACCTGCTTTCCCTCCATGTATTTCTCTGACTTCTCGTCGGCGAGTACCGCCTTTTGGATGTCATCGTTTGTGGCGTCGGCGGGGAATGTCTTTTGATAGCGCGCCTTGCCGTTGAATGATATGGTGAGCTGCATCTCATTCTCCACGAGATACTCTGCGTTATAGGAGGGCCACTGTGCGTCGCACACGCTACCCTCTCTGCCTAGTGCTTCCCACAGTTCTTCAGAAATGTGCGGGGCAAACGGGGCGATGAGCACAACGATGTCTTCCAGCAGTCCGCGGTTGTGGCATTTGCTCTGTGTCAGTTCGTTGATACAAATCATGAATGACGATATGGCGGTGTTGTAAGAGAAGTTTTGTATGTCGCCGCTCACTTTCTTTATCAGTCTGTGAACAGACTTCAGTTGCTCGGCTGTCGGCTCGGCATCATCGACAATCATAGCGGTGCTCTCTTCGTTGCGGTTGGAACCGTAGAAGAGTGCCCAAAACTTCTTCAGAAAACGATGGCAACCGTCGATGCCGTTGGTGTCCCAAGGTTTGCTCTGCTCCACGGGTCCCAGGAACATCTCATACAGACGCAGCGTGTCGGCACCGTATTTATCTACAATCATATCCGGATTGACAACATTGAACATCGATTTAGACATCTTCTCTACTGCCCATCCGCATACATATTTGTCATCTTCGAGCACGAACCGGGCGTTCCCGTATTCGGGTCTCCACTTGCGGAAAGCATCCACGTCGAGCACGTCGCCATGAACGATGTTCACATCCACATGGATCGGGGTGATGTCGGTGTACTTATCTTTCAGTCCGAACGACACAAATACAGGTCCGTCGCCTTCAGCCGTGTTGTCGCGATACACAAAGTTGGAACGACCCTGAATCATTCCCTGGTTTACCAATTTCTGGAATGGCTCTTCCTTGCAAGACACATTGCAGTCGTGCAGGAACTTGTTCCAGAAGCGTGAATATATCAAGTGACCCGTAGCATGCTCTGTGCCGCCCACATAGAGGTCCACGTTCTGCCAGTATTCATCGGCATCCTTTGACACGAGAGCGTCGCTGTTGTGCGGGTCCATATAGCGCAGATAGTAGGCCGAGCTGCCTGCAAATCCGGGCATGGTGTTGAGTTCTATGGGGAAGATGGTCTTGTTGTCAATCATAGATTTCTCTACTATCTCACAACGGGCTTCGTCCCAAGCCCATTTCACAGCGTGACCCAGAGGCGGTTCGCCTGTCTCCGTAGGCTTGTATTCGCTGATTTCCGGTAATTCCAACGGCAACATGCCGGCCGGAATCATGTATGGCATGCCGTCCTTATAATAGACAGGGAATGGCTCGCCCCAATATCTCTGGCGTGAGAAGATGGCATCGCGCAGGCGATAGTTTACCTTCACGCGGCCAAGTCCTTTCTCTGTGACGAATGTCTTTGTGGCGGCAATAGCCTCTTTCACGGTGAGACCGTTGAGTGAGAGTTCTGTCTGCTTGCCCGGCACAGGCGAGTTCATCACGATGCCGTCTTTTGCGTCGTAGCTCTCCTGGCTCACATCGGCACCCTCGATGAGGGGGATGACGGGCAGGTCGAAGTGTTTTGCGAAAGCATAGTCGCGTGAGTCATGGGCTGGTACAGCCATGATGGCGCCGGTGCCATAGCCGGCAAGCACGTAGTCGCTCACCCAGATGGGGATGCTGTCGCCGGTAAACGGGTTTGTGGCGTATGCTCCGGTGAAAACGCCCGTCACCTTGCGGTCGGCGATGCGCTCACGCTCGGTGCGCTTCTTTGTCGCTGCCACGTAATCGTCCACGGCCTGCTTCTGACCGGCTGTCGTGACCTGGGCCACGTAGTCGCTCTCGGGTGCCAGCACCATAAATGTAACACCAAACATGGTGTCGGCGCGGGTGGTGAATATCGTGAATTTGATGTCGCTGTCCTTGACGGCGAATTCCACTTCTGTTCCCTCGGAACGGCCAATCCAGTTGCGCTGGGTGTCTTTCAGCGAGTCGGTCCAGTCAATGGAGTCCAGACCGTCGAGCAGTCGTTGTGAGTATGCAGACACGCGCAGACACCACTGGCGCATCTTCTGTTGCATCACCGGATAACCGCCGCGCACGCTCACGCCGTCTACCACCTCGTCATTGGCGAGCACGGTGCCCAGCCCGGCACACCAGTTGACCATTGTCTCGCCGAGATAGGCTATGCGGTAGTTCATCAGTGTCTGCTGCTGCTCTTTCTCATCCATTGCATTCCATTGGGCGGCAGTGAGGGTGATTTCCTCGCTCTGTGCAGCGTTGAGCCCGTCGGTGCCCTGTCGGGAGATATGTTCTATGAGTTTGTCAATCGGCTGTGCCTTCTGCAAGTCGTTGTCGTAATAGCTCTGAAACATTTTTTGGAATGCCCACTGTGTCCACTTGTAGTAACCCGGGTCACATGTGCGCACCTCGCGATTCCAGTCGAACGAGAATCCTATCTTGTCCAACTGCTCACGATAGCGGTTGATGTTGTTCACCGTAGTGATTGCCGGATGCTGTCCGGTCTGAATGGCATACTGTTCGGCAGGCAGTCCGTAGGCGTCATATCCCATGGGGTTGAGCACGTTGAAGCCCTGCAGGCGTTTGTAGCGTGCATAGATGTCGCTGGCGATATAGCCCAGAGGATGTCCGACGTGAAGTCCCGCGCCCGATGGGTATGGGAACATATTGAGAACATAGAATTTCTTTTTGTTTTTATCCTCCGTCACTTTATAGGTTTTGTTGTCAACCCATCGCTGCTGCCATTTCTTCTCGATTTCTCTGAAGTTGTATTCCATTTTATCTAAATGCTTTTGATTTTCCTTTATTATGTGCATGAGCAAAACATGCGTTTGCAAAATTACATAAAAACGATGGAATAAAAAAAGAAAACAGAGATATTAGCGCTTTTTTGCTTTAATAATGTGTAATATGGAGTGAGCAGGTAAGTGCAATGTTACGAATAAAATTTGTAAAACCCATGTTTGGGTGTTGAAAATTACAATTTTCACATTGAGCTTCTGTTTTTTGTGAGGTCTAAAGACATATGTGCCATTTTTAACACTTTCAATATTGTAAATATCGTGTAAAACGCTTATATTTGCATCAATTCATGAGTTTGCATGGTTTGCATTATTAATTATTAATCTTGTGGAATGAAAATCATATTATATAGACGTATAACAGCGTTATTCTGTTTTATCATACTCATGCATGGCGTAAACGCCAGGACGTCTGTGCTTAAGTCTATATCCAATGCAGACGGATTGTCCAATGATTCTATCAACTGCATATTCGAAGACAGCTGCCATGCTATGTGGATTGGAGCAGATGGTCATGGTCTGGGCAAGATGTACAGTCGCAAACTTAATCCGTTCACGGTGCACCCATGCAAATTCAAACCTGTTATGGATCTGTGCTCCGTGAGAATAAACAACAAGGATGCAGACATGGCTTCCCTTTTCAGGGACAACGTGCTTACTCTGCAATATGAGGAGAGGTGCATTTCCCTGCGCTTTATCGATAAAGACTATATCCATGCCACCGGTTGTGAATATTCCTACAGGCTTGACGGTGCCGGTCAATGGGTGGAGATGGGCACCGCACCCGAAATAGTGCTGATGCTGTCTCAGGGGAGGCACGTGCTAGAGGTGAAATGCGCTAACAGTGACAAGATACTGCGCCTTGACATAAAGGTCTGTGCGCCGTGGTGGTTTAGCACGTGGGCCTTGCTGACCTATTTTCTATTTTTCGTTTCTGTAGCCATAGTGGCAGGAAAGATAGTAAGAAACAAGATACGCACAAGACGCCTGTTACTTATTGCAGAAATGAACAAGATACAAGACAAGAAAATATATGAATCCAAATTTGCGTTCTTCACCAACGTGGCTCATGAGCTTTTCACACCGTTGACACTTATATATGCACCCGCACAGTATCTGTCTGAAATTGATAATATGGACGAAAACCTACGCAAATATGCCATTATAATCAAAGATAACGCTGCCAAGATGCAGAAGCTGGTGCAGAACATTATTGAGTTCAGAAAAGACAAGTGGAGTAGGGAACCGTTGTGTCCGGAAAAGATTGTGGTGGAAGACTTCATGAGGTCGATAACCCAAGGATATGAAGGCATCGGCACTAAAGAAAAGATGAATTTGATTGTAAACCTGCACGACACGGGAATGATAAAATCAGACAGGAGTGTGCTGGGGAAAATAATATTCGAGCTCCTTACATACGCTTTCTGTCACATAGCACCCAAAGACGCAATCACCCTTGATTGCGATCAGGAGGATGGAGACTATTCCGCGCTTAATTTCCTAATAAGGTATAAGGACGAGGATATCAGCAGCCAACGACTGAAAGACAGTTTCAACATCTACAGTATTTTCGATGGGAGCAGGGCCGATGACAAGCACTTGAACAACGGTTTGAGCAGGAATCTGATAAAGAAGATGGTGGAGTATCTGGAGGGGACCATAGAAGCGAATGCAGATTACAACAAGAATGTAGAGATACATGTCAGGATTCCTTCTCTGGATTTGTCGCGCAAGGGCATGATAATGATATATCATAATCAGGAACCGGACCAAGCCGGAATAAGTGAAGAGAGGGATAAGCTGCACGGCGAGACGAGTGTGCTTATTGTTTCTGATGAGCCTGATATCGCAAATCTTCTCGGCAATATATTATGTGACTATACCTTAACAGGCTTTGACGAGACCAGTGTGGCATTGGATTATATATCCCGAAACCATCCGGATGTGATAATAATAGACATGCATCTGGGTGAAGCGGCATTCAAACTGGTACGCACATTGAAGCAAGACGTACAGACCAGCTATTTACCAATAATCGGGATTTCCGGGAAATCGTCAGTGGAAGAGCAGATTGATGCATACAACGATGGGGTGGACATATATATAAAGAAACCTTTTCATCCACTATATAAAGAAACCTTTTCATCCACGCCAGATTCTATCGAGTATAGAAAACTTGATAACACGGCAGTCACTGCTCAAAGATTATTTCAATTCCAGCATGGCATCGATGACAATAAAAGAGGGCAGGGTGCTGCATGACGAGGACAGAATTCTCATTGACAAGATAAACGACTATATCAATGAACATGTGTCTAATGAAAACTTGTCTCCGGAGTTTATAGAATCATATTTAGGGCAGAGCAAGGCATCGTTCTACAGGAAGTTCAGGGAACTGACTGACATGACGCCCAGTGAATATATCAAATCCGCCAGGTTGAAATATGCTGCGAAACTGCTTAGGACAACCAAAATGACGGTATCGGAAATTATATACAAATCAGGATTTTCCAACAAGTCGTATTTCTACAGGGAGTTTAAAGACGCTTTCAACTGCTCACCCAACGACTATCGTAGAAAATAGTGCACTGTGTTGAGACTGAATTATATATTTTCTTTGAAGATTATGTTATAAGCAAAACTTATACCGAATTCAGGCTTTTAATAAAAAATCAAATAAAGAATAATGGTTTATAACTATTTTTTATACCTTTGCACATGATAATTCAGGGGGCTTTTTATTATAAAAGGGGCCCATTATAGATCATTATATACAGTAAATAAGAACCGATTATGAAAAATATTTTTGATGTTTATATGCTTACTGTACTGTTGTCGAGATTGGGGATGAGTATGAAAAATATTCACTTCCAATGAACCCATATATGGTTAAACATCTGATAGTGTAATTTTCACAAAGAGAATGTTTTATAACAAAAATAAAAGAATAGAATGATGAAAATCTTGTTAATGATCATGCTTATTGCATTTATTTGTATGAATCTTTAGGCTATTGCAAAAAAAAACATTGTTTTCCGTAGGGTATTTGAGCTTAGTCCAATCTTTAATATAGAGAAGGACAAAAGTATTAACTATTAAAAATACAAATTATGAAAACAATTATCAATAAAACAGTTGTTCTGCTGTCGCTAGTGATCCTGTCAGCAGTGACATTACAGCTTAATGCCCAGACAAGCAGTGAAGCCGAGAATTATATCACGGTAAGTGGTGTAGTGAAAAGTCAACAGAGCCATAAGGCCATTGAATTTGCAACGGTCACACTTAAAGGTACCAATGTTGGTACTGTTACGAATGAAGACGGCGAATTCACGCTCAAAATCAAAAAGACCGTTGCTGACAAAACAATCATAGTCTCGCATATCGGCTATGTGAGTGCTCGTCAACAATTGTCTGATGCTGATGTAAAAGACCTCGCCATGTTTATCACACCCCAGAAGAATTATCTCGATGAGGTCGTGGTCGAAGCAGAGGTGTCTCGTAATATAGTACGTCAGGCCATTAACAAGATACCTGAGAATTACGAATCAGAACCTACACTGCTCACAGGTTTCTATCGTGAGACAGCCCGTAAACGCAGTCGTTACATCAATATATCCGAAGCTGTTGTGAATATGTATAAGACGGAATATAAAGACCGCAGCGCTGACCGTGACCGTGTGCAGCTTGTGAAAGGACGCAGGTTGATGAGCGAAAAGGCTGGCGACACTCTTGCCGTGCGACTTTTAGGTGGCCCTACGCTATCCATATTTATGGATATCGTCAAGAATCCAGATGATCTTCTCGATGAGGCTACTCTCAACTACTATGATTTCAAAATGGAGAAATCCACCTATATTGACCATCGCCAGCAGTATGTCATCGGTTTCCGACCGGCAATGTCAGTACAATACGCACTGTTCTTCGGTAAGTTATATATCGATAAAGCCAGTCTCGCCATCTCACGCATAGAGATGTCTCTTGATATGAGCGACCGTAACAAGGTGACACAAACCATACTGCGTAAAAAACCTTTCGGACTTACCTTCAAACCTCAGCTTCTGACGTTTCTGATCAATTATAAAGAGTGCGAAGGAAAGATGCGCCTCAGTTATATAAGAAACGAAGTGCAATTCAAATGCGACTGGAAAAAACGTCTCTTCCATACCGAATATGGGGTGGTATCAGAGATGGTCGTGACCGACCTCGCGGACAATGGAATCCAGAAAATATCATATAAAGAGTCATTCCATGGTGACGAAGCATTCGCTGATAAGGTCACAGCCTTCTATGATGACGACTTCTGGGGAGGATATAATATTATTGAACCTACAGAGTCACTCGACAAAGCTGTGAACAAGTTGAAAAAACAATATAAAGATGACAATCGCTGAAATAAGATCATTCACGTTATGCTCACCGACATTCTTCTCATAAGTAAGATTAAGAGTGGAGACATCCAATCGTTCAAAGAGGTGTTTGATACATATTATGCACCTCTTTTGATCTATTCCACATGTATTGTGGGCGATAGTGACGAGGCGGAAGAGATCGTAGAGCAACTCTTTTACACAATATGGAAGAACCATAAGGAACTGCCGTTGCTGCGTAGTCTTAATGCTTATCTGTATGGCGCGGTTCGTAACCAGTCATTGCAGTATCTCAGTCATAAAAATGTGCAGCGAACGTTTGTGGAAAAATCAAAGGCGGGCGATGAACCGGATACCTATGATATTGACCCTCAGAAACAAATGGAAATCAATGAGCTCGAGTCTCTCGTCAATACCACTATTGATAAACTGCCGGAGCGTCGTCGTATCATCTTCCGTCTGCACAGGTTCGAGGGAGTTAAATATGACAAGATTGCCTCTCAACTTCAGATATCAGTCAAGACTGTTGAGGCCGAAATGACCAAAGCACTCAAGACGATGAGAGAACAAATAGGAACTTATTATCATTCATAAACAGATATGAACAAAGACAAATATAAAAATAAAACAGACCAGGCTTGGACGCATCTCTATGCAAGGCTTGAGAATGACGGGTTGTTGGAAAATGCTCCAAATCCTAAGCCTTCTTACATTGCGGTCAAGTGGCTGGCAGCTGCCGCAGCTGTGGTGCTGGCTGTTGTCATAACACTGCCGTATCTCAAATCTGAAATAGGTTTCAAACCATTGATCTCCCAATCCAATGATGTTGCGGGTTCAACTCTTGTTAAGACACTTGATGACGGTTCGATCATCTATCTTACCTCGGCTGCCATTATGAGATATCCGTTGCATTTTGGATCTTCAGAACGCAAGATCCAATTGCGTGGCGAAGCTCTTTTTGATATTACTCATGATGTCCGTCGCCCCTTCAGAATAGACACGCGTGATGTAACGATACAAGTGCTTGGCACCTGTTTTAATGTGAAATGTGTTGAAGGTAAACCGTTCGAACTTGGTGTCTACCGTGGTGCTGTGAGAGTCACCGACAAGCATGACGGTACTGTTACGCTGGTCAGGGCCGGCCAGACTGTAATAAGGGACAACGGACGTATGGTGCTGGGCAATAATCCTCCACGTGATTCACTCAGCAGATATAACAGTAATATACGTTTTAAGGATGAGACTCTGGCAAATATTATTAGAGTTATTAACCGGAATAATGGGCAGTATGATCTGAAAGCGACTCCCTCAGCAGCCCGTCGCCGTCTTACTGCCACCTTTGCTGCCGACACTCCTCCTGCTATGGCTTCACTCCTCAGTCAGGCTCTTCATCTGGAGATGAGTGTTGAGGGCAGAATAATCACCATAAAATAAGTAACAATGTGCACTCGCATATATAAATCATTCTTAGTAATCCTTCTACTGCATTTTTCTGTAGTGGTCTCGGCTGATGTGACAGATTCGATTATACACGTATCAAAATTAAAGGGACGTGTATATCAGCTTCTAGAGCAGATATCCAGCACAACGAGAAAGATGTTTATATATGACAGTGACATTATCGACAATACTCATAAGGCGAAAATAGATGCGGGGGACTATCCTTTAGTGAAAGTTGTCCGTACGATAACAGGCAGAAATGATATTGAATTGAAATCAATAGGTAATCATATTCTTATCAATGTCGTTCGTCCTTTAAAAATCCGTCGTCAAAAGACGAATTCCTCTTCTGCACATATAGCAATCGAAGGGAGGATTGTTGATAATTCGACACATCAGCCCTTGGGCTATGCCTCAGTCGGAATAAAAGGAACCTCTATCGGCAGTGTGGCAAATGGTGATGGACACTTCCGCATTATTATCTCCGACACTCTTGCCAACTCGGAAATGACGTTCTCCTGTCTGGGATATCAGACAAAGGTGATGCCGGTTAGTCTGTTGCGTCAGGAGTGTTGCACCATTTATCTTCAAGAGTATATAACAACACTTCAGGAGATTGTGGCGCGAATGACTAATCCGGATAAGATACTGAGTGAGATGCGTTCTCACCAGAAAAACAATTATTACACAACACCTGTATCTGCCACTACCTTTTATCGCGAAGGGACAGAATGTAATGGCAGATTCGCTAAATTCTGTGAGGGGGTATTCCGTATATATAAGCCTTCGATACTTTCTGGTGAGTCCGAGCGGGTTAAACTTCTAAAGATGCGTAATATGACACGCTCTGACGGAAAAGATACCATTGTGGCTAAGATGAAGGCTGGTATCGAAGGCTGTCTGATGCTTGATCTGATCAAACACACACCCGATTTTCTGGAGAAGGGAAATACAGACTATAATTATTTCTCGACAGGTATCACGACGGTTGATGACCGTACAGCCAATATTATATATTTCGAGCAGAAACATGATGTGGGTGCTCCTTTGTTCTGTGGCGAACTGTTTATCGATTCTGAGAATTATGCGCTACTGGGTGCCAACTTTGAGATTAATCCAGAGCACATAAGGGCAGCTGCTGATATGTTTATTGAGAAGAAGAGTTTCGGTGTGGATATCACTCCTTTGAAGATATCTTATAGCGTGACTTATAAAAAGAACGGAAATCATTATTCTGTGAATTATGTAAGAGGTGATTTGCTTTTTAAGGCTAAAGTGAAAAGACATTTGTTTGGCACCTCAAAAATTCATTTATGGATGGAGATGGCTACATGTGATATAGATACAGCAGGAGTGGTGAAGTTTGATAAAAGCGAACAGCTGGCTAAATCTTCTGTTTTCGAAGATACGCATTTTGTCTACGATCATGATTTCTGGGAAGATTTTAATTCCATCCCGATAGACAAAAATATTATTGAGTCAATAAGTAAGATAGCCCTAAATATTGAGGAGAAGCTTTCTAAATAGTAAAAGCTGATGCTATCTCATTTGGGAACAAAGTTTCCACCTTTTTCTTTGCATCACAAGGTGGCATGCAGGATGAGCCCATTCGCCGTTAATACGAAAGCCCGATGACCTATTAGGCCATCGGGCTTGTTTTTATCATCATGAAAATCTTTCCACTTACTTGCTGTACTAATAGCCTAATGACTATATTGCATCTATATTTATCAATCCCTTGTTATTGGTTGCAAAGATATTCCATTTTTTGGAAATAGTATGATACTTTTTTAACTGATGTTTGACCAATTCAACCAATCTTACCTTTTCATGTAATTTTGAAAGTAGGAAATGTATTCCAATGCAATATGCAACGTGAGAATGAAAATATAATATATAATGTAGCAACAGGGTTATTCGGGGTTACTTTTTTCAGAATTCCCACGC
>OCVT010000129.1_pt1 | contig 26020 bp, 24 predicted proteins | sample 1539111 | NCBI WGS metagenome assembly OCVT01 (sample SAMEA3991482, study PRJEB22521) | metagenome | biome: anthropogenic terrestrial biome; feature: sewage plant; material: raw primary sludge | place: Sweden | collected 2012-09-26 | reverse complement strand
ACGAGGGGTTTCATGCCTTCACCTTGCGCCCCTAATCCCCCTCACGCCCTACCCGCCGACCTGCTGGCCGATTTGGTTTCGGTGTCCAAAGCTACGCTGCAAAAGTGGGAAGCCAGCGGCAAAATCACCCCCTACTTTGATAGCCACGGCCAGAAGTGCTACGACTTGCGACCCTTGGCGGATTTCCCCGATGTGGCGGCCATGCTGCAGTCTGATTGGGCGGCAGAAAGCCAGGTTCGCCCGACGCGGCCTTATACGTCCATTGAGCTGTTTGCTGGCGCGGGGGGCTTGGCGGCGGGGCTGGAGCAGGCCGGTTTTCAGGCCGTCGCGCTCAACGAGTTCGACAAACACGCCTGCGCCACCTTGCGGCAGAACCGGCCTGATTGGCCGGTTATCGAGGGCGATATTCGCACCGTCGATTTTTCGCCGTGGGCAGGGGTGGATTTTTTGTCGGGCGGCTTTCCCTGCCAAGCGTTTTCCTACGCAGGGCATCAACGCGGCTTTGCCGATACACGCGGCACTTTGTTTTTCGAGTTTGCCCGCGCCATTCAAGCCACCCAGCCCAAGGTGTTTTTGGGCGAAAACGTACGGGGCTTGTTGGCACACGATGACGGCAAAACCTTGGCGACTATTCAGGCCGCGATTACCGAGCTGGGCTATACCCTCGTGCCGCCCAAGGTGCTGAAAGCCATGCTCTACCGTGTGCCGCAAAAACGGGAACGGCTGATGCTGGTGGGCATCCGCAACGACTTGCTGTCCTATGCCGAATTCTCTTGGCCTACGCCTTACCACACCGTATTGACGATGCGTGACGCGCTAAAAGCCGGTGAGCTGTATCCGTGCGATGTGCCCGCTTCGGCAGGGCAAAGCTATCCCGCCCGCAAAGCAGAGATTTTGAGCCGTGTCCCGCAGGGCGGCTATTGGCGCGATTTGCCCGACGATTTGCAGCGGGAATACATGAAGGGCAGCTATCACCTTGGTGGCGGCAAAACCGGCATGGCGCGGCGTTTGGCGTGGAATGCGCCCAGCCTGACCCTGACCTGTGCCCCTGCACAAAAGCAAACCGAACGCTGCCACCCCGAAGCCAACCGCCCGCTGACGGTGCGGGAATATGCGCGGGTGCAGACCTTTCCTGACGATTGGGCGTTTGCCGGTCCCGTCAGCAGCCAATACAAACAAATCGGCAATGCCGTGCCGGTGAATTTGGCGGCGGCGGTCGGTCGTCGCTTGGTGGCCTTGCTCAACCACATCGAAGCTCATGCCTCTGCGGCCTGTTTGTCACCTGAAAAGCCCGCAACCCCCACTGCTTCCCCTGCCCAGTTGAGCTTGTTTGCCTAGATCCTGTTTGCACCCTAGCAAATAGAACCGCCCCCCAAGGCGAAAGCGGCAAACCCTGTTCCCTGTTGCGCTGCAGCGACCACTTTGGCAAGCAGGTCACCCCGCAGTCAGACTTCGTTAAGCCCATCGCTAAATCAGACTGTTATACTTTGCGCCGCGTTTTTCCCCGTTTTTTCTGCACCTTACTTTTTGATAGCGAAACCGGCATGGCCATACGAGATTATAAAAATTCCCCCCGCACGCGTGGCGGCGGTGCGACGGCGGCACCACAGGGCGAAAAAGGCACAGCCAGCAAAGGTGGCAAGGGCAAAGGCCTTGTGATGGGGGTGCTGATTGGCTTGGCAGGGGGGGTGATTGCGGCGATTAGTCTTGCCATGTACCTCAACCGGCAAGGCTCGCCTTTTGCCGAGCGGGTCAAGCCGCCGGTCAGTGCAGTGACTCCTGCCGCCGGTGAGCCGCCTGCTGCCCTCGAACCCAATCCGCAAAAAATCAAAGCACCCGAGCTCCCCCCGCCAGTGGATGTGCCCGCTGCGGTGCCTGATGCACCGGCACCGAGCGAACCGGCTGCCGAGCCGCCTAAGCCCATCGCCCCGCCCAGCGGCAAAGCGGTGACGATACCCAGTGCCGTCACCCCTATGCCTGCCGCCAAAGCGGTGCCAGCCGCGCCCTTGTCCGCACCGGTTGTAACCCCCGTGGTGCCGCCCGCGCCGGTCAAAGCTGCGCCGGTCAAACCGCCACCGCCGACGACAGCAGCTGAAAAACACGCCCAAGCAGCCAAGCCGAATTACGATTTCTACAAGATTTTGCCTAGCAATGTCGCGCCGGAGCAAAAAGAGCCCAAGCCCGAAAAACCGCCTAAAACCGACAGCCCTAAGCAGGTGTATTTGCAGGTCGGGGCGTTTGCCCACGAGATGGAAGCCGACAACCTGAAGGCACGGCTGGCGCTGCTGGGGGTGGATGCCAAAATCCAATCCACCACCACCGAAAAAGGCTTGCTGCATCGGGTACGGATTGGCCCCTTGGGACGGAGCGAGGATGTGGACCGCCTTCGCGCCCAGCTTAAAGCCGAGGGGATGAACCCCACGCCGGTGAAAGCCGATTAGCGGGAACGCTTTGCTCGTTTGCGCGTCTCTTGGCTCGCCCCTCGCCGCTGGTGGGGGCGTTCGTCGTTTTTCCTTTAATTTGAATATTTAGACGTGGAGTTCGGTATGAAAAAATGGATGTGGATCGGTGTGGCCTTGTTGTCTTCGTGGGCGATGGCCGATGTGCAGTTGGGGCGCGACTACACCGAGCTGAAAAAACCGCAGCCGGTTGCCAGTGCCAGCAAGGTGGAGGTGTTGGCGTTTTTCTCTTACCACTGCAGCCACTGCGCCACCTTAGACCCCGCGCTGCAAGCCTGGAAAGCCAAGCTGCCCGCCGATGTGGATTTCCGGCAGGTGCAAATCGTCTGGGACAAAGAGATGGCACCGCTGGCACAGCTATTTGCCACGGTTCAGCTGCTCAAGCTGGAGCGTCTGCACACGCCCATCTTTACCGCGATGATTCAAGAGAAGCAAAACCTGCGCGACGAGAAGGTGTTGGCGGCGTGGCTCAAGACCCAAAACGTAGACGTAAAGTCCTTTATGGAGACTTACCGCTCGTTTAGCGTCACCAACCAAGCGACGCGTGCAGCGCAAATCACCCGTGATTACGCCATTGATGGCACACCGACGATTGTGGTGGGGGGGCGCTATGTGGTGCCTTCGACTGCACCGGCGCGGGTGATTGAAGTGACCAATGCGCTGATTGCCAAGGTGCGGGCGCAGAAATAAGCCGTAGGTGCCTATCCGCCCCTCGTGACCCCGAGGGGTGGCCTGTTTGTTAATTGCCGAATAGATTAGAGAAGTCGATGGATTTTTTGCTGCTGTTTAAAGCCCTCATCATGGGCATCGTCGAAGGCATTACCGAGTTTTTCCCCATTTCGAGTACGGGGCATTTGATTTTGGTGGGCGACCTCATCAATTTTGACGACGGCAAAGACAAAGTGTTTGAGGTAGTGATTCAGCTGGGCGCGATTTTGGCCGTGTGCTGGGAATATCGGCACAAGCTGACCGAAGTCATTACCGGCTTGCCGCGTGACCCTGCCGCGCAGAAGTTCGCGCTGAATATTTTGATTGGCTTTTTGCCCGCCGCTATCATCGGCTTTTTGTTTATTAAGACCATCAAATTTTACCTGTTCAACGCCGTGGCAGTGGCCTCGGCCTTTATTATTGGCGGGCTGATTATTTTGTGGGTGGAGTCGCGCCCCCAAGCCCCGCGCGTGCATCGGGTCGAGGATATGACGTGGCGAGATGCCTTGAATGTCGGCTTGGCGCAGGTGCTGGCCTTGATTCCAGGTACCTCGCGTTCCGGTGCCACCATTATGGGCGGGATGTTGTTTGGGCTGGACCGGCGGGTGGCGACGGAGTTTTCGTTTTTCTTGGCGATTCCGATTATGTTTGCCGCCACCGCGTACGACGTGCTGAAGCACTGGAGCTTGTTCTCTGCGGCAGATATTCCGCTGTTTAGCGTGGGCTTTGTGTCGGCCTTTATCGCCGCGTTTTTTACTGTGCGGGGTCTGCTGCACTTTGTGGCGCACCACACGTTTGCCGTGTTTGCATGGTATCGGCTGCTGTTTGGTGGGCTGATTTTGCTGACGTGGAAGATGGGTTGGGTGTCTTGGGCGGCGTAAGAACGGGTTCAAAGTCTGCGAGGCTCGGGTGAGCCTGCGTTGAAAAGCGCAATCCCTGCGGCCTTGGCTTTTAAAAAGACGCTGCCCCCCTTCTCCGCCCCGTTTCTGGTTTCACGCTTTTTGTTTTCTCGTGTGCGTCCGGCAAAGCCGCTGTGGCTTTTGTCGGACGTGCTACATTCTGCACCTTCAAATTTTGACCGCGATACCTTGCCATGAAACCGCTTTCTCCCCGTTCTCGCCTTAAAGGCGACCCCTTTTTGCCTAACCGTTTTATTTTTGGCGATGCCATCGAGGCGGGGGGCATTGAGCAGTACGAATACTTGATTCATACCGAGCAGCCTGCGTTTATCTGCCGCATCATGCGTCGTGAAATCGCCTTTGCCGGTGCTGAAAATGACACCTTTGCCAGTGCCATGCTGTTTGACCCCGAAGAAAATGTCACCTACTACGCCAGCAACGACGGCTTGGCACTGACCGACTTTGTGTTCTATTGCCCCCCCGACGAAGAGCCCACCGTCGGCAAATTACAAAAAATTTGCGACAAAGCGATGGTGGCGTATTGGGCCTTGGATGCGGCGTATCAGCAGGTTCAGGCCGAGGGCAGCCCTTATGGTCGGCAGATTCGCACGGTGATTCGTGCGCCGCACACCGAAACTGAGCTGACTGAAGCGATTGTGACCTTGGCCGATGCGGCGCAACGCGCTTCCCAGTCCGCACGGCATATGCCGCAACTGATTGCCGGCACCCATGCCGCGCTGAATACCGGTGAGCCGCGCATCTTTACCCATGCCCAGTTCTCGTTAAGCCACGCCCCAGCGGCGCGGTCTTTGTTGGTCAATACCGCGCGAGAGCTGATTGCCCAGCCCGATGTGGCGCGGTCGGACGGGGCGTTTATCCCCTACGAGCTGTGGGCGATGCCGCTGCTGTATAGCACCCACCATGCCGGGGACTGCTGGTTTTTTCCCAAGCTGACGGCACTCGAGCCGGTGCTGTCGGCGGGGCTGGGGGGGGCGTACGGCAAAATGCTGCACGTTTCCCCCACCTTGTTTAGCCCCGAGATGCTGCACGAGTCCGGCTGCCAAGCCTTGGTGCATTTGGCCGGTATGTTGGATGCGGGCGAGGCCTTCGCGCCCAGCGATGTTGAAGCGATGTTGGCGACCTATCAAGCGCAGCGGGAGCAGTTTTTGCCGCGTTTGCAGATAGGTTGGGTGGTGTTTGCGGTGGAGCGTGGGGCGATTGACGTGGCCGCGCTGGAGGATGCCAACCCCTTGTTGGACACGCTGATGCCGCTGGTGGACGAAGCCCTGTCGGATGCCATCGACTACGAAGAAGCCTCGGTCTTTGCCCCCACCCATTTGTGGGAGGCACTGGAAACTGGCATCGAGGCGATTAACCAGCAGCGGCTGACGGTGATTGCCGACATGCTGGAAAAGAACCTTGGGCTGGAGCACATTCGGGCGCGGGTCGAGTATTTGCCGGCAGAAGGCGCGTATCAGCTTTCGCTGCACCATACCGAAGAAGACAACGCGCTGGTGACCCGTTTTCCGTGGCTGGTCACGCCTGACATCACCCCCAACCCCGAAGAGGCTTTGGTGCACCTAAAAATGCACCTGACCCTGCTGGGTATTGTGTGTGAAGAGGTGGTGGATAGGCGGCATTAACCATCCCTATTCAATGGGGTTCCTAGATGGCGTTCGGCTGGGCGGGTGATAGGGCTTTGTTGCCACCATCAATGCCGATGTCTTCGCTGGGCATCGGTTTTTTTCTCTGCCATCGATGAACCCGAGAGAGATCATCTAGGACGCATTCCCATACACCGTACTGGTTCCAGCGACGGAAATGGTCATACACGGCCTGCTAAGGCGAAATTTGGAAAAAAACGCCGTTGGGACTGAATCCACACGCCTATTTTTGTGAATTTCAACGCAGGATCACCCTTCGTTCGCTAGGTCGTAAACAGGCTCTAAGCCCCCTCTGAGGGCTTGGGCTTGGTGAGCTCAGCCTTGCCATCGGCAATGTCCGCCAGCGCGTCGCTCCGTTGCACCACCAAGGTCGTGCCATCGCGGAGCAAGATGTGCTGGCTTTGTAACACCTGAAACGCCCGTGTCACGGTTTCGCGGCTGGTGTTAATCATAATCGCCAGCTCTTGGTGGGTTGGGGCATTGTCGATGCGCGAAGCTTCTTCGCGTACCAGCACCAAAAGCTGGGCGCACAGCCGCTGCACCGGATTGGGCAAGCTGAGCAAAGTCCGCTGCGCTGAGGCACTGCGCACCCGTGCCGACAGCCGCTTCATGACTTTTTCGGCAATGCTGGGGGTGGAGAGCACCAAGCCCCGTGCGGCTTCGCGGGGCAAAAAAGCCACCTGTGCCCGCCCCAACGCCATCACAAACTCAGGCGCAGGCCCGTCATCGACCACCGACAGCTCACCAAAATAATCCCCTGCCGCCACAAAATATAAGCCGACCTCGCGCCCATCAAGGGTGAAGTCCACCCCCTGCAATCGCCCCTCGAGCAAAAAGCCCAGCCCATGCCCTTCCTCGCCCCGATTCAGCACCACGGCGCGGCGAGCAAAGGTGTGCAAGCTCATGTACTTACCCAAGGTATCGAGTGCTTCGGTGGGCAAGCCATGCAGCAAGGCAAGACGCTGTAAGACGGCAGCCGCTACGGGCATTCAGAGCCTCCCCCCTTCCCCTGCCGTGAACGCATCTGGCGGGGATGGGAAAATAACTTTTTGGCAGAATATGTGACCCGCAGCACATCGGCAGCGGGGGTGAGGTGTAATACTCCCAGCCATCAACCTATGGTCAACCCGCTGGAATCCCCATGATAACGCGAAACACCTTGCTCGCCCTGCTAGGGCTGGCCAGCTTGGCTCACAGTGCCACAGCGGTAGAAGCCGTGGGTGAAGTGTCGCTGGTCATCGGAGACGCTCGACTCATGAGCGAAAACGGCACTGCCCGCCCTTTGGCACGGCACGCGGCCATCCAGTCCGGCGACCGGATCGACACCGAAGGCGGGGGGCACGTCCATATTCGCTTTGTCGATGGCGGCATGGTCAGCATTCGCCCAGGTAGCCGCCTCGTGGTGGAGTCCTATCAACATAGTGGGCAAGGGCAGCAAACCGCGATTAAATTTCGACTCGACCAAGGTGTGATGCGTTCCATTACCGGCCAGTGGGGCGAAGCTGCTCGCGACCGTTTTCGCCTCAATACGCCGATTGCCGCCATTGGCGTGCGCGGCACCGATTTTGTCGTGGAAGCCAGCCCCAGCACCATGCGGGTAGCGGTCTATAGCGGTGCCGTGGTGGCCGCGCCGCTGGGCGGTGGCTGCCAAGCCGAGACCTTGGGGCCTTGCACCACCGGCAGTGCCAAAGCCCTCGCCGCCGACATGGGGAGCATGATGCTGGAGCTCAAAAGCCGCCAAGACACCCCCCAAATCGTGCCCTTGAATCCCTTGTTGCTGGCGATGGTGCAAACAATACCCTCCTCAAGCACTGCGGCTAAACCAACGACAGAGACCGTGTTGGCAACCAGCAGCATGGTTAATGAGTCCTTAGCACTCTCCCATGTGCGCCCAGCCGTCGTCACCCCGCCCCTCCCCTCCACCCTCTCTTGGGGACGGTGGTCAGGTGTCGCCCCTGAAGGTGACACCCTGAGCCAGCCGCTGAGCCAAGCCAGTACCGGCAAGGCCGTGACGGTGGGCGATAACACCTACGTCTTGTTCCGCGAAACCCCCGATCGCTTTTCGCTACGTACCGACCTTGGCGCGACGGCTTTCCGCTTTGAAACTGGCTTTGCCACCCTAGAAGACACGGCGGGGCGCAGTGCGGCGCAGATTACCGGTGGTAGCTTGGCGGTTAATTTTTCAGCGCGTGAATTCGCCACCACCTTGGGGCTGATGCACCCAGCTACCGGCAGTGTGACCTTATCCCGCAGTGGTCGGTTGACCGATGACGGCATGTTTGCCGCCCGTGATGCCCAAGGCGTGGTCGCCGGTGCGGTCAGCACTGATGGCAGCCAAGTCGGCTATTTGTTTCAGCAACTGACCCCACAGGGCACGTTGTCTGGCTTAACCCAGTGGCGGCGTTAAGACATGCGCACCGCCTTTGTCACCCGTTCCCTGTTGCTGGCACGCCTGATGGCCTTAGTGCTGGCGGTGGGCGTGCTGCTGTTGCTGCGCGTCATTGCTCCGATTGCCTTGTCCGCCATCGAAGAACGCACGGGGAGTTGGCTGTGGAAAATCAGTGCCACCGCCCACGACGAACGCCGTGTGGTGCTGGTCGATATTGACGAAGCCAGTTTGGCGCAACTGGGGGCGTGGCCTTGGCCGCGTGAACGGATGGCGGCGTTATCAGACCGCCTGACCGCCCTCGGCGCAAGCCAGCAAATCTACGACATGGTGTTCCCCGAAGCACGCCAAGGCGATGCCGCCTTCCAAGCCGCCCTGACCCGCACCCCCAGCGTGTTGGCACAGGTGTTTGCGGTTGACCAAGGCGGGGTAACACAAGGCGGCGTGCTGCAAGGCGCATTGACCTCGCCCGTCTGCGCTGCCGCCACCCCAGCGGCACACGGCTATATTGCCAACACCGCCACCCTGCACGCCGAGTATGTCGGGCATATCACCCCCCGCATCGCCCCAGACGGCGCGGTTCGCCATGTGCCTGCTTTGGTGTGCCTCAACCAAAAAAGCTACCCTGCCTTGGCCTTGGCGGCGTTAATGGCCGGCACGGAGGCGGGCAAACAGCTCATGCTGACCGCAGGGCAAGGCTGGCTTGCCCCTGATTGGCAGCTCACCTTGCCATCCCTGCCCGACCAACCTGTGCCTTTGGATGCCGAAGGCAATCTGCGCGTGCCCTACCGCTTAGCCCCTTCCGGCTTGGTGTCGGTTTCAGCGGTTGATGTACTGGAAGGGCGCGTACCCAAAGGGATGCTTAACGGTGCGTGGGTATTAGTCGGGGCGACGGCTTTTGGGGTCGGCGATGCTGTGCCCACGCCGCATGGCGGGGCGGTGGCGGGGGTCAGTGTCCACGCCCAACTGCTCACCGCCTTGCTGGATGATGCGCTGCCCTTCACCCCCCGTATTGCCGTGCTTTACCAATTTTTGCTGGGGCTGGTGGCGGCAGGCGTATTGCTGGGTATGGCACACAGCCGCGCCCGTTTGCCGGTCTATGCCTTGCCGCTGTTGGGCTTGGGCTTGGGGGGCGGCATGTTTGCCCTGCACGCGGGGTTTCAGCTCCATAGCCGCTATTGGCTGGGCTGGCTCAACCCTGCCCTGTTCGCCCTGCTGGCGGGTGCGGTGCTGGCAATGTTGGAACACGCCCGCAGTCGGTTTGAGCGGGAGCGGCTGTTTAGCAACTTTGCCAGCTATTTACCCGCGCCGGTAGCCGCTGCTTTGGCACTGCGTGCGCCAGAAGATGGCATTCGGGTGGAGCGGCGCGAGGTCACCGTGTTGTTTGCGGATTTGCGCAACTTTTCGGCATACTGCGAGGCTCGTCCCCCTGAAGAGACCGCTGCTGTGCTGCAAACCTTTTTCGCAACCGCGACCGACATCATCGAAGCCCACGGCGGCATGGTCGAAAGCTTACAAGGCGATGCCGTGATGGCCGTCTGGGATGCCCCCACGCCTTGCCCTGACCACCCCAGCTTAGCCCTCGCCGCCGCCCAAGCCTTGCAGCAGCACATCCCCCCTCAATTGCCTGATCCCAGTGCTCATGGGCTTGAACAGCTAGCCTTGGGCGTGGGCATCGAAACCGGCACGGCCTTGGTGGGCTCGTTTGGTTTGGCGCGTCGCCGCACCCACACCGTGCTGGGGCAAACCGTGACGGTTGCCGCCCGCTTGCAAGCCCTAACTGCCGATGTCGCCGAGCCGATTTTGCTGGGCAGTGGCGCGGCCAAGCACCTTCCCGAAGGCACGCTCTACTCTTTGGGCGATTTTTTGCTCGAAGGGCTGCGCCAGCCGTGCCGACTTTATGCCCCGATTGCCTCCGTTGCTGATGGGCAATAAGCCCTGTTGTAGGGTGCGGGGTACGGGGTGGGGGCTGCTGTTATCTGCCTTGGCGGCGGGGGCGCACGCCGCCCCTGACTGCCCGACCCTCCCCAGCCCTTTCCCCGAATCCCCCCTCGTTTTAAGCGCCCTCGAAGGGCAGTTACGCAGCGTGGCGCGGCAGTGTGAGCGCGACCCAGGCTTTTTGGCTGGCTGGGGGGCGGTGCTGAATGCCTTGGGTCGCCCACGAGAAGCCGCCGATGTGCTGGAGCGTGCCCTGCTGTTGCAGCCTGAGCATATGGCGGCGCGATTCGACTACGCCGAAGCCCTTGCTGGGATGGGGGATGTGGCCGCTGCCCGTGCCCTGACCGATGACCTCTTAGCGCGACAAGACCTGCCTGGCACCTTGCGCCCCCGTTTGCTGACCCAGCGCGACCGTTGGCAGCAAACTGGCTGGCTGACCCGCAGCAGCCTGACGTTTCGGGCGGGCTACGACAGCAATTTAACCAGTGCCTCCAGCAGCGACACCCTCACCCTTACTCTGCCGACCGGCAATGTGAACCTGATGATAGACCCCCGCTACCGCCCTAAAGCGGGGATGACCCTTTTGGGCGAACTTCACGGTGAAGCCTCGCGCCGCTTGGCGGCAGGGCGAGGGCTGTATCTGTTTGCGGATATGCGTCAGCGGGAAACCGTCCCTGCACTGGGGGCGGACAGTACGCAGTTAGATGCCAGCGCATTGCTGACGGCTCCCCTTGCCCAAGGGGAACTGCAAACCAGCGTCAATGCCAGTACGCTGGACTATGGCGGCAACGCCTTGTTTCGCAGTGTGCGGGGGGTGATGGCGTATGGCCGTCCGGTGGCCGGTTGCCAGCCACGCGCCGAAGCCGAGGTGGAATGGCGGCATTATCCCGCTGTGCCCTTGCTGGATGGGGTGTTTACGGGGGTGGCGGGGGGCTGGGTGTGCAGCAGTGCCGACACCTTAACCCGCTTTACCGCTATGGTGCGGCTGGGAGTGGATACCGCCGAATCAGCGCGACCAGGGGGGAACCAGCGGCGGGCTGATATGCGCCTCACCTACACCCAACCGCTGGGCGATGGCCAGCTTGAAGCGGATGCCTATCTGAGCCGTCAACACGACCAATCCGGCTACAGCCCCCTGCTAGACAACAACGCCGCCCGCCAGATTACCCGCCTTAGCCTGCGTGCCGAGTACCTCTATCCCCTCGCCCCGCATTGGCTGCTGCTGACCCGCGCCGAACTGAACCACCAACACGCTGCCCAGCCCTTATTCTCGGTGAAGGGGCAGGCGGTGACGGTGGGCATCCGCTACCACTGGTAAGTCTGCCGCTTGGGTGAATAACGCGGCGGCTGGCCGGTGGGCGGCGGCGGGGTACAACCGAACACCGCGTCTTCGCCGCCATGCCTGCCTATGCGGGCTCACCGCGCAGCGCAGACCGTAAAGCCTCCGTCTCTGCTGATGCCGTTGAAGTTAGACACCCCGTCCTTTAGATTGGGGTAATTCACACCCGCTTAAAACCCCGTTAACAGCCGGTCCAGCTGGCTAGCAAAGGCTTGTCGGTCTCGGGGGTGGAAAGCCGGTGGGCCGCCGGTTTCTACGCCACTGGCCCGCAGCGTTTCCATAAAGTTACGCATGGTCAGCAGGGCTTGGATGTTGTCGGGGGTGTAGCACTCGCCGCGTGGGTTGAGTGCCGTCGCGCCTTTGTCCACCACGGCGGCAGCCAGCGGAATGTCCGCCGTAATTACCCATTCGCCCGCCAACACCTGTTCCACAATGTAGTTATCCGCCACGTCAAAGCCCTTGGGGACTTGCACGGTGCGGATATTGGGGGCGCGGGGGACGTTGAGCGTTTGGTTAGCCACCAGTACCAGCGGCAAGCCGGTGCGGGTGGCGGCGCGATACAAAATCTCTTTAATCACCACGGGGCAGGCATCGGCATCGACCCAAATACGCGGCAAGCAGGGTGATTCAGGGGGCAGCGTGGCCATTAAATGTCCGCGCCCGCATCCAAAAACACCGAGAGCTTTTTGGGGCGGATAAACACGCGGTCACCCAGCATCAGACGCAAGGTCTGGTATTGGTCTTTGGTCAGGGCGGCATCAATCAAATCACCACTGCCTTCGCGGCGCAGCTCAACTCGCACAATCGGCCCTACAGCGTGGATATGCTCGACCGTACCGGCGGCCAAGGCCTCGCCAGGCTCGCGGGAGAGGTCAAGGTCGTGCGGACGGATATACGCCGTGGCTGCCCCCCCTGCGGCGGTTTGATGCTCGCCAAGGGCGTGGGCGTAGTCGCCAATCTCCATCTTGCCGTCGTGTACCCGACCGTGGAACAAATTTACATCCCCCAAAAACTGGGTCACAAACGGGCTGGCAGGGTGTTCGTAGATTTCATCAGGGCGACCCGCTTGTTCGATTTTGCCGTGATTCATCACCACCACGCGGTCAGACACTTCGAGGGCTTCTTCTTGGTCGTGGGTGACAAACACGCTGGTGATGTGCATGTCGTCGTGCAGTTGACGCAGCCAGCGGCGGAGGTCTTTGCGGACTTTGGCATCCAACGCGCCAAACGGCTCATCCAGCAACAGCACCCGTGGCTCCACCGCCAAAGAGCGGGCTAAGGCAATCCGTTGCCGCTGGCCGCCAGAAAGCTGGTTGGGGTAGGCATCGGCCAGCCAATCCAGCTGCACCAGCTTGAGCAGCTTCATGACTTTGTCGCGGATGGCTTCTTTGCTGGGACGGGCGGCACGCGGGCGCACCGATAGGCCAAAGGCGACGTTGTCAAACACGGTCATGTGGCGGAACAGGGCGTAATGCTGAAACACAAAGCCGACTTGCCGCTCGGACACATGGCGGTCGGTGGCATCTTGCCCATGAAACAAAATCTGCCCTGAATCGGGGGTGGCCAGCCCTGCAATAATCCGCAGCAGGGTGGTTTTGCCGCAGCCCGAGGGGCCAAGCAGTGCCAGCAGCTCGCCCGAGGCAATATCAAGGCTGACGTTTTCGAGGGCGGTAAAGTCGCCAAAGCGTTTTTGGATGTTGCGGATTTCGATGCTCATAAGATTCGGGCTAACTCATCAAAAAAGGGGAGCAGGGGCGTGGGCTTATTTGGCGGCAGCCAAACGGGCACGGGCTTCTAGCGGCACATCGTTGCCAAGCTGGCGTGCAGCACGCCATTCGACCAGTGTTTTAAGGGCCAGCGTGACCAGTGCCAGCACAGCCAGCAACGAGGCACAGGCAAACGCGCCAACAAAGTTATATTCGTTGTAGAGAATTTCGACATGCAGCGGGATGGTGTTGGTTTCGCCACGAATATGCCCAGACACCACACTGACCGCGCCAAATTCCCCCATGGCACGGGCGTTACACAAAATCACGCCATACAGCAGCCCCCACTTAATGTTGGGGAGGGTGATATGCCAAAAGGTCTGCCAGCCGGTCGCGCCGAGCACCAGCGCGGCTTGTTCCTCGTCCGCGCCTTGGGCTTGCATCAGCGGAATCAGCTCCCGTGCAATAAAGGGGAAGGTGACAAACACCGTCGCCAGCACAATCCCCGGCACGGCAAAGATGATTTTGATGTCGTGGGCAGACAGCCATTCGCCCAGCCAGCCCTGCGCACCAAACATCAGCACATAGGTCAGCCCTGCCACCACCGGCGACACCGAAAACGGCAGGTCAATCAGGGTAATCAGCAGGCTTTTGCCGTGGAAGTCGAATTTGGCAATCGACCATGCAGCGGCGACACCGAACACCACATTCAGCGGCACGGCAATCAGGGCGGCAATCAGCGTGAGCTTCATAGCAAACAGGGCTTCTGGCTCAATCAGCGCGTCGAGGTACAGCGACCAGCCTTTGGCGAGGGCTTCGGCAAACACGCTGACCAAGGGCACGAGCAAAAACAAACCCAAAAACGTCAGCGCGAGGCCGGTAAAGGTGTAGCGCACCCAAGCAGGTTCGGTGGTGGCAATGCCACGCGGGGCGGCGGTGGAAAGGGAGGCCATGCGGGGCTTTCTATCGGGTCATGCCGTGGCGGCGACTGGACCACCACTGAATGAGGTTAATGGCAAACAGCATTACAAACGAAATGACCAGCATGACCACGGCAATGGCGGTTGCGCCCAAAAAGTCGAACTGTTCGAGCTTGCCGATAATCAGCAGCGGGGCGATTTCAGACACCATCGGAATATTGCCGGCAATAAAAATCACCGAGCCGAATTCGCCGGTGGCGCGGGCAAAGGCAAGGGTAAAGCCAGTCAGCAAGGCCGGCAGCACGGCAGGAAACAACACCCGCGAAAAAATCTGCCAGCGCGTCGCACCAAGGCAGGTGGCGGCTTCTTCTAGCTCGGCTTCGAGGTCTTCCAGCACCGGCTGAACGGTACGCACCACAAACGGCAGGCTGATAAAGGTCAGAGCCACCAAAATCCCCAGCGGCGTAAATGCGACGTTGATGCCCAGCGGCACCAGATACTGACCAAACCAGCCATTAGGGGCGTACAGCGTGGTCAGGGAGATACCGGCCACGGCGGTCGGCAAGGCAAAGGGCAAATCTACCAGCGCGTCCACCAGCCGCTTGCCGGGGAAGGGGTAGCGCACCAGCACCCACGCCACCAAAAAGCCAAAAAACGCATTCAGCGAGGCCGCCAACAAGGACGCGCCAAACGAGAGCTTGAGCGCGGCAACCACGCGGTCGGTGCTGACAATCGCCCAAAACGCTTCCGCGCTCAGGGAGGCACTTTTCATCAGCAGGGCGGCAAGGGGGAGTAAGACAATCAGGCATAACCAAAAAAGGGTATAGCCCAGCCCAAGACCGAAGCCGGGCAAAACACTGTGTTGTTTAAATCGCATGGTCACATCTTGTTAAAAGGGAGACATTGAGCGCGGCGCAGTGCCGGGCAAAAGCTGGGTATGAGGTCGCCCAACAAAGTAGCCTTGCAGCATGTCTGCCCCCGCATCCAGTGCTAATGCAGCATCGTCGGGGGTTTCGATGCCGGTGGCGACGACCGTCGCGCCCAGTTGATGCACGGCCCGAATCAGGCGGGTCAGGGCGTAGCGGTGGGCGGGGTCACGCCGCGCCAGCATTTGCCGGTGCAGCTTGACGATATTGGGGTGCAGCTCAAGCAGCCGGTCAAATTGAACCGATTCATCCCCGCTACCAAAGCCATCCAACGCAATCAAAAAACCGTGGGACTTAAAGCTTTTGACGGCAGCAACAAGCTGCATTTCGTCTCGGGCGGCGTGCTCTTGGACTTCGAACACAATCCGCGAAGCCGCCAAACCGCCTTCTGCGGCAATGCCGGCAAAGGTGGTGCCGTGGTCGGTGGCACTCAGCAGGTGGCGCGGGTGAAGGTTGACGAATAAATAAGCATCTTCGGGCGCGGAGCCAATAAAGTTGGCCAAGTGCAAACTCCGGCACACACGGTCAGCCCGTGCCATCGCTACGCCGGTGGGAAAGCGGTCTAAAAACGCCAGCGGAGTGACTTCCGCCCCCATCGTGTCTTGCGGTCTGACCAAGCCTTCCCAGCCCAAGGTGCGCCCAGAAGAGGTGCTGACGATAGGCTGAAACAGGGTGGAAAGAGTGAGCCCAAACCCGCGCACCTTCACGAGGCCATCCATTGCCAGCTCAAAATTGACGGTATCTTCGGTGTCGAAGAAACGCCGGTTAAACAGGGCCAGCATGGAGGTGCGCGCAATCATGGTTTATTTTCTCGCATAAACTTGGTCGAAAGTGCCCCCGTCTTTGAAGTGGGTGTCCATGGCTTTTTTCCACGAGCCAAAGACTTCTTCTACCGTAAAGAGTTTTACGGGCGGGAACTGTTGAGCGTATTTTGCCAGCACTTTGCTATCACGCGGGCGGAGATAATTTTGGGCGGCGATTTCTTGCCCTTCAGGGCTCCACAGGAAGTTCAGATAGGCTTCGGCGGCTTTGCGCGTGCCTTTCTTGTCCACCACTTTATCGACGACGCTGACAGGGTTCTCGGCCAGAATCGAGCTGCTGGGGTAAATCACTTCAAAGCTGCCGCGCCCAAATTCCCGCGCCACCATTTCGGCTTCGTTTTCAAACGACACCAAGACATCGCCCATATTCCGCTGCATAAAGGTGGTGGTGGCGGCACGGCCACCGGCATCCAGTACCGGCACATTAGCAAAGAGCTTGCCGACGTATTCCCGCGCTTTGGCTTCGCCACCGGCTTTTTGGGCTTGTCCCCATGCGGCAAGGTAGGTGTAACGGCCATTTCCGCTGGTTTTGGGGTTAGGCAAAATCACTTGCAGCCCGGGCTTAACGAGGTCGTTCCAGTCTTTGATGGCTTTGGGGTTGCCCTTGCGCACAATAAACACCATCGACGACACAAAAGGCGAGGCGTTGTTGGGCAGGCGTTTTTGCCAATCGGTGGGGACTAAGCCGCCGCGCTCGGCCAAGAGGTCAATGTCGGGGGCTTGGTTCATGGTGATGACATCGGCGGACAAGCCCGAGGCGACGCTCATGGCTTGCTTGGACGAGCCACCATGTGACTGCTGCAAGGTGATGTTTTCGCCGGTTTTGGCTTTCCAGTATTTTTGGAAGGCGGGGTTATAGTCTTTGTAGAAATCGCGGGTCACGTCGTAGCTGACATTCAGCAAGGCGGTATCGGCCAACGCGCCCCCAGAAAGCACCAAACTGGCTACCACAAGCGAACGGGTAAAAAGTGTTTTCAAGATAAGTCTCCTAGGGGCAGCAATAAGAAAGTGCTGCCACTATAATCGGGCAACTTATAACGCCAAAGACTGTGGTTGAATACTTTTATTCCAAAAAGAAATAAAGAGACACAAAAAAACCGCTCCATACAGCAGAGCGGTTTTTTCGGCAGGCGGGGTCAGCCGCCAAGGCCAAGATTTAGTCGGCAAACTGTTTTTTCATCCGTTCGCGGCGTTCTTGGGCTTCGACGGTGAGGGTGGCGGTAGGCCGTGCCAACAGGCGTTTGACCCCGATAGGCTCACCGGTATCTTCGCAGTAGCCATACGAGCCATCTTCAATTTTTTTGAGGGTGGATTGGATTTTTTGCAGCAGCTTGCGTTCGCGGTCGCGGGTACGCAGCTCCAGTGCGTATTCTTCTTCCAGCGTGGCACGGTCGGCTGGGTCGGGGGTGGCTTCTTGCTCTTGCAAGTGGTTGGTGGTCGCGTCAGCATTGCTTATCAGCTCTTGCTGCATCTGCAACAGACGTTCCTTAAAGAATTCCATCTGGTCGGCGTTCATGTAGTCGTCGCCGTGGGCAGACAGGATGTCTTGTTCGGTCAGCTGGGCCATAGGGGGGATGCCTGAAATTAAGGGGGAAAATGGGCGCAAAGATTAGGGGCTTTACCCCAAAAATGCAACCACCTTGGGCGAAGCCCGCGCCGCCACGCTACATTGCCGCGCACAAAGCCCATCAGGCGGTGAAGCCAAACAGGCGGGTAAGCAACCGCTCTCCGCCTGTTTGATGGCGATTACTGCGTCAAAATCCACTTGACGAGGGTTTTCACGTCGGCATCGCTGACTTGTGCGTTGGCGGGCATTGGGATAGGACCCCATACGCCTGCGCCGCCTTTTTTCACTTTTTCGACCAGCTTAGCTTCAGCAGTCTTATCGCCTTTGTATTTAGCTGCGACCTCTTTGTAACCAGGACCCACCAGTTTTTTATCAACCGCGTGGCAGCTCATGCAGTTGCTTTTTTGCGCCAATTGCAGGTTAGCAAAGGCAGGGGCAGCGGCAAACAGGCCGAGTGCGGCGAGGGATACGAGCAGTTTTTTCATTCAGAAATACTCCAAAAAAATCAAATTAATGGCACAGCCGAATCATTATGCTGGCATTGCTGGGGTGTGGCAAATGCGCTCCAGCCCACCCGCTACACCGCCAACTTTAGCTGGCTGAGCAACAGCATTTCGAGCTGGGCAGCGGGTACGGCGGTAATCAGCTGCAAAATCAGCAGCAGCACCAAGGGGCCTAAGTCCACACTCCCGACCTGAAAGCGGGCAAAGGGGCGCAAATAGGGGCGGGTAAACGCTTCTAAAATCGGTGCCAGCGGGTTGTAGGGATTAACCCAGCTCATCACCGCCATCACCACCAACGCGCCCATCAGCAGATAGACCGACATCACAAACACCCGCAGTACCGCCAACAACGCCAGCATCGCCAAGCTCTGCGGGTGGAACAGGGCATATGGGATGGGGCTCAGCCATAGCAACGCCCCCATCGACAACAGCTCGGTCAGCCACGCCAGCACAAGGGTGCTGGTGTCCCAGCCACCGATGCTGGGCACAAAGCGACGGGTGGGCAGCACCACAAAATTGGTCAGCGCGACGGTGAATTGCGCCAAGGGGTGGTTAAACGGGACGCGTGCCAGCTGAAAGTAAAAGCGCAGCAACAGCACGAGGGTAAAGAAATTGGCCAGCGTGCCAACCAAGAAGCGCAGGGTGTCGGTCAACATGGTTTACCCCTTAGCGAGTAGTTCGCCCAGTTCGACCGAGCGGGCTTGGCAGGCATTGACCCCCACGCCAATCACCGCCTTGAGCTGGGCGGCATCAAAGCTGGCAATGGCGCGTTCTGTGGTGCCACCTGGCGAGGTGACACGGGCGCGGAGCGTCGCCACCGATTCGGGGCTGGATTCAGCCAAGGCCAAGGCACCAGCAAAGGTTTCGAGAGCCAGCATTTTGGCGGTGGCGGCATCAAAGCCGAGATGGACAGCGGCTTCTTCGAGGGCTTCAATCAGATAGAACACATAGGCGGGGCCGCTGCCCGAAATGGCGGTAATAGCGTCGATGCCCGATTCTTCAGCCACCCATACGGTCTTGCCGGTGGCGGCCAGCAGCGCCTCGGCGGTTTCGCGGTCGGCTGCCGCCACGTCAGCGGGGGCATACAGCCCCGCCACGCCCCGCCCCACCATGGCGGGGGTGTTGGGCATGACGCGCACCACGCGGTGGTGTCCGCCCAGCCAGTCCGCCAACAAAGCCACGCCCACCCCTGCGGCAATCGACACCACCAATGCGCCGTTCAGTGCCGGTGCGAGGGCTTGGCATACCGCGCGGAGCTGCTGCGGCTTGACCGCCAGCACCACGGTATCGGTGGCCGCAAACGCGGTTGGCGCGTGGTTCAAGGCGGTGACACCATACGCCGCCGCCAACTGGCTGCACTTAGTGGTATCTGGCTCCACTACGCTGAGGGTGTAACGACCGGTGGGTGCAAGACCCGCCAAAATAGCTGTGGCCATGTTGCCGCCACCAATAAAGATAATGTTCATGGGTACTGGATTCCTTGTTGTTCTACCGGCACCGGCGTGCCGCAGGGGGATACCGTATTTGATGGTTGAGGCGCTGATTTTGAAAGGGGGATGGCACAGGGGGCGCTGCCTGATTTAAGCCGCAGGGTAGACGCGCCCCCCAAAAATGGCGGTTCCGACCCGCACCAAGGTCGCGCCTTCGGCGAGAGCCAAGTCCATATCGGCTGACATCCCCATGGAGAGGGTATCCAAGGCCAAGCCCTCGGCATTGAGCGCGGCAAGGCACTGGCGCAGGCTGGCAAAGCGGCTTGCCAAAAGCGCGAGGTCAGGGCTGGCTTCGGGGACGGTCATCAAGCCGCGCAAGCGGAGTCTGGGCAGTGCCGCCACCGCCCGCGCCAAGGCAGGCACGTCGGCCAAGTTCACGCCATGTTTGCTGGTTTCGCCGGAGACGTTCACTTGCACACAGACATTCAGCGGCGGCAAATCGGCAGGGCGTTGGGCTGAGAGTCGCTCGGCGATTTTAAGCCGGTCTAGGGTGTGAACCCAGTGCGCGGCTTCGGCCACGGGACGGGTTTTGTTGCTTTGCAGCGGGCCAATAAAGTGCCATTCCAAATCTAAGTCGGCGAGTTCGGCCACCTTGTCGGCGAATTCTTGCACATAATTTTCGCCAAAGGCGCGTTGCCCTGCGGCAGCGGCTTCGCGGATGGCTGCAGCGGGAAAGGTTTTGCTCACGGCCACCAGTCGGGCGGCTTCGGCGGGGCGATGGGCGTGCTGCAAGGCTTGGGCGATACGGGCTTGGGTCGCGGCAAGCATCAATGCAATGGTCATGCTACATTTCGCTTTCTGGCAAATAGATACCCCGCCAACAGGGCGGGGCACAACGGGGAAATTAAAGCAAAGAGATTCGTTAAAGCAAAGAGGAATCGAAATGCACGTCCAACACCAAGGCGGCTTTGCTGCCAACTATGACATGCTCCGCCCAGAATGGCGCGGCTTGTCGGAGAAAATACGCTAAATGGAAATCGCCGACCTTCTGACTTTTGCGGTCAACAACAAAGCGTCCGACCTGCACCTTTCAGCGGGCTTGCCGCCCTTGATTCGGGTACGGGGCGATATACGGCGCATCAATTTGCCGCCCTTATCCCACAGCGAGGTGCTAGGCATGGTCACGGCCATGATGAGCCCTGTACAACGTAAAACCTACGAAACCACGCTGGAATGTGACTTTTCGATTGAGCTGCCCAATGTGTCTCGTTTTCGGGTGAATGCGTTTGTGCAAAATCGCGGGGCGGGGGCGGTGTTTCGGGCGATTCCTAGCCGCGTGCAGACGCTGGAAGAGCTGGGCGCACCGGCTATTTTTGCCGAAATATCCAGCCAAGCACGGGGCATTGTGTTGGTGACAGGGCCCACGGGCTCGGGCAAATCGACCACTTTAGCCGCGATGGTAGACCACATCAACCAGACTCAATTTGTCCATATTCTGACCATTGAAGACCCGATTGAATTTGTCCACCACAGCAAACAGTGCCTGATTAACCAGCGGGAAGTCGGGCCGCACACCCAAAGCTTTGCCAATGCCCTACGCAGTGCCCTGCGCGAAGACCCCGACGTGGTGTTGGTGGGCGAAATGCGGGACCTCGAAACCATCCGCTTGGCGCTGACTGCCGCAGAAACAGGGCATTTGGTGTTTGGCACACTGCATACCAGCTCTGCCGCCAAAACCATAGACCGGATTGTGGACGTGTTTCCCGCCGAAGAAAAAGACATGGTGCGGGCGATGTTGTCTGAAAGCCTGCGGGCGGTGATTTCGCAAACGCTGCTGAAAACCAAAGACGGCGAAGGGCGCGTGGCCGCCCACGAAATCATGATAGGCACACCGGCTATCCGCAATTTGATTCGCGAAAACAAAGTGGCGCAGATGTTTTCTACCTTGCAAACCGGCCAAGCGCAGGGGATGCAAACGCTAGACCAGAGCTTGGCGGAACTGGTGCGTCGCAACCTGATTACGGTGGAAGAAGCTCGTACCAAGGCCACCAACAAAGACGCTTTTTTGTAGCCGCAGCCTCCTCCCCCATCGCTGGCAGGCAGGGCACACCCCTTGCCTGCCCCACTCGGCAAAGCTGTTAGAATTCTCCCCTTATTTCTCCCCTTTGGTCTTTTGTCATGCTTGCCACCCTGCTTTCTGGTCTGAACCCTGAACAATCCCGCGCCGTCACCCTGCCTTCGGGCTCGGCATTGGTTTTGGCGGGGGCGGGCAGCGGCAAAACCCGTGTGCTGACCACGCGGGTGGCGTGGCTGTTGGCCAGTGGCCGTGCCACGCCGATGGGGATTTTGGCGGTGACCTTCACCAACAAAGCCGCGCGTGAAATGACCACGCGGCTTTCTGCCATGCTGCCGTTTAGTCCACGCGGCATGTGGATAGGGACGTTTCATGGTTTGGCACACCGCTTTTTGCGGGCGCACTGGCGCGAAGCCGGCCTGCCGCAGACCTTCGGCATTTTGGACATGCAAGACCAACTCGCGCTGATTAAGCGGCTGCTGAAGTCGCTGGCCGTCTCGGACGAGGCTTTCCCCCCGCGTGAGCTACAACGGTTTATCAATAGCAACAAAGACCAAGCCCTCCGCGCCGAGGCACTGGCCCCGCACGATGCCTACCACACCAAGCTGACCGAGCTTTACGCCGCCTACGATGCCCAGTGCAATCGGGAGGGTGTGGTGGACTTTGCCGAGCTGATGTTGCGCAGCTACGAAGTGCTGACCCGCCATGCCCCACTCCGCGAACACTACCGCAGCCGCTTTAGCCATATTTTGGTAGACGAGTTCCAAGACACCAACGCCCTGCAATATGCGTGGCTACGGCTGTTTACCGCGCCAGAAGCGGCGGTGTTTGCCGTTGGGGACGATGACCAGTCGATTTACGCGTTTCGGGGGGCAGAGGTCGGCAATATGCGCCGTCTGATGCACGACTGCGGGCTGACTGAGCCCATCCGTTTGGAGCAAAACTACCGTTCTTGCGGCTGTATTTTGGATGCCGCCAACGCGCTGATTACCCGCAACGACGGGCGACTAGGCAAAAATCTGTGGACCGATGCCGGTGCGGGCGAGCCCATCCGTCTGCACTGCGCGTGGAACGACCAAACCGAAGCCGCCTATCTCGTCGATGAAGCCAAAGCCCTGCACCGCGAGGGCATGAGCTGGACAGAGATGGCGGTGTTGTATCGTAGCAACGCCCAATCACGGGTGTTAGAGCACGCCTTGTTTCAGGCTGGCATCCCGTATCGGGTGTATGGTGGCTTACGTTTTTTTGAACGCCAAGAAATCAAACATGCCTTGGCCTATCTCAAATTGATTGCCGACCCCGATGCCGACCACGCCCTGTTGCGGGTGATTAACACCCCAGCACGGGGCATTGGGGCGCGGAGCGTCGAAAATCTGCACACCCTCGCCCGTGAACAAGGCATCAGTCTGTGGCAAGCCGCCTGCGGCCATGCCAAGGGACGGGCGGCGGCGAGTCTGGCGCGATTTGTGCTATTGCTTGACGACCTCCGCGACAAAGCTGCGCAGTTACCGTTTGCCGAGCTGGTCAGCTACACCCTAGAGGCCAGTGGCTTGCGTGCCTTGTATCAAGCCGACAAAGAGGGCGCAGATCGGCTAGAGAACTTAGACGAGCTGGTGTCTGCCGCCACCTGTTTTGTGTGCGAAGACCCTACTAATCTGCTCAACGAATTTTTGGCTCATGCCGCACTTGAAGCCGGTGATCACCAAGCCGGCAGCAGCGAAGCCGCCCTGCACATGATGACGGTACACGCGGCCAAGGGGCTGGAGTTTGAGGCCGTGTTTGTGTCGGGGCTAGAAGAAGGGCTGTTTCCGCACGAAAACGCCCAGCACGATGCGAATGGGGTAGAAGAAGAGCGGCGGCTGATGTATGTTGCCATCACCCGTGCCCGCAAACGACTCTACTTCAGCCATGCACAACAACGTATGCTACACGGTCAAATACGCTATTCGTTGCCGTCACGGTTTCTGGATGAAATCCCTGCTTCACTGATAAAAAATGGCTCTGGTACGATAGCGGCTGATTTACCGCCCCCTCGTGCTGCGGCGCGAAAGGCCTCACCTGCCGTCCACCGTGCTTTTTCGGGCGGATGGCACATCGGACAGCGGGTTCGCCATGTAAAATTTGGCGAAGGCACTATCCTCAATGGCGAATCCTTGGGTGAAGAGCTACGTCTACAAGTAAACTTTGCCGAGCACGGCACCAAATGGCTCGATATGCGTTTTGCCAAGCTGGTATCCGCCCCATCCTGATGCGGATACATCCGCCGACCTCCGATAGATTTCAGGTCGGGCGTGGGTTGAAACATGTTAGAAAAAAATAGATAACGGAAACCGCCCCATGGCTCAAGATTCACACTCACACAAAGCCTCGCTTCAGTCGATAGTCAATCGCGGCAACCCCAAGCAGCTCCAACCGCAGCAGCATGATGACCGCAATCCGTACGCCTCCAAACTGTTTTTGGTAATTGATGCCGTACCCGACATGCAACGCGCCATCTCGATGACGCTTGCCTCGTTTGGCGCGAACAAGGTCGAATTTGCCGCCCGTTCTGGCGATGCCTTGGCAAAACTGGCGCGGTATTCGTTTGATGTGGTGCTGTGTGATTTTGACCTCGGCAATGGCTACGATGGTTTGCACCTGCTCGAAGAAGCCAAAACCCGCAATCTGCTGAAGCAATCGTGCGTATTTATGATTGTCTCTGGCGAGCGTCGTGCCCAACGGGTGTTGGCCGCCGCCGAGCAAGAGCCCGATGGTTACTTGCTCAAGCCGTTTACCGGTGAGCAACTTCGGGTGCGGTTAGACCGCGCCACCGTTCGCCGCGAAGCCATGCGCTGTGTGGATGATTCACTCAAAAGCAACAATCTGTTGGAAGCCATCAGCGAGTGTAGTAATCAAATCGAAAAAGGCGGCGATTTTGCCCTCGACTTTATGCGCTTGCTCGGTACCTTATCGCTCAAAATCGGCGACTACCAAACCGCCAAAAGCCTCTACGAGGACGTGCTGGCCATCAAGGCGCAGCCGTGGGCAGAGCTGGGATTGGGCAAGTCACTGACCCAGCTCAAACGCTTTGAAGAAGCCAAAGCTGTGCTCGACAACGTCTTGGCTGAAAATGGTCGGGTGATGGAAGCCTACGACTGGCTGGCCAAGCTGCACGAAGCCCAAAACGACACCAATACCGCACAACAAACCCTCGAAACTGCTGTTGCGCTGTCGCCGCTGCATATCCGCCGCCAAAAAGAGTTGGCCGAAGTCGCTGTGCAAAACCACGATTACGATACCGCTGAAAAAGCCCTGAAAAAGACGGTCGATGTGGCCAAATATTCGTCTTACCGCGCCGTAGAAGATTATGCCGCACTGGCACGGGTGCAAATCGCCAAGGGCGATCTTGAGGCCGCCACCCAAACTGTCAACAACGTGCGCCGCGAGTTCCGCAAAAATCCCACCGCCGAGTGGATGGCCAACATTATCGATAGCCAGATTTTCAAAAAGCAGGGACAGCCCCACCGTGGGCGTGAAATTTTGGATGAAGCCATTAAGCGGATGCCTGAATTAGAGGACGTGCTGTCCCCTGCTGCCAAAATGGAGTTTATCCAAGCCTGCTACGCCCAAGGGCGTGAAGATGTGGGCAACCGTTTGGTTCAGCAGATTGTCCGCAACAACCACGACAACGAAAATGTTCTAGGCCGCATCACGCGGATGTACGAACAGGTCGACCGCCTTGATGCCGGCAAGCAACTGGTCGCCGAAAACGTGCAAGTGGTGGTGGACCTGAACAACCAAGCGGTGCGGCTGGCGCAGGCCGGCAAGCTCCCCGAGGCGATGCAGCTGTTTGCCCAAGCTACCGAAGAGCTACCACTCAACCAGCAAATTTTGCTCAACGCGGTCAACGCGATTTTGGCGATTGTCCACCGCAGTGGCTGGGACGATTCGCTGATGGCACAAGCCCACAATTACCTAGAGCGTGTGCGCCGCATGGATGCTTCCAACGGCAAGTACCAAAAGCTGGCACAGGCCTATCGTCAGGTGGTGGAAAAAAACAGCAAGCAACATTGGTCCCCGCCCGCCCCCGAGGCCGCAGCTTCCGCCGAAGTGGTACCGGAGCCCGCAGCCCCTCCGACGGTCAGCTAAGCCCAAGCCCTGCCCTATACCGCTTTCTGCATAGGGCAGTGTGTTTTTGCGACAAGCGAAAGCGCGGCAAGCAGGGTTTTTCTCGCCGGAGTGTGGGGAAAAGGCTATGCTTTGTGCAGTGCAACGTTCAAGGAGAACAGACGATGAGCCAGCAAACCACCCAAGCCCCTAGCACCGAAGAAACCCACGACACCTATTTGGATGCCACCATTACCGAGCAGCTGCAAGAAACCTTGGTCAGTACCCTAGAAGGCATTGATTCGACCGAAGCACTGGGCATTAGCTAAATCTTGATGTCTCGGTGCGTGCAATACCCCAGCCCCGCGTACCAGCGGGGCTTTTTGCGAGTGCTTGTTGGGGAGAGGTTCCGCTATGGGGTCTCTGCCCTTTTTATGTCGAGTATGCCTGTGCGCCTTTCCCTTTTTGTCTGCCGCCTCGCTGTTTTGGAGGGGTGTGCCAGTGCGTTGCCTACTGAGGCAGCTGACCATTCGAGCCGATTTATCAGTTGTGCGTAAAACCTCGCCCTTCAGGGCGGGGATGGATAGCGCGGAC
>OCVT010000128.1_pt1 | contig 26045 bp, 21 predicted proteins | sample 1539111 | NCBI WGS metagenome assembly OCVT01 (sample SAMEA3991482, study PRJEB22521) | metagenome | biome: anthropogenic terrestrial biome; feature: sewage plant; material: raw primary sludge | place: Sweden | collected 2012-09-26 | reverse complement strand
CATCCGAAAAAAAGAGTATATATTACGCTTTTTTTTGAAAAAGGGTTACCTTTGCAAAGAAAATATTTGAATCAATATAATTTAGAATTTATGAAAAGAGACTCAGCAGTTTTCGATTTAATCGAGAAAGAGCATCAGCGCCAAGTTAGAGGCATAGAACTTATTGCTTCAGAGAATTTCGTCAGTGACGAAGTCATGAGAGCTATGGGATCTTGCTTGACAAACAAATACGCCGAAGGCCTTCCTGGCAAACGCTACTATGGCGGTTGCCAAGTTGTAGACGAAGTAGAGCGTTTAGCTATCTCGCGTTTAAAGAAGTTGTTCGGAGCAGAATGGGTAAATGTACAGCCACATTCAGGAGCACAAGCAAATGCTGCCGTTTTTTTAGCATGCCTTAAAGCTGGTGATAAATTCATGGGATTGAATCTGTCTCACGGAGGTCATTTATCCCATGGCTCAGCCGTAAACTTCTCAGGCCTGATTTTCAATGCTTGTTGTTATAATGTCAACAAAGAAACAGGACGAGTCGATTACGAAGAACTAGAAAAAATAGCCTTGCAAGAACGTCCTAAATTAATTATTGCAGGAGCCTCAGCCTACTCTCGCGAATGGGATTATGAATTCATCCGCAAAGTGGCAGACAAGATTGGAGCAATTTTCATGGTTGACATGGCACATCCCGCAGGTCTGATCGCTGCTGGTTTACTGAAAAATCCACTAAAGTATGCTCATATCGTTACAAGTACTACACACAAGACTCTTCGTGGCCCTCGTGGTGGCATCATTTTGTTAGGAAAGGATTTTGATAATCCTTGGGGATTAAAGACGACTAAAGGTGAGATTAAAAAGATGTCACAACTTCTTGACTCTGCTGTATTCCCTGGCATTCAGGGTGGACCTTTAGAGCATGTTATTGCAGGAAAAGCTGTTGCTTTTGGTGAAGCTCTTCAACCAGAATATAAAGAATATGCCAAACAAGTTCAAAAAAATGCAGCTGTTATGGCTAAAGCTTTTATGGACAAAGGTTATGATATTATCTCTGGTGGAACAGACAATCATAGCATGTTGGTAGATTTGCGCACCAAATTTCCAGAATTGACTGGCCGTGTTGCTGAGCAGGCTTTGGTTGCAGCTGACATCACCACCAATAAAAACATGGTACCATTCGATACACGTTCTCCATTCCAGACTTCTGGCCTTCGCTTCGGAACACCAGCTATCACAACTCGTGGAGGAAAAGAAGACCTAATGGAGGAAATTGTTGAATTGATAGATACTGTTCTTTCTGATCCTGAAAATGATAAAAACATTAAATCAGTCAGAGAAAAAGTTAACAGCATCATGTACGACTACCCTATGTTCGCTTGGTAATTAGCACATTAAGATGATAAACAAAGGCGCGTTCTCATAATGATGGGCGCGCCTTTTTTATAGAGCTGATTCAAATATAAAATAAACAAAACTCACATAACACATGAAAAAATTATTATTTGCAGGAAATCTTGCTCTTATCGGCATCATTACTCTGCATTCCGCTTGTTCTACAAAACAACAAGATACCATAAAAGACACGATTAGCAGCTACAACATTATAAGCAATAACTTCAAAAATGACTCTTTAAAATTTGTTATTGCTGACAAAGACTCTACTCTACGCATTATAGCTGTAAACAAAAGAATAATTGGCGAGATGGAGAAAAAACAGTTTTTTAACATTGTCATTCAAAGAACAAATGATTCAACAATGGCCCAAGCTATCTCTATTATCCCATTAGATTCAACTGCCCAAAATAAAGAATCTTTGAAATTGATAGAAGCAGATGCTGATGACATTGATGATTTTAAACGACACAGTAATGCGTCATTTGCAATAATAGATAAACCCAATGGTGACATGGTTGTTGTAAATACACCCAAAAAGGAAATCAGTCGCATGTTACGATTAGAATCCTTTAAATTCTTTTATTATAAGAATTGGGATGGCAAATATTACTATGACCACATTGAAAACCCATCAGAATAATATGAATAGCATTGTTATTATTGGAGCTTCTAGTGGAATTGGCAAAGAAGTAGCTAAAATTCTTATTTTAAAGGGTTGGAGAGTCGGATTGGGTTGTAGAAGAACAAAACTACTAGAGGATTTAAAACAGATAAATCCTCTAAATGTATTTTGTCAGTATGTTGATGTCACACAAGAATCAGCCCAAACTGATATCGAAACTCTTCTCGCCCAAATGGGGCATATAGACTGCTATTTGCATATTGCTGGAATAGGATTCCAAAATAACGATCTTGACATAAACATAGAAGAGTCCATTATAAGAACCAATGGAGAAGGCTTTGTCCGCTCTATCACTACCGCTTATAATTATTTCAAACAAAAATCGGAAGGAGGCCACATCGCAGCTGTTACATCCATAGCAGGAACAAAGGGACTTGGAGCTGCACCTGCATACAGTGCCACAAAAAGAATGCAATCATGTTACATACAGGCACTAGCCCAAAAAGCCCATATGCAAACATGTAAAATCACGTTCTCTGACATCCAGCCCGGATTTGTACATACTGCATTGTTAGACGATACTCATCATTATCCATTACAACTCAATCCTACGAATGTCGCTAAATCAATTATCAATACCATTGTTCATAAAAAAAGACGTGTTGTAATAGATTGGAAATATTCATTGGTTACTGTTATATGGAAAATGATTCCAAATTATATTTGGGAAAGACTTCGAATACAAAATTAAAACACGCCACAATCATGAGCCAAGAACAAGACAATAATCAAAACAAAACAAATGTAAAACAGATATTCACAGAATATCTTAAGGCTCATGCTCTTCGCAAAACACCCGAACGATTTGCGATTCTGGATAAGGTATATTCTATTGAAGGGCATTTTGATATTGAACAATTATACAAATATATGATTGAAGCAAAATATCCTGTCAGTAGAGCTACTTTATACAACAACATTGCCATACTTTTGGATGCGAATTTGCTCATACGTCACCATATCAATAATATGGCTCAATATGAGAAAACACAGAATAATGGCGTTCATAACCATCTTATATGCACGATGTGCGGAAAGGTAAAAGAATTTACCAATCAAAATATAATTAGGGCTATCAGGTCTAAAAAAATCACTAATTTCTCACCCTCCCACTATTCTTTGTATATATATGGTTTATGCAGCAAATGCGCCCGAAAACAAGCAGAAGAGATTAAAGCAATAAACCTAGGAAAACATAAGGATTAAAATTCATTTTTTTATTGATCCCATTTTTTCTTGAATTTTAACTAATTCATCTCGTAATTGTGCTGCTTCAATAAAATCCAGATTTTTGGCTGCGGTCATCATATCTTTACGAGTCCGTTCTTCCAATTGTTCCAAATCGGTCCTATTCATGAACTCCACTACGGGATCCGCGGCAATTTTCTCATCAATCTCCGAATAATATTTTTTTGGCTTATTCTTTTCTCTATCTTGAGCATCCGCAACAGTTGCCAAAGAGGAAGTATGGTGAGTTTTACTTAACGCAGTCGGTATTATATGGTGCTCTTCATTGTATGCCATCTGAAGGGCTCTACGTCTATTTGTTTCGTCTATTGTTTGCTGCATACTATATGTTATTGTATCAGCATACATAATAACCAAACCATTCAAATTGCGGGCTGCTCTTCCTGCCGTCTGAGTTAATGATCTATTGGAACGTAAAAAGCCCTCTTTATCGGCATCTAAGATAGCAACCAAAGATACCTCAGGCAAATCCAATCCTTCCCTAAGCAAATTAACTCCTACCAAAACATCAAAAAGTCCATTTCTCAAATCTTCCAATATTTTCACCCGTTCCATGGTATCAACATCAGAATGTATATAGTTGCTTCTGATTCCCATTTTTTCCAAATAGGCTTGAAGTTCTTCCGCCATACGTTTAGTAAGAGTTGTCACCAATACTCGTTCGTCTTTTTCCGCTCTTTTCTGTATTTCTTCTATTAAATCGTCTATTTGATTTTGACTTGGTCTAACCTCAATTATAGGATCCAACAAACCTGTAGGACGTATCACTTGTTCAACTATAACACCTTCGGCCTTTTGTAATTCGTAATCAGCTGGAGTTGCACTAACAAATACGATTTGCTTTGCTAATGATTCAAACTCATCAAATGTTAGAGGCCTATTGTCTTTTGCTGCTGGCAATCGGAAACCATAATCAACCAAAGTGTTTTTTCTTGCATGATCACCACCATACATAGCCCTGATTTGAGGCACTGTTACATGGCTTTCATCTATCATCACCATAAAATCTTTCGGAAAATAATCCAAGATGCAAAATGGACGCTGACCTGGCTGACGCCTGTCAAAATATCTAGAATAATTTTCTATACCAGAACAATGTCCCAGCTCCCGAATCATCTCCATGTCATAATTCACCCGTTCATTCAAACGCTTGGCTTCTCCCATTTTACCCACGGACTCCAATTCTGCCACTCTTTTCAATAAATCATCACCAATTTCAATCAAGGCTCTCTGCACATCATCTTTACTTGCAACAAACAAGTTGGCCGCGTATATCTTTATGCCATCAAAATTTTCCATATGGACACCGGATATTGGATCTATTGATTCAATCCCATCAATTTCATCCCCCCAAAATGTAACCCTGACAATAAAATCCGAATCAGACAAATAAATATCGACAGTGTCTCCTTTTACTCTGAAATTACCTCTATTCAGCTCCACCTCATTGCGTGTATAATATATATCCACCAGAGAACGCAAAAAGGCATTTAAAACCAGTTTCTGCCCCACTTTTATAAAAATTGTACTATTATAATAGTCAGTGGGGTTTCCCATGCCATACAAGCAAGAAACAGAAGAGACAACGATGACATCTCTACGACCAGAAAGTAACGCGGACACAGTGGCCATCCTTAATTTTTCTATTTCATCATTTATTGATAGGTCCTTCTCTATATAGGTATCAGTATTCGGCAAATAGGCCTCTGGTTGATAATAGTCATAATAGGATACAAAATACTCCACTGCATTGTCTGGAAAAAAATTTTTAAACTCTCCATACAACTGTGCAGCTAATGTCTTATTGTGGCTTAATATCAGGGTGGGTTTCTGAACTTGATCTATCACATTGGCCATTGTAAAAGTCTTACCAGACCCTGTAACCCCAAGCAACACCTGATAAGGCACACCGGATTGGACGCCCTCTACCAATTGCTTAATAGCCTGAGGCTGATCGCCAGTAGCCTCGTATTCTGATGTCAATTTGAAATTCATGATTTTTCCATCCCTTTTTTGCAAAATTAATAATTGGATATGAGAAAAGGAACTGCATTTACTTTTAAATAGTAATTGGAAAACATTAAATTTGCAGACAAGACATTCAAAATGAGGAATTCAATCATTACCATTATTCTTATATTGCTATTGACATTATTGTTCTTTGTTGATTTGACAATGGGAAGTTCTCAAATTTCACTTCGCGAGTTTTCAAATACATTTAATAATACCAATCCGATCAGCAATATTCTTGTCAACTTAAGATTAACAAGAGCAATTACAGCAATTGTAACAGGAGCAGCATTATCTGTGGCTGGAGTTCTTATGCAAACGTTATTTTTTAATCCTTTGGCTGGACCTTATGTACTTGGCATTAGTTCTGGCGCCAGTCTTGGAGTTGCAATTCTCACAATGGCGGCCTCTTTTTGTGGTTTTTCTCCATACTTTTTAGGTAATTGGTCTTTCGTTCTTTTCGCTATTACAGGTGCATCTCTTGTTCTACTTGCCGTTTCCATTGCATCGGCCCACGTTAAAAATTCCGTAACCCTGCTTATTGTAGGCATTATGTTCGGCAGCATGGTAAGTGCCATCATAAGTTTATTACAAAGCATAAGTGACCCAGATTCTCTAAAACTATTCATAAATTGGACTATGGGAAATTTGGATACCGTTACATGGGAACAACTAAAAATTCTCACACCATGCATCATAACATGCTTATGTCTTTCTATTTTTCTACACAAAAAATTAGACTCCTTGCTTATGGGCGAAGAATATGCAAGTAGTCTTGGCGTGAATATCAAAATGCTACGACTAAAAGTCATTATTCTTACCAGTATATTATCAGGAATTAGCACAGCCTTTACTGGACCAATCGGATTTATTGGATTAGCCGTACCTCATATTGCAAAAGGTATCTATCGCACTGCATTGCACCACTCCATATTACCAGCCTCTATGCTCTGCGGATCCATTTTACTTTTAGCGTGTGACATTATTTCTCATATTCCTCAATCTGGTTATGTACTCCCTATTAACGCAATATGCGCACTTATAGGAGCACCATTCATCGTGTTCATAGTTCTTAAAAAGTTGTAAAATGAATTTTCAATTACAAAATCTTTCCATCGGTTACGACCATCACATGGTAAAAAGGGATATCAATATTTCTGCCGAGAGTGGCCAACTTATTTGTTTGATAGGGAAAAATGGATGTGGAAAATCAACTCTAATCAGAACTTTATCTGGATACCTGCCTATGCTGTCAGGAAACATTTTGATAAATGGGAAAAACATGATATCTATGAGTTCCAGACAAAAGGCCACTCAAATAAGTATTGTGTTGACCGAATCATCTCATTCTGATTGGTTAACTGTTGATGATGTTGTATCAATGGGACGTATCCCCTATAGTAATTGGACTGGTAATCTTCAGAATAACGACAAAATAATAATTGAGAATGCCATAAAGGATGCTAATATTGGGGACCTCAGATACAGACATATTGATAGCTTATCTGACGGAGAAAAAGAACGCGTATTTATAGCCAAAGCTATAGCACAGGACACTCCTATCATATTATTGGATGAACCTATATCTCATCTTGATATACCCAACAGAATAGAAACTTTACATTTGTTACAGAAATTGTCACACCAATCAAACAAAATAATAATAGTTTCCATTCATGAAATAAAATTGGCTCTTAGATATGCTGATGAGATTTGGATGATAAAGAATGATGAGCTCATTAATGGAATTCCTGAAGACTTGGTTATAAATGGAACTATGGAGAATTTTTTCGAACCTCTGTCTTTCGACACTTTAAATGGCGATTATATACTTGTCAACAAAAACAATATAGGATTTGTAAATGTAAAAGGAGAAGAAAGCATCAACTTGCACTGGACAAAATTGGCACTTAACCGCATCGGTTTTATAATCAACAAAGATGCGGATTGTGAAATATATGTAAACTTGGACAACTGGATATTAAAACGTTTTGGAAAAGAAAAAACAATCACCAGTATTGGGGATTTGATAAAGGAACTTCGTCAACATAGGTAAACATAAAAGGATTACATTCTTAAACCTTCCAAATGTTTTTTAAGAATTTGAAAACAACTGTATATAGATTTAGAAAAATTATTATCTGATATTTCTCTCTCTATTATTCCATTATTCGTTTCGACCTTGATTTTTACAATTCGTTCGTTCATTATTTCATCAAGATTGGCCAATTCCTTTTCATTATATTGTACGCCGTATGCTATAGATACACAATGCGCATTTGTAGTAGATTCATACGAATCTGAACTTTTATTTTGAGAGTTTCTCAACAAAATAATATTTCCATCTATTGTTATCAGCTGCAATGTATTCCCTTTATCTATGGCCCAATCACCTTCATTCTCTAGTTGCAGATTTAAACTAAAAAATGTTTGCATTGACTGATTATAAGCAATACCCAAACTAACATTGCCTCTATGACCATGATCATCATATGCAGGCATAAATGTAGTGGTAATAAATCGTCCATTTGCCGTCGTCTCATCCTTAGCTATTGTTTGGGAATCAACACACAGCACATACATCATCAATATATATATAAATAAAATTCTTTTCATTTGAGAACGCATTGCATAAGCATTAACAAAAATAATAAATGTCATGGAAATAAATGCGATAAACATCAAACTTGTAAGTATTTTATTTCTTTTTCTTCTGACATACAGATATCAGTTTTTAATGTTAATGGTTATTTTCTCGTTCCTGCATCACAAAATCATGCCAACGTTCATTATTCTTATACATTTGCGATAGTCCAGAAGGAATTATTAATTGACAAGCTGTAGAAATTCCAGTAAAAGAATTTTCATGAATTATTGGAGGTTCAATTGAGTCACAAATAATGGTAGACAAAGAAGAACAATTTTCAAAGGATTCTTTTCCTATAAGATGTGCTCGTTTGGGCAAATGAATCTCAGATAATTTAACACAGTCAACAAAAGCGGAATCTCCTATGGTATCAAGTCTATTGGGCAAATGAATAGATTGTAAATTCCGACATTTTTCAAATACCCTATCAGGAATATCCTCCAAATCATCCGGCAATGCCACATACTTCAATTCGCCACAACCAGAAAACACTGATTCTGTTAATATTACCGATTCAGCATCTTTTAAATCAATCACTTGCAGAGAGCTATGAGCCAAACCTCCGAGCAGAGCAAGATCGGAGGCTCCGACCTCTCCCATCACTTTTATTTTAGGCAAAACAGCCCACTCACACACCGAAAGTCGGTCTCTCAATGTGTTGGGTTCTCCCAAGGCTATTACCATTATGTCTGATTCATCAACCATTATATCTCTATTTCTGTTATTTGTTTTCAAAGTTAACAAAAAGTCAACAACAAATCATGATATAAAAAACAAAGGGTCCAACTATTTAAAGTCAGACCCTTTTGTTCAGTTTTTATGTATTCAGAATTTAATGCTTAAAGATTTCCCTTTAAATAAAATTGTTAATACATAAACTTTGGTATTATCAGCTGACAATACGACATCGTTTGAATCGGCTATTGTCTTATGCACCAAATGTCCATCCACATCAAACAATGTCAATTCTGCTCCTTCTGGGACATCATAAAGATGTACAGCTCCCTTATCCAGGAAAAATCCGACTGGACATGAAGAACTATCAGCCAAAGAAATCACACTTGAAGAAGATGTATCGGCAGATGTGCCTGTGATTTTTCCACAAATAACACCACGACCATTGGTTCCAAAATATACCACACCATAAGTGCGCATATCACCAGTCACAGCATAATTGATTGATCCATACTGATGATTGTCATCATTTATTCGCTCCCATGTTACGCCTTTATCTATAGAACGATATACTCCAGATTTTTTATTTACCACTCCCGTTATATAAATCGCGGGATATGCCTTTCCGACTGCAGCCTTACCAAATCCTACAATATCAGCTTGCTGAACAGCTGTTGAAGGCTGGATGAAAGTTTTTCCTCCGTCTTCTGTCATCCATAAACCTTTAGTCCCACAAGGAATCCAGACATTACCTTTATAACCAGGTACTGCTTTTATTTTGCAGACTCCCGTTGGAAAAGAATCCATAGTAGAGCTTGCCAAAGTATTGGAAACTATGTCATACTTATAAAACTTGCTATCAAAATAAGCATAAAACAAGGAATCGTTTACACGGTCAGAAGCCACATAACATCCATTAGGAAGAACCGAAATGGCAGATGTTCCATAAGGTTTTCCTCCATATACGCCCTTATCCATTGTCGACCAAACAAAATAAGTTCCCATGGCCGACATGGCAACCACACCATCCTTTGCCTTCATACAATGTTCGTATGATTTGGCCCAACTCAAACCTCCGTCGCTTGATGTCGCAATATTGCAAGAATCTTCATATTGATCCGGTGATGAAGTTCCTACTCTGACAACACTTTTAGGATTCAACTCTGCATAATCAATACTGGAGGTATGTCCAAAACGTGGAGTCTGAAACATTTGTACTGGAGTATCGATATCAGTGTGAGTAAATCCTCCAATATCACCAACTCCAGTTATCAATTTCACTTTTCCGTCAGCCGTTGGAGGTACTGCCAAAGAAAGAACCGCACATTCTTCAATGCCATCACCCCATGACGATAGATGCATTTTTTTACTTCCTGTCGTATCAGAAAAATCAGTCAGATTACTTGTTCCATAAACTGTTGCGCCAGTTCCATACATCATTTCGTTTGAATTAAAAGGATTAATTTCAATGTCTCCTATCATCCAGCCTAATTTTGGCTGAACCACATCAGGGAAACGACTATCTGAAATACCCCAATTCAACCATTTGAAATCACCAATACTTATATCGTAATGAAATCTTGCCGATGGATACGATGTCCAAGTGAAACTGCGATACCAACTTTTGCCACCATCCTCAGAATAAAAAAGAATAGCATCAGGCCAATAACTATTAAGTGTGGAAACTATAATATGTTTGGGATTCTGTCTATCCACAGAGATTCCTCCATAGCCAAAATATGGCTTTTCCGTCTGAAGCACTGCTGTATGATAAACCTCATCAATCTCACGCGCATGAGGCGTTATGTCTATCCATTTCTTTTCATAAATATTATACTTCCAAACCTCTCCATAACTACCATCATAAGGCCCACATTTATTGTTATACGATAAATATAGGCAACTATCACATATAATACCATGATGAGGCATTATATGGACTTGATTCTTTTTCATTGCCGTGTCAGATGGTTCATAAGAAGCATATTCGGGCTGTCCTGCAATAGCCTCCCAAGTTACGCCAGCATCATCACTCTCATATACAGTAGGCCCAGTCGCCTGTTCTGCTCCCACAAAAATCCGCTTGCTTGGTTGACCAAATACAGAACTGGTTGTATCAAAAGCAATCCATCCAATTCCTATTTTATCAGCAGTATAGGCATATTCAGGATCCTGAACAAAATCTCCATCTACAGGAAAAGAAGATACTTTTTTCCACGTTTTACCTGAATCTATTGACTTCCATAATCCATTGCCCGAACGAGCTCCAAAATATAGAATACTATGGCAATTAGGGTCAATCATCAGACGTTCTCCAATGCTTCTGCCTGGCATGTTACCGCCAAACTTAATAGGCATTTCATACCGTTCCCATGTATTGCCATAATCTGTAGATCGAAGTATCATACCATTCATATTAGTCCAATTATTGGTATATGTACCTGCTGCAAAATAGCAAATATTAGGTTCTACAGGGTCTGTAGCGAAAGACTCACCACCTAGCATATTCCACTCTTCGGGTGACACGAAATCCGTGAGAGGAATCCATTTCTTGCTTGTCGGGTCCTGTCTATACAAACCGCCCATATCCGTGCGGATGTAAACAAGGCCCTTTTCACTTTCATTATAGATGATTCCGGGGATAAAACCTCCTCCTCCACCTATTTTCACATTTTGCCATGTGTATATGTCTCTGGCCATAGTAGAGACACTAACACAACTAGCACAAATCAGGCATACGGCTGCCCGCTTATATAAGGAACAAGAAGTGTTGGCAACTTTCCTTAAATCAAAAAATGTAAACATGTATTATTGTGTATTATTATATGTATGCAGTCCGTTCAAAGACATTAAATACCACACAAAAATAGCTAACATTTATCAAAAGCGATAATCAAGTCAAAAAAAATTTGACAGATTTGAATTTTTATTGACCCACAACAGCCATCAAAGCCGACTTGTCATTATTATAATCACCTAATTTAACTGGTGTGATTTGATTTACTAGCATTTTGCTATACGGACGTTGCACACGTACATAATTAGCCGTAAAACCATGCATATAGTCTCCACTCCTTTTTTCCTCCCAAAGCACATCCATAGTTGCCCCCTGTTGTTCTCCATAAAATTTGAGTCTCTTCTGTTCCGACAATAGGTGTAAAACCTCACTTCGCCGTTTCTTTTCTACGGGAGATACCTCCATACCAATTTGCAATGCTTGCGTGTTTGGACGCTCCGAATAGGAAAAGACATGCAACTGAGAAATATCAAGGCTATCAAGAAAACAAACCGAATCTTCAAAACGGTCTAATGTTTCTCCATTCATACCGACTATTACATCTACACCAATAAAGGCATTCGGCATCAATGACTTGATTTGGCATACCTTGTCCGCAAATAAAGCCCTATTGTAGCGTCTCTTCATCAAACTCAGTATTTCATCATTTCCCGATTGCAAAGGAATATGAAAATGAGGCACAAATTTGGTTGAATTAGTCGTATAGGCTATAATTTCATCAGTAAGAAGATCTGGTTCTAACGAAGATATACGATATCTCTGAATTCCATCAACCATATCTAAAGCCTTTATCAAATCCAAAAAAGTTTCACCAGTTGTTTTTCCAAAATCTCCTATATTCACACCTGTAATCACAATTTCCTTGGCCCCATTTATGGCTGCCATTTTAGCTTGACGGACTGTATCATCAACGGTTGCATTCCGACTACGCCCACGAGCTATTGGAATTGTACAATATGAACAAAAATAATCACATCCATCTTGCACTTTCAGAAAATAACGGGTTCGGTCCCCCCTGGTACATGTCGGAAAAAACATTTTTATTTCTGATCTGTTTGATGATAAAACAAGAGCTTGCTTTCGTTTTTCCAATCCTGCCAAATGACTTATGATGTCAAATTTTTGCTGAGAACCCAAAATCAAATCAACCCCCTCTATTTGAGATATTTCTTCTGGCTTCAATTGAGCATAACAACCCGTGACAATTACAAAAGCACCAGGATTTTTATTTATCATCTGTTTTATCGCCTGACGTCCTTTTCTGTCGGCCACTTCAGTAACAGAACAGGTATTAACAACACAAACATCGGCTACTTCGTTGCTTTTAGCTTTTTTGAAACCATTATCTAACAATAACTTTCCAATATATGAAGTTTCTACAAAATTGAGTTTACACCCCAGCGTATGGAAAGCCACTTTTTTATCTTTAAAAAAGGTCGAATCTATCATATTTTCACATATTAACATTGGGTCTTAAATCCCGCATCAAAAACACACTCCTTTATCCTATCGACAGAACACACCTTGTCATCAAACGTTATGACAGCCAACCGACTTTCAAGATTTACAGTTGCACTTTTCACCCCATCCATTAAATTAAAGGACCGCTGCAAACGCTCTGCACAATGATTACATTTCATTCCTTCTATCTTTAACGTGATTTCCATGTTTTTATTTGTTTTTGTTGACCTTAAGACCATCTATGCAAAATTAACAAAAAAGAGAGTTCTGTTTGTTGTTTACAAATAAAAATCTGTTTGGGTTATTAGCTAAATCAAAGTATATTTGCATAACAAAGACATAAACTCAAAATGGCAAATATAACAAATGAATTGACCGAATTAATAGGTAACACGCCTATGTTGGATTTAAAACGATTCGGTTGTAAACATGGTGCGAAAGCCCGCCTAATTGGCAAATTGGAAGAATACAATCCAGCAGGAAGTGCAAAAGATAGAATAGCTCTGCAAATGATTGTCGATGCTGAAAAACAGGGAAAATTGAAACCTGGAGCCACCATTATAGAACCCACCAGTGGCAATACAGGCGTAGGTCTGGCCTTTGTGGCTGCGGTGAGAGGTTATAAAGCTATTATGGTTTTGCCTGAAACGATGAGCGTGGAGCGCCGTACTCTACTTCGTGCTTATGGAGCGAAGGTTGAATTAACGCCAGGTGATAAAGGTATGCAAGGCTCCATAGATAGAGCTATAGAGCTTGAGAAAGAGATTCCTGGCTCCATTATTTTGCAACAGTTTTCCAATCCTTCTAATCCATTGGCCCATTACAATACCACAGCAAACGAGATATGGCAAGATACAGACGGGAAAGTAGATATTTTTGTAGCTGGTGTAGGAACGGGAGGTACAGTCTGTGGTACTGGCAAAAGATTGAAAGAACTAAATCCTGAAATAAAAGTCATTGCCGTTGAACCTTATTCTTCACAAGTATTAGCAGGAAAAAAAGCAGGTGCACACAAGTTACAAGGTTTAGGTGCCAATTTCATTCCCAAGAATTTTGAAAAACAATATATTGATGAGATTTTCCCTGTAAAAGACGATGAAGCCATTCTCGCCGCACGTCAGCTGCCACAAGAAGAAGGTTTATTAGTTGGTATATCTTCTGGTGCTGCTGTTTATGCAGCTCTGCAAATATCTCTTCGTCCAGAAAATGAAGGAAAAAACATCGTTGTATTATTGCCTGATACAGGCGAACGATATCTTTCCACTTTATTATATGCCTTCGAAGAATATCCTCTGTAACACTTATAAAAAATAGAAAGACTCAGATAAATACATTTTCAAAGTTTTTCTCTAAAATAAAATCCTGCCATCTGATATATCAGATGGCAGGATTTATCATTTTCACCTCTTCCTTTTTCTTAATCCATTCATTAGAGTGTCTATTATCAATTCTCGTTTGTGTATTGTGATACGATCAAATTCACCACGAACATACGGAATCTCAAACCCTTTAAGAGCATAATGCAATGACAGGGCCGTAAAATCAGGATCTCTCCACTCAAACACCCCTTTATCCATACCCTCTTTCAAAATATCCCTAAGAATACTTTTTTCCCGAAAATCAAGTCGACGTCTAACTCGTTCTACACGTTGCACATCCAGAAAAAACTCAGCCTTCAGTTCTCCATTTCGTACCACAATTTCCTTGATGGCATCCATTCGTACATAGATATACTCCACCAATTTCTCATCAGGACCCATGTTTTTTCGGTCAACCACAAACTTGAGTTTTTCTGAAAGTTGGCGCAATTCCGTTTGAATGACAGCCACATAGATAGCATCCTTATTATTAAAATAAGTATACAAAGTACGCCTACCTTTTTTAGATATATTGGCAATATCGTTCATGGTTGTTCCTCCAAACCCTTTTTCTGCAAAAAGTTTGCGAGCGACATCCACCAATAATTCCTTTGTTTTAAGAGCAGATTCAATCATTGGGAAAATAATATTTGCCATTAGAAAAAAAAGAAATTCCAACTATCAGGAAACTGATAATTGGAACTTTGAATTGGTGCCCAGGACAGGACTCGAACCTGCAAGACCTTGCGGTCATTAGTACCTGAAACTAACGCGTCTACCAATTTCGCCACTTGGGCATTTGTTTTGACAGCGCAAAGATAGGACTTTTTTTTTGTTCCACGAAAAAAAACGTCTTTTTTTTGATAAAAAAACATTTTTAATTTCAACTTTTTGGCAAACAAAAAGTTACGAAACCCAAAAGTCAACAACTATTTGGCAGAACGCAATAAATTTAGAGTTCCTTTCTTATCATAATCAGTACCATCAGTTCCTTTTGCTGTTATAATGTAGAAATATACTCCAGTGGGTGCTTCACTACTGCCAATCTTACCATCCCAACCCTCCGTTATATCATCTGAATCATAAATTTTTCTTCCCCACTGATTGTATATTCGACATGTATAAGACTTTATAGATGAATATGCCACCTTAAACTTATCATTTTTCCCGTCTCCATTTGGAGTAAATGTATTGGGAATATACAGTGCTGAGGAAACGATTTTAAAGCAACCAGCTGATTCATAATCACATCCACTTTTTTTATTTTTTACAATGAGTTTGATGCAATGAGTTCCTGCTTCTGAAAACTTATAATTAAAAATTGTTGGCTTGTTATATATTGTATATGGATTAGTGAATGCACTATCCGATGCTATCTGCCATTGTATATCATCAACTTTCGGACTAGCATTACTTTTCAAATCGAGATATAGGGGTCCTGTATATGGATTAGTGAATGCACTATCCGATGCTATTTGCCATTGTATATCATCAACTTTCGGACTAGCATTACTTTTCAAATCGAGAAATAGAGGTCCTGAACTACGAAACGTAGCACCACCGTCAAAATAATACACCACATGTCCCTCTGAATCATGCTCAAATCCAGATTCCTCGTCTATTTCATTCTCGGCCTTATCCGATGTCGAATATTGAGGGAATGCATTAACCGCCGTGGTGAAAAAGGTATCAGTCGTCATCTTCCAATCATACCCATCCTCTGTAATATCAAATGTGGTATTTACTGTGGGGATATCTGTAATTACGAATAGAGAATCACTCTTCACCGAAACCGATTTTGAAAATATCGTATCTCCGGCTTGCATTTCGAAAACATCATAAGTGAACTGCAGAGTCCGTCTCACCGGCATTTGATAATCCGACAAGGACAAATAGGTCATACGGGGTTCGACTATCAACGGCAATTGATTACAATACGATGTATCTGATTGCCATTTCACAGAAGATACAACCTTATGAGGAGTCAACCAAACATATTTTCGAATTTTATTTCCTGCCGAATCCGATGCTTCGACAAGGTAACCATTTCCTATGGAGACACCATTGACCCAAGTAGAGTCCCCCACGACATTAAAATTAGAGATCTCTGACAAATTGTATACTGAAGATGTGGAAAACTGGGACCATCTACAATTGTACAGACTATCTTGCCCTGAAAACACACACGATATAGACGATTTTGAAGATATCGTATCTATAACATAGACCTCTTCTTGACCATTTGTTGTTGTCAAATAATCATCATGATAAGCACTATATTTAGCCTTGGAAATAGAAAAAGATGTGGATGCGAAGCACGCCATACCTGTCATAAACACTCCAATTAGGAATAAAATACATTTTCTCATGTAGATAAGATAAAAAATATATACGTTGCGAAGTTACTAAAAAGAATCAAACAGAATCACGTTTTACCATATTTTTGCCCATTAACCAAATAGTAAACGCAGAATACGACCATAATGTTACACAATAACAATTAACCCACGCCACGAAATAACAAATGATTTATCAAAAAAACATATCTGCCCATTTTTCTCACTCTCTATTATTTCCTATTTTTGTTGATTTATCAAAAAAACATATCCGCCCATTTTTCTCACTCTCTATTATTTCCTATTTTTGTAAAAAGTAAAAAAAATGGCACACAAGAAAAAAGAATTACCCATATTAGAAAACATAGAAATAACAGGAGTTGCAGGCGAAGGTAAAGCTATTGCCAAGGTTGACGAAATGGTTATTTTCACTCAATATGCAGTCCCTGGAGACATCGTTGATATACAAATAACGAGAAAAAAACATAGTTTCATGGAAGGGCGGGTGGTCAAATTCCACACATATTCCACCCAAAGATGTGAACCGTTTTGTTCTCACTATGGTGTATGCGGTGGTTGCAAATGGCAAATTTTACCTTATGAGGAACAAATACGTTACAAACAACAACAAGTTGAAGACTGTCTGCAACGCATAGGGAAAATACCATTACCTGCGGTAAATCCCATTTTAGGTTCGCACAAGACCATGTTCTATCGGAATAAACTCGAGTTCTCTTTTTCCAACAAAAGATGGCTGACCGCAGAAGAAATAAAAGAAGGTAAAAACATCATTGACAACAATGCATTAGGTTTCCATATACCAGGAATGTTCGACAAAATATTGGATATAGACCACTGCTACCTTCAGAACGAATTGTCTGACAATATACGTCTTGCCATCCGACAATATGCTATTAAACAGAACTTGGAATTCTATGACATCCGCAACAAGAGCGGTTTTATGAGAAGCATTATTATCAGGACCAATGAAAAAGGAGACGTAATGCTTATTGTGGTTTTCTTCCACGAAGATGTTGAGGCTCGTGAAAAGCTATTAAACTACATGTGCGACCAATTTCCTCAAATAAGTTCGCTTATTTATTATATTAATGACAAATGTAATGATATGCTTACTGATTTGGAACCCCACTTGTTCAGAGGTAAAGATCACATTGTAGAAGAAATGGAAGGGCTAAAATTCAAAGTCGGTCCTAAATCCTTTTATCAGACGAACACGTTGCAAGCTTACGAATTATATAAAGTTGCAAGGAATTTCGCTCAACTGACAGGAAAAGAACTTGTTTACGATTTGTATACAGGTACAGGAACCATAGCCTGTTTTATCGCAAAAATGGCAAAACAAGTAATCGGTATCGAATATGTACCAGAAGCCATTGAAGATGCCAAAGTAAATGCCCAAAACAATAACTTGGACAATACTTTATTCTATTCTGGAGACATGAAAAACATATTGACCGATGGTTTTATTCAAGAACACGGCAGGCCTGATGTTATAATTACCGACCCGCCCCGTGACGGCATGCATATTGATGTAATCAACACCATTCTCAATGCGGCCCCAAACCGTATTGTTTATGTAAGTTGCAATCCTGCAACCCAAGCTAGAGACTTGAATCTGCTAAATACAAAATATATAGTCAAAGCAATACAACCTGTTGATATGTTTCCTCATACGCAGCATGTCGAAAATGTAGTATTACTTGAGAAGATTAATATAGAATGAAAATACAAGACGTTATAAACCGCATAGAAACTTATGCCCCTTTGCATTTCCAAGAGAGCTACGACAATAGTGGAATACAAGTAGGAAACTCCTCTATGGAGGGAAACTCCTCTATGGAAGTTAAAGGTATACTGCTGACTATAGATATTACCGAGGAGGTTCTAGAAGAAGCCGTTATTAAAGGCTGCAATCTTGTTATTGCTCACCACCCTTTGCTTTTTTTGAGTCAAAAGAAGATAACAGGCTCTAATTACATACAGAGATGTATCATTTTCGCCATCAAGCACGACATAACAATATACGCAAGTCACACCAATATGGATAAAGTGAGAAAAGGTGTTAGTTGGAAAATGGCAGAAAAAATAAATCTGAAAAGATGCAAACCTTTGGCCATAGAAAACGAATACAGACTGAAATTGGTAACTTTTGTACCAACCAAACAAACTGAACAAGTTGCAAATGCTTTATACAAAGCGGGCGCAGGCATCATTGGAAATTACAGCAGTTGCAGTTATCGTTCTTCAGGACTTGGCAGTTTTAAAGCATCAGACAAGTGTCACCCGTTCTGTGGTAACATAAATGAATACCATATAGAACCTGAAGACAGATTAGAAGTAATATTAGATCCTCAAATAAAAGAAAAAGTAATTGAGGCCCTCCTTGAAACTCATCCCTACGAATGTCCCGCATATGATCTCTATGAATCAAAAGAAAGTGGAGAGTGCGGCTTAGGATGTATCGGCGAATTAGATGCACCAACAGACGCGATGACCTTTTTGAAATTAATAAAAAAAACATTCAAGACAGACTCTATTAAATACACCAGCCTTCCAAATCACCCTATCAAAAAGATTGCACTTTGCGGGGGAGCTGGCATTGAATTATTACCACAAGCAAAAGAACAGAATGCAGATATATTTATTACAGGAGATGTGAAATATCATCAGTTTTTTGATGCAGACAAACAAATAGTAATCGCCGATATTGGTCACTACGAATCAGAACAATTCACAAAAGAGATTTTTTATGATGTGATTTACGAAAAAAATGCTAATTTTGTAGTTCAATATTCAGAAATTAAAACAAATCCGATAAAATACTTATAACGGTATGTCAGAAAAGAAGGATACGAAAGAGATTTCCGTAGAAGACAAATTGAGAGCTCTATTTGATCTTCAACTAATCGAATCAGAAATTGACAAAATCAAAATTCTGAGAGGTGAACTTCCTTTAGAAGTACAAGACCTTGAAGACGAAATAGAAGGTCTACACACCCGTGCCAATAATCTTGAAAAAGATATTAAAGATGCCAATGACACTGTAATATCAAAGAAAAAAGAGATTGAGGAAGATAAAGATCTAATCGCCAAATACTCAGAACAGCAGAACAGCGTAAGGAATAACCGGGAATACGAGAATTTATCTAAAGAAATCGAATTCCAAGGTTTGAATGTTCAATTATGCGAAAAGAAAATTGCCGAATTCACTGAAGTTGCAAGAGAAAAAGCCGAAGAATTAGAAAGAACAAAGGCTCAAATTGAAGGAAGAAGTATTGATCTCGAGCAAAAGAAAAAGGAATTGGATTCCATCGTCGCTGAAACGAAACAAAAGGAAGAAGCTCTAAGAGAAGAGGCAAAAACTCATGAGAATTTAATAGACCCACGAATGTTAACAGCATTCAAAAAGGTAAGAAAGAATGCACATAACGGACTGGCTGTTGTGAGAGTTCAACGCAACGCTTGCGGTGGTTGTTTCAATCAGATTCCACCCCAGAAAAGAATTGATATCGCACAGCGCAAAAAAGTCATCGTATGTGAATATTGTGGCCGCATAATGGTCGACTTAGACCTCGGAAATGAAGAGGTAGAAAAGACAGGATATGGAATATCCTACGATGAGGAACAAGCGAAAGAAGCAAAGAAAAGCAAAAAGTAAATTTGAAATATAAATAAGAAAAAGGCGCATATTTTCATAAAAAGTAAATTTGAAATATAAATAAGAAAAAGGCGCATATGAAAATATGCGCCTTTTTCTATATCAAAAAAACGCAATCACGTAACACAACGTAATTGCGCCTCCATCCTTTTAGGATGTAATTCGAACTAAATATGAACTAAAATTAGATATAGTATCAGTCATTAGAGTAAAACAACAAAAGAATGATAAGGAAAAAACCTAACACCACTCTTAAACATTTGTCGAATTACCTTTTATAAACATACATAATAATTATGCAAATATCGTGCCAAATACAAAATAAATATGTAAAAAGTAATATTTTATTAATTAGCTCAATTGTTTGATACCAGATATTCAAAGAGAACGGAGGGAAACAATAGGAATTTCTATTTACAAAGACAACACATATTTTCTATAGCGCACAGGAAAGGGCAGCCCCGCATGGGACCGCCCTTTTCCTGTGGCAGACGGAACACTCCGCCTGTCTTCCTTCATGTGAGCGCACAAAAAAAGGTCCTCCGGTCAGAAACCTGACCGGAGGACCTTGAAGGTGGCGGCTGCCTGCTCTCCCACAGTGCGCAGTACCATCGGCGATGGCGGGCTTAACTTCTCTGTTCGGAATGGGAAGAGGTGGAACCCCGCCGCTATAGCCGCCTGAATATCCTAAAAAGAGACCCAGACCTCTGAAGAGCTTTTTTCAAGACAGAGATACGGAAACGCTTTGTAAATTGAAAAGTCTTTCGGGCAATTAGTACGCCTCGGTTTTGGCATTGCTGCCTTTACGCCTGGCGCCTATCGACGTCATCTTCTCTGACGACCCTCAAGGGAGATCTCATCTCGCGGACGGCTTCGCGCTTAGATGCTTTCAGCGCTTATCCTGACCCGACTTGGCTACCCGGCCATGCACCTGGCGGCGCAACCGGTTCACCAGCGGTCGGTCCGGCACGGTCCTCTCGTACTAGTGCCAGCTCCGCTCAAATCTCCAACGCCCGCAACAGATAGGGACCGAACTGTCTCACGACGTTCTGAACCCAGCTCGCGTGCCACTTTAATCGGCGAACAGCCGAACCCTTGGGACCTTCTCCAGCCCCAGGATGTGACGAGCCGACATCGAGGTGCCAAACCCCTCCGTCGATATGAGCTCTTGGGAGGGATCAGCCTGTTATCCCCGGAGTACCTTTTATCCTTTGAGCGACGGCCCTTCCACACGGCACCGCCGGATCACTATGCTCTTGTTTCCAACCTGTTCGGCTTGTCGGCCTCCCAGTCAAGCCCCCTTCTGCCATTGCACTCTGCGGACGGTTACCAATCGTCCTGAAGGGACCTTTAGAAGCCTCCGTTACGCTTTTGGAGGCGACCACCCCAGTCAAACTACCCGCCAAGCGCTGTCCCCCTCTTCGGGGTTAGAACCCGGACAAGCAAAGGGCCGTATTTCAACAGCGGCTCCCCGATGGCTGGCGCCACCGGCTCCAAGCCTCCGGCCTATCCTACACATCGCTTCCCCAGATCCAACGCTAAGTTGCAGTAAAGGTTCACGGGGTCTTTCCGTCCCGTTGCGGGTAATCGGCATCTTCACCGATACTACAATTTCACCGAGCTCACAGCTGAGACAGTGCCCAGATCGTTACACCATTCGTGCAGGTCGGAACTTACCCGACAAGGAATTTCGCTACCTTAGGACCGTTATAGTTACGGCCGCCGTTTACTGGGGCTTCGGCTCAACGCTTCCGCTTGCGCGTGACGTCTCCCCTTGACCTTCCAGCACCGGGCAGGTGTCAGGCCATATACTTCAACTCTCGTTTTCGCATAGCCCTGTGTTTTTGTTAAACAGTCGCCTGAGCCATTTTTCTGCGGCCAGCTCGCGCTGGCGCCCCTTTTCCCGAAGTTACGGGGCTATTTTGCCTAGTTCCTTAACCGTGAATCTCCCATACGCCTTGGTATTCTCTACCGGACCACCTGTGTCGGTTTTCGGTACTGGCTGTCCAGCGGTTATGCTTAGCGGTTTTTCTTGGAAGCGCTTCCGGTGCTTATCGCCTCCCCCGGAGGGTCGGCGTACTCTCGGTTTCCGGCTCTCGGTACGGATTTGCCTGTACCGATCGACGCCTTCCGCCTTCAACCCGGATATCCGTCACCGGGCCGCACCTTGCTCGCTTCGTCCCCGCTTCGCCCGCAAGACAGGTTCCGGAATATTGACCGGATCTGCCATCGGCTTCGGCTCTCGCCTTATCCTTAGTCCCAGACTCACCCTGATCCGACTAGCGTTGATCAGGAACCCTTGGTCTTTCGGCGGGGGGGCCTCTCGCCCCCCTTGTCGTTACTCATTCCTACATTTGCTTTTCCGGGCGCTCCAGCTCTCCTCGCGGAGGGCCTTCTATGCAGCCGGAATGCTCCCCTACCATTAATCCGCAGCTTCGGCAGACAGTTTGATGCCCGCTTATTATCCATGCACGGTCGCTCGACTAGTGAGCTGTTACGCACTCTTTGAATGAATGGCTGCTTCCGAGCCAACATCCTAGCTGTCTCTGCGACCGCACTTCGTTAGTCCAACTTAACTGCCCTTTCGGGGCCTTAGCTGACGGTCTGGATTGTTCTCCTCTCGGACGTGGACCTTAGCACCCGCGCCCTCACTGCCGGGGATCATCTCAAGGCATTCGGAGTTTGTCAGGACTTGACAGGCGGTGAAGCCCTCGCATCCAATCAGTCGCTCTACCTCCTTGAGACTGCCCCGACGCTGCCCCTAAAGGCATTTCGGGGAGTACGAGCTATCTCCAAGTTTGATTGGTCTTTCGCTCCTACCCTCAGCTCATCCGGAAGCTTTTCAACGCTTATCGGTTGGGACCTCCAGCCCGTCTTACCGGGCCTTCATCCTGGCCAAGGGTAGATCACTTGGTTTCGCGTCCCCTCTCCCTGACTATCGCGCCCTGTTCGGACTCGCTTTCGCTGCGGCTCCGGAGCTAGCGCTCCTTAACCTCGCCAACGGGAGGGACTCGTAGGATCATTATGCAAAAGGCACGCTGTCACCCCTTTCGGGGCTCCAACCGCTTGTAGGCGGCCGGTTTCAAGTTCTTTTTCACCCCCCTGTTCGGGGTGCTTTTCACCTTTCCCTCACGGTACTTGTTCGCTATCGGTCTCCAGGGAGTGTTTAGCCTTACCGGATGGTCCCGGCTGATTCATACAGAATTCCTCGTGTTCCGCACTACTTGGGATACAGCCCTCGTTGACTCGGCTTCGGCTACGCGGCTCTCACGCTCTACGGCGGGCCTTTCCAGACCCCTCGCCTCACTCTGTCCCCGATTACGGCTGTCCCGCTACCCCGCCCGGGCCTGAACCCTGGCGGTTTGGGCTATGCCCCGTTCGCTCGCCGCTACTGGGGGTATCACTTTTGTTTTCTCTTCCTGCAGGTACTGGGATGTTTCGGTTCCCTGCGTTCGCCCCGGCCAACTGGTGGCCGGTATCATTGCTGATGGGTTGCCCCATTCGGACACCCGCGGATCAACGGCTGCTTGCGCCTCCCCGCGGCGTTTCGCCGCTTGCTGCGTCCTTCCTCGCCTCCTGGAGCCTAGGTATCCACCGTCCGCCCTTGCTTTCTTTTCCTTTCTCCGCCAGGCATTCCTGCCTGGCGGCGTTCTCGTATCTCTTTCTCTACTCTCTTCAGAATGTCAATGGTCTCTTTCTCCCCCCTTGCGGGAGGATTCGCCCCGCGGACTCCTCCGCGGCGGATCACCGGTTTCCTTTCCCTCCCCTTTCGGTGAGGGCTCTGCGACTGGAGGGATTCTCTACTTCCTCGTGGAGAATAAGGGAGTCGAACCCTTGACCCCCTGCTTGCAAGGCAGGTGCTCTAAGCCAACTGAGCTAATCCCCCGTAGTCCTGTGCAGAGTTGAACTGCAGACCTCCACATTATCAGTGTGGCGCTCTAACCAACTGAGCTACGGGACTCTCCCCTCCGGTCTTCCGGCGTGTTCCTAAAAATTCCGACCTGTCCAGACTCTCAGCTCCGCCTCGGCTCCACTCTCTTTGCTCCCCTCCAGAAAGGAGGTGTTCCAACCGCACCTTCCGGTACGGTTACCTTGTTACGACTTAGCCCCAATCACCTGACTCGCCCTAGGCCGGTCCTTGCGGTCCCGGACTTTAGGCGCTTCAGACTCTCATGGCTTGACGGGCGGTGTGTACAAGGCCCGGGAACGTATTCACCGCGCCATGGCTGATGCGCGATTACTAGCGAATCCAGCTTCACGGAGCCGGGTTGCAGGCTCCGATCCGTACTGGGGCCGGCTTTCTGGGGTCCGCTTGGCGTCGCCGCTTCGCTTCTCTCTGTACCGGCCATTGTAACACGTGTGTCGCCCCGGACGTAAGGGCCGTGCTGATTTGACGTCATCCCCACCTTCCTCACACCTTACGGTGGCAGTCTCATTAGAGTCCTCAGCTTAACCTGTTAGTAACTAATGATAAGGGTTGCGCTCGTTATGGCACTTAAGCCGACACCTCACGGCACGAGCTGACGACAACCATGCAGCACCTACACAGAGACCATTGCTGGCGGACCTGTTTCCAAGTCATTCCTCTGCATTTCAAGCCCGGGTAAGGTTCCTCGCGTATCATCGAATTAAACCACATGTTCCTCCGCTTGTGCGGGCCCCCGTCAATTCCTTTGAGTTTCACCGTTGCCGGCGTACTCCCCAGGTGGATTACTTAACGCTTTCGCTGTGCCGCTTACTGTGTATCGCAAACAGCTAGTAATCATCGTTTACTGCGTGGACTACCAGGGTATCTAATCCTGTTCGATCCCCACGCTTTCGTGCCTCAGCGTCAGATATGGTGTGGACTCCTGCCTTCGCAATCGGTGTTCTGTGTGATATCTATGCATTTCACCGCTACACCACACATTCCGGAATCCTCCTCCATTCTCAAGCCTTCCAGTATCGCCGGCAGTGACGGAGTTGAGCCCCGACATTTCACCGGCAACTTAAAAAGCCGCCTGCGCACCCTTTAAACCCAATAAATCCGGATAACGCTCGGATCCTCCGTATTACCGCGGCTGCTGGCACGGAGTTAGCCGATCCTTATTCTTACGGTACCTACAATGCGGGACACGTCCCGCACTTTATTCCCGTATAAAAGCGGTTTACGACCCGTAGGGCCTTCTTCCCGCACGCGACTTGGCTGGTTCAGCCTTCCGGCCATTGACCAATATTCCTCACTGCTGCCTCCCGTAGGAGTTTGGACCGTGTCTCAGTTCCAATGTGGGGGACTTTCCTCTCAGAACCCCTACCCATCGTCGGTTTGGTGGGCCGTTACCCCGCCAACTGCCTAATGGGACGCATGCCCACCCGTGATCCTCGCGTTTCCCATACAGGCCATGGGGCCCGTGTGGTCCATCGGGGCTTAATCTCCCTTTCGGAAGGCTGTCCCCGTTTCACGGAAAGGTTGCATACGTGTTACTCACCCATTCGCCGGTCGCCAACATCGGTATTGCTACTGACTTGCTGCCCCTCGACTTGCATGTGTTAGGCCTGTCGCTAGCGTTCATCCTGAGCCAGGATCAAACTCTTCATTGTATTATTTGTTTTTATTGTTTTCCTTTTTCAGGGAGCTGTGGATGCCGTCCCCTAAGGGACGGCTACCTTAGCTTTTTGCTGTTTGTCTGTTGATCGGAATTTCCTCAAAGATCTCTCTTCTTGTAGCCCCGCGCTCGCTTGCCCGGGCCTTCCAGGTTTTTACTTCCCGAAAGCGTTTGCAAAGATAGG
>OCVT010000123.1_pt1 | contig 26328 bp, 27 predicted proteins | sample 1539111 | NCBI WGS metagenome assembly OCVT01 (sample SAMEA3991482, study PRJEB22521) | metagenome | biome: anthropogenic terrestrial biome; feature: sewage plant; material: raw primary sludge | place: Sweden | collected 2012-09-26 | reverse complement strand
TGTTCTATTTTATTGCGGATCTATATTTTCATTAGCTATATGATTATAAGGCTATTGATTTTAAAGGAGTAGGTATTCTTATTTAGTTTTATTTTGTTAGAGACTAGGTTTCTTTTCAAGATTGTTTTTATCCATTCAAGTCTTATAGTTTGCCTTTTATATAAGTAATGTTTTTAATTATTATTTAGTCTACTCTTTGTTTTACTATTATTCTATATCTTGCGATTTTAAAAGTAGTATGTCTGCTAAGTATAGTATTTCCTTATTGTTTTTGACTGTCTTTAACTAATCATTTTCATCTTATTTTAGCTTACTTTGATTTTATTTTAACAAAAAAAGGCTGTCTATATATTGAATAGACAGCCTTTTTATCTGATGAATATTTTTTATTCTTGTTTTTTTATCTCGTTTACGAATTTTGTCAATTTTTTACCATAAAGTGATTTTGCCACTTTTGGTGTCATGGATTTTTGAATGGTATCTAAAAAGCGTATGTTGATATCATATATTTCAGAAAGGGCAATATATGGTGCTACTTCGTGATCTTTGTGGTTCACTGCAAAATTTGTAGCGTACAAGTATTTTCTTTTGATATTAGATTCTTCTTTAGTCTTTATACTATCAAGTTTTTTTAAATTATTGAACTTGGTAGCTTTAAATTTTTGTTCAATTAATGTAAGATTTTCTTCTTTGAATTTATTGTTTATTTTCTCAAATTCTACGTATAAATCGTGGTTTACTGAGCCTGTAACTTTTGCACCATAGGAGAACTGATCTAAGTTTGTTTCAATGTTCATTTCGCCAGGTTCAGCAAAAAACAGCAAATTGTTGTCTAATGAATTAGAAACACCTCTGTTTAATGATAAGTAAAACATCTCTGGAGACTCTATTGCGATATTTGTTTCAAATTTTGAATCGCCTTCAATTTTTATGGAGTCTATAGTTACAAGTGAGGTGTCTTTTAATCGTTGTATGTATAAGGTTCCTTTTTTTAACCCTGACACATTTCCAGTTAAATGTAGGTTGTTTTTGGATTCTTTTTCAGAACAAGCCAATATTGTTGACAGTGCTACTAGAGCTAGTACAGTTTTTTTCATTTTCATTTTTAATTTGGCGCAAAATAAAGAAAAATGTTGAATTGTGACACTATCATTAGTAGTAAAATAAAAAAAATCCCAATCTATTTCTAAATTGGGATTTGTTTCTGTTAAATGGAATTAGCCTTTTAACCAAGCTTCTTTTAAAGTGTTTTTCGAAGTATCTTTTGCGCTAAAAGTTTCTTTTTCTTCGTAAGGCAAAGCTACTTTTCCATTTATAGTTTCTTCTTTACCATTTCTTTTTATCTTTAGCGAAATAGTCTCGTTTTCTTTCCAATTTTGACTAGTCGTTATCAATTCAAATATATTTTCTTTATTAAAGTTTTTACCATTGATGGCAACTATAATGTCTCCACCTTTTAATGATAATGCTTTAAAAAATTCATTTAGTTCGATGTTTGGAAGTATTACAATTTCATTAGTTTGTGGATTAATTGTAATATATGGTCTTTGACCTTTCAAAAATATTCCTCCTGGCACTTTAACTGTCGATTTTGATACGCCTACTTTGTTTAGAAATAAATCATAAGGAATTGGTGTTGGGCCTGATACATAAGTTTTTAGGAAATCGCCTACTTCTGGATAAGTTAAAGCTACAATTTTGTCGAATAACTCTTTGTCATCAAAAGCTTTTGTAACACCATATTCATTAGATAATTTGTGCATTAAATCAAGAATTCCTCTTTTTCCTTCTGATTTTTCACGAATAATAATATCAATGCACATTCCAATTAAAGCTCCCTTCTGATAAACATTTAGATATTGTGCTTTGTACGGTTCTTGTAATACATTAGCGCTCATTGTTGTGAAAGGCATAGTGTCATTCATTCTTTTGGCTTGTTCGATTTTGTCAGCAATTCTTTCATAGAAAGCTTCTTCTGTAATCAAACCTTGATTGATTTGGAAAAGGTTAGCAAAATATTCAGTTACTCCTTCGTACATCCAAAGGTGTTCTGACATTTTTGGTGTGTTATAATCAAAATATTGAATTTCTTTTGAATGTATGGTAAGTGGTGTAACAATATGAAAGAATTCATGCGACACAACATCTTTCATTTGTTCTTGAAGCATGTTCAATGGAATTGTTTCTGGCATTACAACTGTAGTTGAAGTTGGATGTTCTAGAGCTCCAAAACCTTTCGCATCATTTGGTTTCATGCTTGATAAATACAATAGCACAGTGTATTTTTTATTTGCATTGATTTTTCCCAAAAATGTTTTTTGAGCAATCATCATTTTCTTCATTTCTGGAGTAATGTTTTCAGCTGTAACTTTTTTTCCAGGAGAAAAAACAGCAATTGTAATGTCCATTCCATCAACCGTAAAAGTAGTATAGTCTGGTTTTGCATACATTACTGGGTTTTCAACTAACTCTCCATATCTTGAAACCACAAATTCGTCCGAGTTGTTTTTTGAATCTAAATCAATCATGGATGTTGCTCCCCAAAGTGTTTCAGGGTGTGTAATATTAACTCTGTATGGAATTTCTTTTTTGTCTTGAAAGTAGCCAACAAAACCGTGCATGTTAACCATAAAATTGGTTCCAGCTTCAATGTTTGTACCAGCAGGAGAAAAAATGTCTTCTTGACCAAAGCCAGCACCTTTTTCAGAATCAAAAGTGTCATTGACTAAGTAAGTGATTTTGTATAATTTTTTTGCAGCTGGAATGGTCCACGTATTTTCGTCCGTTTTTTTTACTTCTAATAGTGTACCTTTATTATCGAATGCTTTTAAATCGTCGATGTATCTGCCGTAATTGTCATTAGAGTAAGTTCCTGGGATGATTTTTGGAATGCTATAGGTTATCTGGTCTGAGTTGATTTTTGGTGCCAAGATGGTTACTTGTACTTTATCGTCTTTTACATCAATTAGGTCTATGGTTACCTTTACCTCTTCTTGTTTATTTAAAGTAGCAACGGTTGATTTACAACTTAGCAGCACAGACGCAAGCGCTAAGGACACTATTATTTTTTTCATATTTTTTGTTTAAGTTTTACATAGGTCGATTAGTTTTAGTAATTGTTACATAATTAGTAAGCCAAATTGTTTTTTCTTTTTTCAAAAAAAAACTCCTACGTAGAGTAGGAGTTTATCAGTGTTAGTCTAATTTATTTTTAATGTAATATTTTCCGTCTAAATCTTCATCAAAATCGTCAATTTTGAGTGGTTTTGGTTTCGGCTTGCTTGCAATTGCTTTCTTTTTCCACATTTCATATTTTTCAGCAGGCATCTTCTTTTTCATAAATTCTAATACTTCTTTTTCAGAAAGTCCGAATTCTTTTTTAATTATCTCGAAGGGATTTCTTTCTTCTAAGGCCAACGTAACAAGCTTTTCTGTTTGTTCCCAGTTCAATTCTTTGCGGTTACTCTTTTTCATCACATGAAAATTAATTCAAATTGGTGTTAATGATTAATAAAATAGGTATCTAACGATATACCAATATTAATAAAAATAATAATTACTTTAATTAAAATGCTTCTTTTTTTTGTCTCTTAATCAATTTCGGGAGACCTATGTTTTTGGAAAGGAATATTTAATAAGTTTTTTAACTCATTGTGTTCTTTTGGGTCTTGATGGGTATCAATACCATAGATTATTTCTTCTCTTGGCATGGTTTTAAAGGTTCCAAATAGACGGTCCCAAACTGAAAATATATTACCATAATTACTATCCGTATATGGGAGTTTGTAATGATGGTGAATTTTATGCATGTCCGGTGAAACAATGAAATAGCTTAAAAAAACATCTAATTTTTTTGGTAAGGCTATGTTAGCATGATTGAATTGTGTCGCAACAACCGATAATGTTTGGTATAAGAAGACCATCCACATTGGGCTTCCAACGATAAAAACTCCTAATAGTGTAAAGGCAAATCGAATTACACTTTCACCCGGGTGATGCCTATTGGCTGTTGTAGTATCTATCCAAGTGTCTGTATGATGGATAAGATGAAAACGCCACAAAACTTTTGTTCGATGTTCGATGAGATGTACCAAATAAGCCCCAATCAAATCTAATAGTAATAATCCGATAATTGCATACAACCATAGTGGGATTTCTGGTAGTATTTGAAGAATACCGAAATTATTTTCAACAGTCCAATCGGCTGTTTTTAGTAAAAGATAGGCCAAACAAAAATTAATGAGAATGGTTGTTAATGTAAAAAAGATATTGATTCCTGCATGTTGCCATTTTTTGTAGTTGAATTGAAATAATGGAAAAGCATTTTCGATAAGCCAGAAAATCGTAATTCCTCCAACTAAAATTAGGCTTCTATGCGAAGAAGGGATAGTGGTAAAATAAGAAACAATTTCATTCATAATCAATTTGGTTAAGTTTTTTGGTTTTATGGAATAATTCTGAAAGTTAGGTTAATTCTGGAGCCAATTGGTTTTGTTGTTTTTGGAATTTGATGTTTCCAAAAGTGCTGGGTAGTCCCTTTCATTACTAAAAGACTGCCGTGTGCTAAAGATATATTTATTTTTTGATTTGGAATAGCATTGTGTTTGAGTTGAAACATTCTTTCTGCTCCAAAGCTCAATGAGGCTATTATGGGATTGGTTCCTAATTCTTTTTCATTGTCGGCATGCCATCCGTTACTGTCTTTGCCGTCACGATAATAATTAAGTAATACCGTAGAATAAATTGCTTCTGTTGTTTTTTCTACTTTTTCTTTAATGCTCATAAGCAGTGGTGACCATTTATGAGGATGCATAGTAATATTCGAGTAGGAATAGGATTTTCCTTCGTTGCCAAAAAGCGCTGTTAATCGAGGTTGTGGATACACTTTTCCGTAGACTTTGATGTCGTCCTGTTGCCAAGGAATTTCCTTTTGTAAAGTGTCAAAAAGAATGGTTGCTTCTTCAGTTGAGAAGAAATTAGGGTAATAAATAATGGATGCATCTGGGACATCAAAAACAATAGGTTCAGAATCAAAAAGAGATTTCATTTGGTAAAAATAAAGAGAAAAAGAACATCAATTTTGTCCTTTTTCTCTTTTTAATAAAAGATTATTTTTTATGCTTCTGAGTGGTCTTGTAATAGATTTTTATAGATAAAACCTGCAACCACTGCTCCTAAAATGGGTGCTACCCAAAATAACCATACCTGCCCTAAAGGTTCTCCTCCCACAAAAATAGCTTGTGACAATGAACGAGCAGGGTTTACAGAAGTATTGGTAATTGGAATACTGATTAAATGAATTAGCGTCAGTGCTAAACCAATGGCAACTCCAGCAAATTTTCCGTTTGCAAATTTATCGGTCGCACCTAGTATAACCAATAGAAAGAATAAGGTTAAAACAAACTCTGCTATAAATGCGGCTTGCATAGAATAACCATCAGGTGAGAAAGCTCCAAAACCGTTAGAAGCGAAAGCTCCAGCTTTGGTATTGTCAATCACGAAGCCTACTTTTCCAGCAGCAATAGTATATAATGTTCCTGCGGCAGCTATTGCACCAATACATTGTGCGATGATGTAAGGGACTAAATCTTTGGCTGAAAATCGCCCACCAGCCCATAAACCAAAAGAAACGGCGGGATTAAAATGCCCACCAGAAATGTGTCCAACAGCATAAGCCATTGTTAGTACCGTTAATCCAAAAGCTAGAGATACTCCAGCAAAGCCAATTCCTAAATTAGGTATGCCAGCAGCGAATAAAGCGCTACCACAACCTCCAAAAACAAGCCAAAATGTTCCAAAAAATTCTGCAAATAGTTTTTTTATAAGTATTTAGTTTTTATATGGTTACTAATTTGTGGTGAATTCTTAAAATTTATATAGTATAAGTGTAAGCCCAATACATCAGTAGGAATTGTAAAGGTAAACGCAAGTATAGCAACCATTTGGGTAGTCCCATACTTGCTTTTGGATTAGTTAACATAAAAATATGTGTTGGAAAAACAGCAATTAGCAGCAGGATAATTCCCCAAGCAGCATATTGGGTAGTTGGAGGAAACAGTAATGAAGCCCCTAGAATAATTTCGATAGCTCCGCTTAAAATGTTCAGTAAAGACGGATTGGGAAAACTTGTAGGTATGATTTTTTGATATAAACGAGGGACTCTAAAATGATTGATTCCAGCAATTATATAGAGAAAAGCCATTACATACAAATGCCAAGGTGAATTCATAACAAGTTGTTTGTTGCGAATTTATAAAAAAATTAACAGTTTGGTGGTGTTATTGAAAAATATTTTGGCTTTGATTACTTTTTTGAAGAATTGGTATTCATTATTATAATAGCAACGATGATTAAAACAATTCCAAACCATTGAAGAACGTTAACGTCTTCATTCAAAAGAACGTAAGCCATTGTTACAGAAACAGGTAATTCGAGGGCAGAAATAATACTGCCAAGTCCAATTCCAGTAAGAGGAAAACCTGCATTCATCAACAAAGGTGGAATAATTGTTCCGAAAAGAGCCAAAACAATTCCCCATTTCATAAAAATTCCCATTTGAAAAGGACCTACTTGGGTAACTAGCGCAAAACCAAACACGATGATGGCACCACCAAGCAGCATATATAAGCTTCGTTGAGCAGATGAAATGTGATTAGCAATATGATTTGCGGTAAACATAGTAGCGGTAAAAGATGCAGCTGCAAGCAGACCTAGTGCAATTCCTCTCCAATCCAAAGAAACGGTTGTAGCTATTACGTTGGTAGCCAAAAAAGTTCCTATTAAGACAATGATGACTGCGATTATTTTTTTGAGTGCTGGTAATTTTTTGTCGATGGCCATTTCTACGACTACACCCATCCAAACGGTTTGCATCAACAGTACAATAGCAATAGAAACAGGAATGTATTTTACAGCTAAATAATAAAAAACGCTAGTCATACCAAGTGAAGTTCCTGCTGCTATGAGTTGGAAAATGTTTTTGGGAGATGCTTTTACAACCGTATTTCCTTTTTTGTTTTTTTGAAATAAATTAATCAATAACATACCAAGAATACCAAGTACGAATTGAGCAGTCGTTACTTCTGGAGTCGAATAGCCTTCGTCGTAGGCCATTTTTACAAAAGTAGCCAACATACCATAACTCGTTGCACCTAATCCTACCAGAAAAACTCCTTTCAATACTTGATTCTTTGTCATTTTTTAATTTTTAAAAAGCGGGCAAAGATACGGCATTTCTTTTTGAATCGATGCTTAAGTAGGTAATAGGTTTAGAATAAACCCTGAAGCGGACTATTTTTGATGCCGATTCTCGTTGGGTCAAAGGCCAATTTCTGTTGTAAAAGAGAGGCATACACACTTCTAAAGTCGATTTGGTATTTTAAATCGCCTTCGTCTAAATCTGTCAAGTTTGGATTTTTTCCAATAACGTTGCCTTTTGTGTTGCCACCAATGACAAAAAGTGGTGCTGCTGTTCCGTGATCGGTTCCTTTTCCGTTGTCTTTTACTCGGCGACCAAATTCAGAAAAGACCACAATAGTTGTGTTTTGTAATACTTGTGCTTTTTTCAAATCACTATAACAACTAAAAATGGCATCATTGAGTTCGCTTAATTTATTTTGATGAATGGCCAATTGATTGTCGTGCGTATCAAATCCTCCGAGTGAGGTATAGTATACTTTAGAATTCAAATTTCCTTTTATCAGTTTAGCAATCCATTCTAAATTTTTGGCTAAACCAGTTTTTGGATAGCTAACTTCAGAAGGTGTACTTTTTTTGAGAGCATCTTGAATGGCATCGGCGCCTTCTGAAACAGAATTGGCAATTTTTCTAACAAAATCCAATTGTGGGTTGTTAGATAATTGATCTTTGGTTTCTGCAGCGTTACGGCTGTTGAACCGATTGGGGTCTTTTACTGTAATATTGTTGGGTTCTTCGCCTTTTAATGCTAATGTATCAATAGTATCGATGTTGATTCCTGCTGTGGGTTGGTGGTCATTGCATTGTAAATCTAAGTAGCGTCCAAGCCAACCTTGACTGAGGTATTCTTGATTAGTAGGAGCAGTTTGCCAAATTTCTTGGCTTCTAAAATGAGATCGGACAGGATTCGCATATCCCACATTTTGGATGATTGATAAATCACCATTTTGTTGTATCCTAGCAAAATCCTTTAGCGCAGGATGAAAGCCCATTCCGTTATTTCCAGCAATGACATTATGTTTCGCGATTCCAATTGATGGACGATGATGGTAGTACAACTCGTCTTGATAAGGAATGTAAGTATTGAGTCCGTCGTTTCCTCCATTCAACTGAATAAAAATCACGCATTCATTTCCTGTAACAAGTTGTTGTTGTACGCCAAAGGCTTGAAGAAACTGAGGTAGGATCAATGTTCCTCCTGTAAAAGTTCCTGTTAGGGCTAAAAAATTTCTTCTGTTCATAACTTGGATTTAAATAAGTTGAAATTCAGGTGATTTTATGATAGCATTAAAAAGCCGTAAAACAGCATCATTGGCTCCAAGCGATTGGGGGTCAAAATCGTACTTTAGTATTTTTTCAAGGTCTTGCTGTAAAGAGGTATCTGTAGAAAAAAGTAATCGGTCCGTTAGTTCTTTTATGATTTCTTTGTTTGTTCCTTTGGTATTCCAATCTAAACTGATAGAAAATGCCTGTTTTTTATTCAGAGTGTTTTCTCTCTCTAGTTTAGATCTTGGAATGCTTTTTCCGCTGCTAAGCAAGTCGGCAACATTGTTTCGCTGTAAGTAAATTTGTGAGGTAAGCCAACTTTTTCCGCCATCCCATCCTTTTACATTGGGAGGATTGAATAAATCCATTCCTTGTTGTTTTAAGAAAAAAGCAATAGTGGTAGATTCTGGTCTTTGAGTTTTTAATTCGCTAGTAAGCAATAGAATGTATTCTAATGGATTTTTAATTTTCGAGCCTGCTGTATCATTTTTAGCAAATTCTTCGGTAAAAATTTTGATTAATAACGGCTTAATTTCAAAATTGACTTTTCTAAAATAATCACCATAATGCTTTACTAAATTTTCTTTTGGTTCGTCATAAAGGAACCATTGTAAAATTTTTTGCGTCAGTAAATAGGGGATTTTTGGGTGGTCAAAAATGGCATCTACCATTTCATCTAGTTTTAAAACGCCTTTTTTGCCGAGATATTCAATCGGGTCATTGTCTTCTAAAAATCGGCGATACATCGCAGTGGTTTCTCCAACTCCTAATCCTGCCAATCCTTTGGCTCCATTTTTTATGTCGGCCTCAGAGTAATTCCCTATGCCGAGAGTAAAAAGTTCTAGAAGTTCTCTGCTCAGGTTTTCGTTTAATTTCCCTTTTTTGTTGTCAACATTATCGAGGTAGCGCACCATTGCATTAGTTTGCATTGCTTTTTTGGTCAATGTTTTAAAATTGCCAAAAGCATTTTCTCTAAGGAGTTGGTTCTTTTGGAAAATCCAATAATTGACTTTGACTTTTTGATAAGCTGTAACAAAATGATTCTCCCAAAAAAGTGTCATCTTTTCTCTCAACGGAAACTCGGTTGTTTTCATTTCATCAATCCACCAAGCTTTTAATTCATTCGAGGTTTGGATTTCTTTTTTTAGCAATTCTTTACCAGCTTCTGAATCTTCTTTTCTAGTTTGTCTGATTTTTTTGAGATCTTCTAATGACTTTGGACTGTCAGAAAGTAACTCAGGTATACTGGTATTGAAAGGTGCTTGAAACGATTGTTGAAGAAAACGTTCCATTCCTAATTTTTGAATTGCAAAGGCTTGTTGATTGCTAAAACCTAGTCGTTGAGACCAAAGAAACTCTTTTTTCATAGTCGAATCTATTTTAGCTTAAGACTCAAGCGGTTGATAAAAGTTTAATTCAGCATTAAATTGAATTTGTCCAATCAAATTTACTTTTGATGATATCTTGTTTGTATTCCTCTAAAAATGCAAGATAGGCCTTGGCTATAGGAGAGAAATTTTTGTTTTTGTGCCAAATTAAATTCCAAGTGGATTGAATCGGTAAGCCACGCACAGGAATGATTTGAAGATTACCAGTAGTGATTTCATTTTTTATTCCAATGATGGGCATAATCGAACATCCTAATCCTGCAATGACGGCTTGTTTTACGGCTTCATTACTTGTGAGCTCTAGTTTTTTCTTGACGTTCAAATTGTTCAAAAGCATAAATTGCTCCATACTTTGTCGGGTTCCTGATCCCATTTCTCGCAAAATAATTGGAATGTTTTCTAAAATGTTTTTGTCGTATATTTTTTCTGGAAACTCGGTAGCTGAGTTCGAAACTAGAAACAAGCGATTGGGCATTAGCTCTATTCGATTGACGGTTAAAGTCTCGGGTAAAATAGAAACCAAAGAAAAATCGACTTCATTTCTTTCTAAACTTTTAATCACTTTTGATTTATTGGTTACATCCAAAATTAATTCTACATCGGGATGCAATTTTAAGAAGTCGGCCAGAAAATAAGGCATAATGTATTTTCCAGTAGAGACGATTGAAATCTTAAGCCTTCCACTCAATTTTCCTTGATAGGCCTGCATTTTATAATTGATGGCGTGTACTTCATTGATGATTTTTTCAGCGGCTAGTACAATTTCTTTCCCGAAATCAGTTACATACAGTTTTCTGCCAATAATTTCTGTTAGCGGAATTTCAAATTGATCTTGGAAATTTTTGAGTTGAATAGAAACAGCGGGTTGTGTCAAATGCAGTTCTTCAGCTGCTTTTGTAATGCTTTGGCATTGCGCTACTTTTAGAAATACTTGCAATTGATGGAGTGTATAATTCATAAAAATATTTAATGATGTTTATTACAAATATAAATAAAAATTAATGACTTGAATTATTGAATTTTGCCACAGATAAAATAAAATTATGAGCCATCAAGAATTGACATTATTTCAAAAAGTGAAATTGACGGCAGTACTTATTGTATTAGTTGTTCTGCTTGTTTTTGCTTTTTTAGAACCTGAGAATTCCTTTTTTAGTGTACTGTTGGTAATTGGAATTCTTTGTGGTACTCAGATTTTGAAAGATTTAAAAATATAAACTTTAATTTAAATAGCCACTTTTTTATGGAAAATGACTTCCAATTTCAATTAATCGATGGGGAATTTACTCCAGCAGGAGCAGCCAAAGTGCTATTCCCTTTGATTAACAATAAGATTAATTATCATTCTTTGGAGAGTTTTAGTAATGAAATTCGGTTTGAGAAAGATGCTACCAACTCTAAGAAGAGAATTTCAGAGTTGCAAGAAGTACAGTTGCAAATTCAAGAATTATTAGAGAATGCAGAAGAAAACGGTTTTAAGTTAAAAATCACTAGCCAAATTAAAATTGAGTTGGACAACGCTAAATAGTTTCAAAGGGCGTCAGCTTGTGATAGCCACTATGCATCATAAAGAGCAAGTGATGGCTCCTATTTTAGAAAAAGGTTTAGGTGTTATTTGCACTACTCCAAAAGATTTAGATACCGATAGTTTTGGCACTTTTTCGGGTGAAACCGCTAGAACCTCGGATGCGTTGACTGTGGCACGTCAGAAATGTTTAGCAGCAATTGTAACCACAGATTGTGATTTGGCGGTAGCTTCTGAAGGTTCTTTTGGTCCGCATCCTTCCGCTTATTTTGCAACAGCAGATGATGAGCTAGTGGTGCTTCTAGATCGAGAAAATCAACTGGAGATTATCGGTCGTTCAGTAAGTTTTAAAACCAATTTTTCAGGTTCATCTATTACCACAGAGCAAGAACTTTTGGATTTTGCTGCTCAGGCTACATTTCCAAGTCACGGACTTATTCTTAGACCGAGTCAGTATAGTACCGAAGATATGGTCAAAGGAATTGTTTCTCCAGACGTTTTGTTAGAACAGTTTCATTACCTAAAAGCGAAGTACTCAACTGTATTCGTAGAGACCGATATGAGAGCTTTGTACAATCCTACCCGAATGGAAATCATTAGTATGGCTACAAAGCAATTGGTTCAAAACGTTCAGTCCTTGTGTCCAGAATGTCAAACTCCTGGATTTATCATTACAGATGTCAAAACAGGTCTTCCTTGTTCGTGGTGTGGGAGTGCTACTTCCTCTGTGTTGAGTCATATCTATAGTTGTAAAAAATGCGGCTTTACCAAAGAGCAGCTGTATCCTAATCATAAAAAAACGGAAGACCCTGGTTTTTGTAATTATTGTAATCCTTAAAGAATGAGTGATACTAAAGATTTAATAAAAGCAATACAATTGCTACAAAAGGAATCAGTAGTTGCTATGCCTACTGAGACTGTTTACGGTTTGGCTGGAAACATATATAGTGAAAAAGCCATCCGAAGTATTTTTGAGTTAAAGAATCGCCCGATGTACAATCCCTTGATTGTTCATTTGAAATCGTATACCGAATTAGAAAAAGTTGCTGCGAATATACCAGATAAAGCGAGATTGTTAGCTGAAACTTTTTGGCCTGGGCCATTGACATTGGTTCTTAAAAAACAAGATAATATTTCCGACTTGATAACTGCTGGTAAGGATACAGTTGCAGTTCGTGTGCCCAATCATCCTGTTGCGCTGGCACTTTTGAATCAGTTGGATTTTCCTTTAGCTGCTCCAAGTGCGAATCCATTTGGCTCAATCAGCCCTACCACAGCAGCACATGTTGCCAATTATTTTGATTCTAATTTAGTACATGTTTTAGATGGGGGAGCTTGTTCGCAAGGCATCGAGTCTACAATTGTTGGATTTGAAGAAGACCAAGCTGTTTTGTATCGAGCTGGTGCTACATCCATAGCGGCTATTGAAGCATTAGTTGGACCTTTAAAAATTTTCACAAAAGATGATGCAGCTCCTATAGCTCCAGGAATGTTATCCAAGCATTATGCGCCTTCTACTAGTACAATTTTCTCAGAAGATATTGAAAAAACACTTGCAACAATCACTGAAAAAAGGGTAGGGGTAGTGTCTTTCTGCAAAGAATATAACCACCCAGCTATTCATTATCAAAAAAAATTGTCAAGCAATGGTAGTTTAGAAGAAGCAGCCAGTAGATTGTATGCCACACTTCATGAAATGGATGCTCAGCCTATTGATGTTATTATAGTCGAAAAAGTTCCTAACGAAGGCATTGGGGTAGCCATCAACGACAAGTTGTTAAGAGCCTCAGCAGTATAAATTTTAAAAAAATAAAGCAAAACCTATGAATTTAGACTTATTAATTGAAAACGTTACTAATCCTGCATTGCTTTTTTTTCTACTCGGAATCATAGCCGTATACTTAAAAAGTGATTTAGAAATTCCAAACAATACCTCCAAGTTTATTTCTCTTTACCTTTTGTTTTCTATTGGGTTTAAAGGAGGGCAGGAGTTGGCGCATAGCGAAATCAATATTGATATATTTTGGTCCATTGTATTTGGAATGGCAGTTTCTGTTTTGATACCCTTATACACTTTTTTCATCTTAAAGAAAAAATTTAGCATAGACAATTCAGGCGCTATTGCTGCGGCCTATGGCTCTGTGAGTGCGGTTACTTTTGTGACGGCGATTTCTTTTTTAGAGATGCAAGGTCATAGTTTTAGTGGACATATGGTCGCGGTTATGGCACTTATGGAAGCTCCAGCAATTATTGTGGGTGTAATCTTAATCAGAATGTATAGTAAAAAAAGCGCTACTGAACAGCCATCTAAATTATCTGAGGTTATTAAACATTCATTTACGAATGGAAGCGTATTGTTAATTATAGGTAGTTTAATAATTGGTTTGCTGGCTAGTGATAAAGCAGCTTTAGGAATCAAGCCTTTTACAACAGATATTTTTAAAGGGTTTTTGGCAATATTCTTACTTGATATGGGAATTGTAAGTGGTAGAAAACTAGGTGACTTCTTTAAAAGTGGTTGGTTCAGCTTTTTCTTTGCCATCATTATTCCTTTGATCAATGGTTGTATTGTTGCTTACCTGAGTCAATATGTTACAACAGATATTGGGAATCGCTTCATATTTGCCGTATTAGCTTCTAGTGCATCTTATATTGCTGTACCTGCGGCAATGAAAATTGCAGTTCCAAAAGCGAATCCGGGGATTTTTCTGCCAATGGCTTTAGCAGTTACGTTCCCTTTCAATATTACTTTCGGAATGCCAATTTATTTGTCGATTGTATTAGCGGGATAGTCTTTTGTTTTTTCTTTTTGAGTCAAATCACTTAGATGCAATCGCAAAGCACCGACCGATATGTTGATTTCCCAAAACGATAATCCTAAGGAAAGCAATAAAGCCAATAAGCTAAAACCAAATAAGTAAATCCCAGCAATTTGCTGATTAAGATACAGCAATAACATCGCGAAAACAGATAGAAATAAACTCATTACGCCTGCCATTTGCATGTACCGAATTAGTGTTAACCGCAAATTTAGATTTTTGATTTCTAACAAAATCATGTTGTTCTCTTTCTCTTTGTAGGCTTTTTTTAACCCACGTATAATCGTGGCTAAAGTTAAAAAACGATTGGTGTAGGCCAATAAAATCAAGGAAGTTGCAGAGAATAGTAGTGCTGGAGTTTCTATTTGTAGTGTCATCTTTTTTTTTTTTTACAAAGGTCGGATAACTTTGACTTGAATTCAAAAAAAAATCTTCGTTTCAATTACTGAAACGAAGATTTTTTTTAATGAAGATTTTGAATTACATAGTTAAGTTAAAAACCACACCATTTTCATGGGTATAAGTGAATTTGTTGTCACAATCTCCATTTCCGTAATCAATTGTACCGTTAAGTAGACTACCTTTTACGGTTAGTTTCCCTTTTGAAACATAATTACAATCGTATCTTTTTATCAAAGATTCAGCTACAGTTAATGTTAAACTTGGTCCGTTTTCTTTGCTTACAGTATGATTTCCTTGTGTCATTTCGTAAGTGTTGTCTGAAAGTACTAATGGAGTACCTACTCCTTCCATTTGTTTGATGGTATGTGTCCCAGAATTAAAGAAGACCATTCCTTCTAAGTTCGTAAGTTTACCATTGGTAATGGTTCTGCTCCATTGTGGAATATTTGGAGTTACAGTTTCATTAACATACACTACTGTTCCCTCTACTTTTAATCCGTTTACATAATAGTTTTCGCGTTCTATTTTCATAGTGGCTTTTGGAGTGCTTACTAAACCAGATAAAGTAACTTTTAATTTTCCTTTTCGAGTGATGTTGTTAGCAGTACAACCCGTTCCAAAGTCTATCGTTATCACTTTTGGAAAAACATTAGGCGTTAAGTTGTCTACAGTGATAGTAGCACAAGCTCCTACTAAAGAGTTGACAGTAGATTTATTGGTTGATTTCGATAAAGAATTTTCGAAGGTAACTTGAGTTCCCGTTTTGAAATCCAGTTCGTTGATGGCATCAATCGTGGCTGAAGCTACTACAGTATTAGTGTCTGTTGCATTTACTACTTCATCTTTGGTACAGGAAGTAAGATAAAAAGTGGCTACAATTATGGTTAGTAGTGCCAGTTTTACATTTTTCATAGTATCGTTTTTTAAGGTTTGGGTGCTTCAAAAATAGTAAAAGGAATGACATAGCCATACAATAACTGTAAAAAATCATTAACAGCTGTTTACTATTCTTTTTCTTGTTTTCTATGCATTTACCTTGTCAAGCTTTTTATGCAAATAATCAGAATAGAAACCAGCCATTATCAAAGCAATCATAGTACTTAACCCGAAAAAAGAATTAATATACGTCAATGACGCTTCTGGTGTTGTCATGGCAAAAGAACCATAGCCCAAACTTCCGTAAATTGTCGATAATAGAGCAAACAAAGCCGCAATTATAGAAACGCCTCGAATTCTGAAACGGAAAGTTGCCCAAAGTAAAATGATGATTAAAAGGTATTGGTCGTCTGCATGGTCGAAGGCAACCAAAACACAGATAAAAATAGTAACTAATCCTAAGGCCAAAGCCTCTAATAAAGAAGTAGCGATAATTTTGATATGATAACGGTATAGCCAAGACGTCAAAAATGGCGTCAGGATTATCGTTCCAATAAAGTCCCCTTGCCACCAAGTCGTCCAGTTGAATATGAAATGATTTGGAGCACTTAGACCAAAAAGGGATATGACACTTACTCCAAGTAAAGAACAGATAGCGGAATAAAACACACTAATTACCAAAAATATAATAACTCCCCATCCTGTCTTTAAAGGATAAGTTCCTTTGTTTAGAAGATTAATAAAATAGGCTCCTAAAGCTGCTCCCAAGGTAACACCAGAAGCCACTAAAACTGCCGACAAAATGGTTGAAATTAAAGGTAGTTCAAGCATTTGACTAGTGTCCCAAAAAGAAAATAGATTGGCAACGACTGACCCAATCCAAATACCAATTAACGTTTTTCTACCCATAATTAAAACCGAGGCTAATGCAAATCCAGCTGCGGTGTAAATTGGAGCGATGTTATCTGGAGTAACCGTAATTTGATAGCTAATAAAGGCTAGGGCATTATAAATAAAAGCGACTAATGCAATTTTTATGGGAGCTGATTTTAAAAAAGAGGGAAGGAAATAATCGTTGACTGTTTGTTTGTACATAATCGAATACCTTTGGAATTTCTCAATAAAAATACATAATTTTTTGATTCGGTTAAACAGTTGTAAAAGTTCTGTTTTTCTCAGTAGAAAGCAAAAAAAACCTGCAAATTATGATTTGCAGGTTGATGATTATGGTAAAAAATATTTTATTTAATCATTTCAAAACTTCTTTTTACAAAGGCTGTCAAAGCTTCCCCTTTCAATAAGTTTTGAGATAGTTTCGCCAAATCTAAAGCTTGTTTTACCAAGTTTTCTTGAACGGTTTTGTCTTCGTTGTTCAAAATGCTAGTAGCCAAATCTGAATTGGTGTTTACCACTAAGTTGTACATTTCTGGGAAATTACCCATTCCGAACATTCCACCGCCACCGGTTTGACTCATTTCTTTCATACGACGCATGAATTCTGGTTGTGTGATGATGAATGGTGCTGCACTGCTATCTAATGCTTCTAACTGAACGGTATACGTTTGTTTAGGAACAATAGTTTCCACTACCGTTTTCAAACTTTCTTGTTCTTCAGTAGATAATTTAGAAATCGCAGTTTCTTCTTTTTTGATTAAATTATCAATGTGGTCAGAGTCAACACGAACAAAAGTTAATCCACTATTGTCTGATTCTAATTTTTGAATCAAGTGAGGAATGATTGGAGAATCTAGCAACAATACTTGATAGCCTTTGTCTTTAGCAATTTCGATATAAGAGTGTTGTGCTTCTTTGTTTCCAGCATACAATACTACCAATTTACCATCTTTATCCGTTTGGTTTTCTTTGATGGCTTCTTTCAATTCGTCAAGTGTGAAATATTTATCATCTACCGTTGGATACAATACGAAGGCTCCTGCTTTTTCGTAGAATTTGTCTTCAGAAAGCATTCCGTACTCCAATACAATTTTGATATCGTTCCATTTGGTTTCAAAATCAGCTCTGTTTTCGTTGAATAATGATTTCAACTTATCCGCAACTTTACGAGTGATGTAGTTTGAAATTTTCTTCACAGCACCATCAGCTTGCAATCCAGAACGAGAAACGTTCAACGGAATGTCTGGAGAATCAACTACTCCGCGAAGCATCATTAAGAATTCTGGAACAATACCTTCTACGTTATCGGTTACGTAAACTTGGTTTTGGAACAATTGAATTTTATCTCTTTGGATTTGTAAATCAGCTCCTAATTTTGGGAAATACAAAATACCAGTTAAGTTGAAAGGATAATCAACATTTAAGTGAATGTGAAACAAAGGTTCTTCGAACTGCATTGGATACAATTCACGATAGAAGTTTTTGTAATCTTCATCTTTTAAATCTACAGGTTGTTTCGTCCAAGCTGGATTTGGGTTGTTGATGATGTTGTCAACTTCAATAGTTTCTGCAGTATAATCTTCTGGAGCATCTTCTGGCTTAGGAAGTGTTTCAGTTTTGGTTCCAAATTTAATTGGAATAGGCATGAACTTGTTGTATTTGTTCAACAACTCTCTGATTTTGCTTTCTTCCAAAAACTCTAAAGAATCTTCTGCAACGTGCAACACGATTTCAGTACCGCGGTCGGTTTTGTCGCAAGGTTCTAATGAAAATTCTGGGCTACCGTCACAAGTCCAGTGAGCAGCTGGTTCGTCTTTGTACGATTTAGTGAAGATTTCTACTTTTTCAGCCACCATAAAGGCAGAGTAGAATCCTAAACCAAAATGACCAATGATACCTGAGTCTTTAGCAGAATCTTTGTATTTGTCCAAAAACTCTTCTGCACCAGAAAAAGCAACTTGATTGATGTATTTTTCCACCTCATCAGCCGTCATTCCTAGACCTTGGTCAATGATGTGAATTTTTTTTCCCTCTTTGTCAATTTTAACTTCAATGATTGGATTGCCATACTCTACTTTAGCTTCTCCTATACTCGTTAGGTGCTTTAATTTTAGAGTAGCATCGGTTCCATTTGAAATCAATTCACGCAAGAAAATTTCGTGATCACTGTATAAAAACTTTTTGATTAGGGGAAAGATGTTTTCTACCGAAACATTAATTTTACCTGTTGTCATAATTATAATAGTATTTTAAGTTGAATTTGATGCTAACTCTATTTCAAATAGGATACCATTTGTCATAAAAATGACAAAATGTCACGACTGTTATTTTTTTGTGAAAAACAGAAATATTCGTGTTAAAGCAATTTTTTGCGTTGTATCTTTGTTAATCTATTAATTTTTAAAATAGTTGTAGTTATGAGGAAATTTATTCTATTGGGCACCTTTGTTTTTTTGCTTTTCGCTTGTAAATCAAGTGCCCCAGCAGTTGCCCCCACCGCTCCCGTTGCAGCAACCAAATTGGATAAAAAATCGCAAGTTGCCATTAAAGGGAATTGGCAAATTACAGATGTTACGTATCCAGGTTCTGAGTTTTTAAAAGTAAATTCATTCAACATTGCCGATTCTAAATGCTTTATTGGTAGTACTTGGAATTTCATTTCCAACAACAACAAGGGTAGTATGGCATTGACTAGTGCAGGATGTCCTTCGTTTTCTTCGCCTATTGTATGGAGTATCAACAAAGATGGAATGTTTGTCCTTAAGATTGTTGAAGCAGGTGTAAAATCCAAAACCGTACAATCCGGATTTTTATTGAAAGTTGCTAATCAAACCGAGACTAGCTTTGAATTAATCGATAAAATAGATGTTGCGGGACAACAGAAAGACATTGTGTATCATTTTAAAAAAACTAATTAATTTATAACTTATGAAAAAAATCACCATACTAAGTCTAACTGCTTTATTTCTATTTAGCAGTTTTTTCACAGCTTGTAACTCAGTAAAGAATGCTAATAACACGCAAAAAGGAGCTGGAATTGGTATTGCTGCTGGTGCACTTATTGGAGGAATATTGGGTAACAATTTAGGAAAAGGAGGAAATGCAGCATTAGGAGCGGCTATTGGAGCCGCCGTTGGTGGTGGAGCAGGAGCTTTGATAGGAAATAAGATGGACAAGCAAGCGAGAGAGATTAATCAAGCTTTGCCAGGCGCAGAAGTAGAACGTGTAGGAGAAGGAATCCATTTGACATTAAATGAAAATGCCGTGCGTTTTGATTTGAACAAATCAAGTTTGACTCCTCAAGCAAAAGCCAATCTAGATAAATTGATTCCTGTTTTTAAAGAATACGGCGATACCAATATCGAAATTTTTGGATACACCGATAGCTCTGGAAAACCAGAATATAATTTGACCCTTTCTGAAAAAAGAGCCGAATCTGTTAAGATGTATTTAATTGGAAAAGGATTAGCAGCCAGCCGATTTAAAACCTCAGGTTTTGGAATTGCAGACCCAATTGCTCCAAATGATACTCCAGAAGGAATGGCCAAAAACCGTAGAGTTGAATTTGCGATTACCGCCAATGCCAAAATGATTCAAGACGCCAAAAATGGTCAATAATTTGATTTAGAAAAGAAAGCTAAAAAGCTGTTTCTTTGGAGACAGCTTTTTTTTATATAAAATGAAATTTTCAACAGCTTATTTTTTTAAAGCCACTATCTTTGTTTTTTATTAATGATACAATAAATAATGCTTGAAGTTCAAAATATTTCCTTCGCTTATACAGACAAAGCGATTATTCAGAATGTTGATTTTACCGTAGAAAAAGGACAAAATATTGCACTAATTGGCGAGAGCGGTTGTGGCAAAAGTACTTTGTTGAAACTCATTTATGGTATCTATGATTTAAATGAAGGGAAAATTTTCTTTAATAAGACACGTGTACTAGGCCCCAAATACAATTTGATTCCGGGGATGCCCTTTATGAAATATCTGGCGCAAGATTTTGATTTGATGCCTTATGAAACGGTTGCCGAAAATGTGGGCAAGTTCTTGTCTAACGGTTTTATGCCTTTGAAAAAATTGCGTATTCAAGAATTACTCGAAATGGTCGAAATGACAGAGTATGCCAAAGTACGCGCCAAAGATTTGAGTGGAGGACAACAACAACGCGTTGCCTTAGCCAAGGTTTTGGCGGTAGAACCTCAGGTATTGTTGTTAGATGAGCCGTTTAGCCATATTGATAATTTTAGAAAAAATGCTTTACGTCGTAATTTATTCGCTTATCTAAAGAAAAAAGAGATTACCTGTATTATTGCAACACACGATAGTACCGATGCACTCTCGTTTTCAGACGAAACTATAGTTTTACAACAAGGGAAGATAATTGAGAAAGCGCCATCTGCGGAAGTCTATCAATTTCCGATTAACAAATATGTAGCTTCTTTATTTGGTGAAGTCAACGAATTGAGAATGTCGCAATTAATGCCTATTGAAGGAGAAGATGAAATGGTATTACTGTATCCGCATCAATTAAAGGTATCACCAGTTGGTACAGTGAAAGCCGTAGTGAAACAATCTTATTTTAAAGGAAGCCGATTTTTAATTAAAGCCGCTTTTGATAGAAAAGCCATTTTCTTTGAACACGAAACTGCATTAGAAGTGAACCAAGAAGTGCTATTGAAAATTATGTAACTTCTAATTGAAAGTATAAAAAAAGAGACAATTTTTCGGATTGTCTCTTTTTTTTGCACCAAATTGAATTTACGTATTTTGCACTTTGGTTGAAATTATTTTTTTTACCACATAGAAACATAAAATTTATAGCTTTATTAAAGAAAGAATAGACGTTTTACTGTTCACATAGATATCCTATGTGTAAAATAATGCTATTTCTATTTTTTCTTTGGCTAGTTATCATTAATCTATGATTCTATGTGGTTATTTTTTTATTTTAAGTTCGTCAAAAGCCTTAGTTTTTCAAATGCTTTTCTAAGAATTGGTCTTGTTCCCATAGTAAGTGCAAGATATTTTCTTTAGCGGCATAGCCATGACTTTCTTTAGGCAAAATTACCATACGTGCAGGGCCACCCAATCCTTTTATGGCTTGGAAATAACGTTCTGTTTGCAAAGTGAAAGTACCAGGATTGTTATCCGCTTCTCCGTGAACTAATAGCAAAGGAGTTTTCATTTTGTCTGCGTGCATAAAAGGCGACATCGTATTGTATACCTCAGGGGTTTCCCAATAATTACGTTGCTCACTTTGGAAACCAAAAGGAGTTAAAGTTCTGTTGTAGGCGCCACTTCTAGCAATCCCACAAGCAAAAAGATTGGAATGTGTCAATAAATTAGCCGTCATAAAAGCACCGTAGGAGTGACCACCTACAGCAACTTTTTTTCTGTTGATATAACCCAAAGCGTCCACTGCATTGATGGCAGCTTCAGCATTGTCTACTAGTTGGGAAATAAAGTTGTCGTTAGGTTCGGTTTTGCCTTCTCCAATAATTGGGAAAGAAGCATCGTCTAAAACCACATAGCCTTTGGTTACCCAATACACAAACGAACCATAGTTAGGAAAGGTAAATTCGTTAGGATTTTGAGTACTTTGTCCTGCGCTGTTTTTGTCTTTGTATTCGGCAGGGTAGGCCCAAATTAGTAACGGCAATTTTTCTTTTTTCGCTTTATCATAGCCCACAGGCAAGTACAAGGTTCCAGATAATTCAACACCATCTTTACGTTTGTACTTGATTACTTCTTTGCTCACATTTTTAATGCTTTCAAATGGATTTTTGAAATCGGTGATAGGAGTAAGTTTGTCTTTTTGGTTGATGTTTCTGAAGTAGTAATTTGGGTAATCGTTTTTGGACTGAATTTGTACCAAAACCGTTCCTTTTTTGAAATCTTCTACTTCAATCAAATCTTCTTTTTTGTCTTTAAAAGTAGAAGTATACAAACGTTTACTTTGTAACGTTTTTAAGTTCAATTCGTCAATGAATGGAAACTGTCCTTCTTTGGTGTACCCATCTCCAATACGGAAAGCTTTGTCGTTTTCGATAGCCAAAACATAGCGGTTGTATTGGTTTTTTCTAGTTTCAAAATTACCTGGGTCAGCATAAACGTCTTGTGAGTTTCTGTCGGTAATTACTTTTGGTTGTTGTGATGGATTCGATGGATTGATCAAGTATGTTTTGGTGTTTCTAGTGTCATACCATTCATCTGAAACGATAGCAACATTGTCATTCCCCCAAGTAATATCGCTAAAACGTTGTGGTGTTTTTACTAACGAAGTTGGATTGGCTGTAAATGGAGCTTCCCATAAAAACATTTCGTCTCTAAACGCAACTTTATTTGCTGGATCTCCCTCGTCTAGCGCTTGAACAAAAGCCAAAGTAGCTGGTTTGTCGTTTCTCCACATTAGGGATCTTTTTCCTTTTTGAACCGCCATAAATCCTTTTGGCATAATTTCGGTCAATGGAGTTTCGTTTACGATTTTTACTTCCCTTCCGCTTTTGTCATACACTACGGATTTCATTGGGAAACGATTCAAAGGCACGATATAAGAAAACGGTTTTTGAATCGTAGTAATCATAATATAATTCCCATCAGGAGATAAACTTTGACCTGCAAACATATCTGCTGATTTGAATAGCGTTTTGTTACCACTTAAGGTGATTTTGTATAATTCAGAAGTGATGATGTTTTCAAAATTGATCTCGTCATTTTTGTTTTTCAACATATCTGGATAGGTTCTGTTTTGGGATTTTGCACCACTAGCATTCGAGATAATTGGCCCAGCTGGCAAATCTTTTTTGGAATCCAATAAAGGTTTTCTGTTGCTAGGCAATAGTTTTACCAATATTGTTTCGTTGTCGCCAAACCAGCTAAACGGAGCGCCTAAGTTGGCGTTCAAGTTCGCCTCGGTTAATTTTTTGGCTTGAGCCGAAGCGACATCAATTACCCAAAGTTCTACACCATTGGCAGCGGTATTTGTAAACAAAATTTTAGTGTCGTTCGGTGACCAAGATAGATTGCTGATTTTTGCATTAGCCGGTAATCCCGCCACTTGAACTTCATTTTTGTCTTTTATTTTTCGAAGTTTTAAGTTGTTGATGTAGGTAACCGTACTCGAAATGTTAGTTATTGGATTGATACGCAATCCGCCCAAACGCAATTCTTCTTGGTTGAGGTCGTCAAGGGTTTTGTAGGTGTTTCGGTAAGAAAGTAAAAGGTATTCTTTTTTGGTATCCATCGAAACCGAAGGGGCTCGTTCGTAATCGGCTAAGTCTAAAATGGATTTAGAAGGTTTTTGATAGCTCAGGTTTTCTTGGGCCATCATAGAAAAACCGAAACCTAGAAACAGGAGTGTGAGTTTTAACTTCATGAAGTAGTGAATTAGTTGAATGAATTAGTTATGGTATAATTAGTCCAACGGATGCGAAAAATGTTACAGCTCGAAAGTGTTAAATTGATTTTTATTCTGACCTATGATTTTTTATGGTTTGATGAATCTATGGAGTGTTCAAAGCTGTTGTTTTCTAGGATGTCATTCATAGAAATGGATTGTAATAAAAGAGAGATGACTATTGCATTTTTCTGGAAGAGATAGAATTATTTTTAGCCTTATTTTCAGTACAAGAGCGTTTTGACTTAAATATAAATGATTTATTTTTTTAGGTTAAAAATGATTATATCAAAAAAAAAGACTAAATTGTATGGCGTCTTTTTAAAAGATGTTTAATTTTGCCAATCAATTTTTAATGAAAAACAAGTACTTATGTATCACTCTAAAATAGCAGGGTTAGGATTTTATGTTCCTTCGAATGTGGTTACAAATGACGATTTATCAAAGATAATGGAAACCAATGATGAATGGATTCAAGAGCGCACCGGAATCAAAGAGCGTCGCCACATTATCAAAGGGGAAGATACTACCACTACAATGGGAGTAAAAGCAGCCGAGATTGCTATTCAGCGTGCCGGTATTGCCAAAGAAGATATTGACTTTGTAGTTTTTGCTACTTTGAGTCCCGATTATTATTTTCCAGGACCAGGAGTTTTGGTGCAACGTGATTTAGGTTTAAAAACGGTTGGCGCTATTGATATTAGAAATCAGTGTTCGGGTTTTGTGTACGGATTGTCAGTTGCTGATCAATACATCAAAACTGGAATGTACAAAAACGTTTTGGTGATTGGATCTGAGGTGCATTCTTCAGGATTGGACATGACAACTCGAGGTCGTGGTGTATCTGTGATTTTTGGAGATGGAGCAGGAGCCGCTGTTTTGTCAAGAGAAGAAGATTTGACCAAAGGAATTTTGTCCACACATTTGCATTCAGAAGGGCAACATGCTGAGGAATTATCACTTATTGCGCCGGGAATGGGTGGTCGTTGGGTAAATGATATTTTGGCCGATAATGACCCGAATGACGAAAGTTATTTTCCTTATATGAACGGACAATTTGTATTCAAAAATGCAGTAGTTCGTTTTGCTGAGGTAATCAATGAAGGATTACAAGCCAACAATTTAGAAGTTTCAGATATTGACATGTTGATTCCACATCAAGCGAATTTGAGAATTTCACAGTTCATTCAGAACAAATTCAAATTGAATGATGATCAAGTATTCAACAATATTCAGAAATACGGAAACACAACCGCAGCTTCTATTCCAATTGCTTTGACCGAAGCTTGGGAACAAGGAAAAATCAAGTCGGGCGACACCGTTGTTTTAGCTGCTTTTGGTAGTGGTTTTACTTGGGCAAGTGCGATTATCAAATGGTAAATTAAATAGCATACAAACCATACGAAAAGGTCTAGAGCAAATGTTCTAGACCTTTTTTTTGTTAATTAGCATTGACTTCTGTAAGTTCGATAGTTTTATTGTTTTTAGCTAATTCAAAAGACTTTAGTGGTTTATGAACAGTTAGTGATTGATTTTTTCTATATTTGGAAGTATGGAAGAAAGAAACTTATACATTATTGCAGTAATCAACTTATGATTCTTGATAAAAAAAAGTTTACTGAATTAAAAAAAATAGTATGACCACTGAAACTAAAATAGAGCGAAGAAATAAAATTCTAAAGGGACTTGAAAAAGCCTATGAGAAAATGCTTGATTTTAAAAAAGAGCGTAAAAGTGAGCTTGTAATTATTAGAGACAATAAAATAGTGAAGATAAAATTATAAGATAGTTAAAGCACTATTCTTGCAAGTTACTTGATTTTTCCTTTTTTAAATTTTTTGATTATTGGTGTTTTGTTATATGTTTGGGATACTCCATCCCGACGGCAGCATTCATACCGAAGCCAACGCGGCTTTGGTGCACTTGGCGCATCCGTTGCCTTGCACCTTTCACCGCGCTTTCGATGGCATTGCTAATCCGCTGCAAGGGTTAGAAACGTTAGTGGCTTGTGGCTTCAAAACCGTCCTCACCTCTGGAGTGCGCACCAATGTGACCGAAGGCGCTGACCTCCTACAACAATTGGTCGCACACGCTAGTGACCGCATTACGGTGATGCCTGGAGGCGGATTGCGCTCGAGCAATGCCCACTGGCTGAGCCAAACCACCCGAGCCGTGTACTACCATTCCGCCGCGATTACCGACCACAGCGAACTTCCCAACCCCACCGAAGTCGCCCTGCTAAAACAACAATTGAATACCTTTTAAACGGAATCTTACTATTGTCTGCAACAGACATCCATTCATGAATTCCACAAATGCTCCTGCAAGGTTTCCAAAACCTTGTAGGTATCTCAAATCAGAACCTCTTCTGTCATTCCTGCAAGGTTTCTAAAACCTTGTAGGTATTCTCCATGCTTTACATTCACTTTTCACAACAGTATATCCCTAAAGTTCATCACTATTAATGCTTTTAAATTGAATTTTTTGGGCATGTCCCCGAGGCAAACAACCCTGCACAACCACAAATCCCTGCTCCTCAGATCGGAAGAGCACACGTCTGAA
>OCVT010000121.1_pt1 | contig 26668 bp, 19 predicted proteins | sample 1539111 | NCBI WGS metagenome assembly OCVT01 (sample SAMEA3991482, study PRJEB22521) | metagenome | biome: anthropogenic terrestrial biome; feature: sewage plant; material: raw primary sludge | place: Sweden | collected 2012-09-26 | reverse complement strand
TGGTTGAGTTGGCAGATAAATATGGGCAGACGCATAGCGGGATTATTCGCTATGCGTTGAAGCAGCTAGCATTAAAAAATAACTAAATTAGAACTATATAAATTCTGATTTAGAACTAAAATAACATTAGGTAGCGTTCAAAAAACAGTGTCATTTCACTAAACTATTCACGATAGAAGGAATGACACCATGCAATCATTTGATTTTGATGAAGACCTAAAAGCGATCCAATCAGGCAAACCCATCACAGGCAGTGATGCGGTACTAGCCCCACTCATCAAACAACTCACCGAAGCCGCTCTATCGGCTGAAATAGACAGCTACCTTAAACAACATCCAGGTAGTAACCATCGTAATGGCTATAGCAAAAAGACGGTCAAATCAGCGGTCGTTAGCTTTGAGCTAGAAACACCTCGTGACCGCAACGGGGAATTTCATTGCCCAGGAGTAAACCACTGGTTATATATGCTCACTGATTTACACAATCGTGGTGTACAAGATATTCTGATTGCCTGTTTTTATAGTCCCAAAGGCTTTCCTGAAGCCATACAGGCTATCTTTCCTAATACTGAGGTGCAACTATGTGTGATTCACCAAATCCGCAATAGCATTCGTTATGTGGCAAGCAAAGATCAAAAAGCCTTTATGCGGGATTTAAAGCCTGTGTACAAAGCAGTAAATGAAGAATCTGCTGAGTTAGCCCTTGATGAACTTGATAGGCTTTGGGGCAGTAAATACCCTGCTGTGATTGCTTCTTGGCGAGACAAATGGCATTTGCTGTCTGCTTATTTTAAGTACCCTGACGCTGTGAGAAAACCCATTTACACAACCAATGCCGCCCTAGCAGTGCATCGCCAGTTTCGTAAGCTGACTAAAACTAAAGGAGCATTCCCAAACCAAACCAGCTTGCTTAAACTCTTGTATGTTGGTATGTTAAATGCGTCAGAGAAATGGACAATGCCCATCAATAAATGCCCATCAATAATTGAGGTCAAACGATGTTGCAGTTATCTATCTATTTCCCTGGTTGATTAGATGATGTTATTAATCTTTAATTCAACTGACACAGTTTTTTGAACATTACCACGAGCGTGGCAATTTTAAATGAAGATAAAGGGTTTAGTGACGATATTCAAAGTCTGATTGATAACCCTTGGCAGGGTCTGTTGGAAGATGATTGGTCATGAAAGTCCGTATGCTAAACCTTTCCTTGTATGACCATGTGGTGGGCTGTTTAGATATGTCGAAAAATAAATCGAAAATCGACATATCCATGAGGACATGTTTATACTATCGACATACTCTCATGATATGTACAAATTTAGGCGAAAAATCGACATGGTTTCTACTCAATCAAAAGATAGCTTAAAGACCAACTCAGATTGGCAAGCAGAGCAACCATACAACGAACTGGCAAGTTTACCTCCTAGTATTGATGTCGAAACCAAAGCTGTCCTAAAACAATGCATCGAGGCTCGTGCCAAACTAGCCGAACTCAAACAAGCTAGTATGCTCATTCCCAATGACAGCATCCTAATCAATCTCATCCCTTTACTCGAAGCCAAAGATAGTAGCGAAATTGAGAATATTGTCACGACCACAGACGAATTATTCCGCTATGCCGAACAATCCGAAAATGCCAATCATGCTACTAAAGAAGCCCTCCGCTATCGTACTGCCTTATATCAAGGAATTACTTCAATTAAAGAGCGACCTTTTAGCACCCAAACCGCTATCGAAGTCTGCCAAACCATCAAAGGTGTTAATCTAGGCATCCGCTCAGTCACAGATACAGCCTTAAGCAATAGTGTGACAGGTGAAATCATCTATACACCTCCTGTCGGCGAAGCGGTGATTCGTGAGAAACTTGCCAATTGGGAGCAATTTTTACATTATCATGATGAGATTGACCCCCTCATTAAAATGGCAATTGCCCATTACCAATTTGAAGCGATTCATCCATTTGCCGATGGCAATGGACGTACTGGGCGAATTCTCAATATGCTATATCTAATGCACGAGAAGCTATTAAATTTGCCGATTTTATACCTGAGCCGTTATATTATCAAAACCAAAGAAGACTACTATCGCCTATTGCTTGGCATCACTAAACACCAAGACTGGATAAGTTGGATTATGTACATTCTTACAGGCATTATTCAGACTTGTGAATGGACGATTCACAAAATAGAAGCGATTCGTACCCTGCACCAAGATACCAGCGACTATGTGAAAGTAACAGCACCCACCGTGTATTCTCGAGAACTGATAGATGCGATATTTGAACAGCCATATATCCGTATTGGAACGGTAGTCAATAAGCAAATCGCTAAACGCCAGACCGCAAGTAATTATCTTGCCAAACTGGTAGAGTTGGGTGTCCTACAAGAGATTAAAGCAGGGCGAGAAAAACTGTTTTTACATCAACATTTGATAGATTTGTTGGTTGAAGATAAACGTATTACTTACCATCGACCTTTCTAAAGCTTAAGCTTTAACTATAATTATTTCTATTTTTCAAAATCATTTTTATGCAAAAATCGCTAAAAAAGTTAGTCCAACTTTCGGGGTTCAGATCACTATAGCGTGAATACCATTAATCAGATTTTTAGACCCTTTGGATTAGTGTTAAAACTGGACTATCGATTAAACAATATAACTATTTCGTATTTAAAGCAACTATTTCTTAAATATGAACAATAAGCTGTTCTATTTTAGGGGAGATTTGCACTCAAACATTTATTATTTTGTATAATAACTCGTTTTGTCATAAATACATTGGACAATTTCGACGTGAAAAACTAGGTAATTTTACTGAATTTTAGCATTGTTATTTTTATAAAAATGCTAAATTCAAGGAAGAAGTATGAACTTTGTCGATGTCGAACCTACCCTAGAAAACTACTGGCGAGCGATTATTTTATTTGGTAAAAATACCGCCTCTTACAAATTTGCCCTTGCCAAGAGTCTTATTGATATCAGTCTTGAGCGAAAGTCAGATTTGATCACCCTTGATGACTTAGCCCTACCCTACGCACTGCACCTTGCCGAACACCTTAAGCACAGCCCAAAACAAAGTACCGCTAAAACCAGTCAATTTATCCAAGCATGCCAAGGTTATAATGAAGGCAACATTGACGAAGATAAGCTGATTCAAATCACCAAAAAAGAAGGCTTTAAATACGTTTTAGACGCTTTTCATGTGGTCAATACCAAAGCGATTACTGAGCGATTTTATGACGTCGTGAATGAAGAGTTTTTTATTGATGAACGCAAATTTAACAAAGGGATTCGCTTAACCGATAACTTATTTAAACTGTTTTATCTGTATGACAACTCGGCAAAAGATTTAAACCAAGAGACCGAATCTCGTTGGAACTTGGTTGAAAAAGCATGGGAACTCAATATCAATAAAAATCTCATTGCAGTCGAGTTCGATCAAGAAACCAAAGAGCTTTTTACCCACGATACCAAACACAATCGAACCAATATTACCACCTCTCGTGGCGCGTTAAATGGCTATCAAAAAAGTCGCTGTTTTTACTGCTTTAAAGAAATCAGTATTTCATCAGTGGATGACCTACTGGCAGACGTTGACCATTTTTTTCCACATCTATTAAAACCACAAGTGGCAACCGCAGGCTGTTGTCGCCCTGTCAATGTGGATGGGGTTTGGAACTTGGTGTTATCGTGCCCAGAATGCAATCGTGGCGAGAATGGAAAATTTGCCCAAGTACCGAGCCTTGAACTGCTTGAACGCCTTCATACTCGCAATGAATATTTAATTGGCAGTCATCACCCCCTGCGGGAAACGCTGATTATGCAAACGGGGAATACGGAGCGTGATAGAAAGTATTTTTTGGATAAGTCCTATCGGTTTTCTAAAATCAATTTGATACATGTGTGGCAACCTAAAGCACAAGGTACGAGTATCTTTTGATGACCACAATTGATTTTTACCAGACCCATGCTAAAGATTTTTTTAGCCAAACGATTAACGTCGATATGCAAAACGTGTATCAGCCGTTTTTAGAACGTTTACCCAATGGTAAGCAAACTATTTTGGACGTTGGTTGTGGCTCTGGGCGTGATAGTATTTTTTTTGCCGATCAAGGCTTTGATGTTACCGCTATTGATGGCTCACAGAATTTAATCGATTTAGCCAAACAAACGGATAATCGTATCAATTGGCAATGTTTAACTTTTGATAAAATCGCTAATCAAAACTGGCAAAATCGATTTACAGGTATTTGGGCGTGTGCGTCTTTGCTTCATGTACCTTTTGAAGAATTGCCTCAAATTTTAAATGATTCAATCGGTTGTTTAAAACCCAATGGCATTCTCTATGCTTCGTTTAAATACGGTGATAGGGAGCGGGACAAGGAGGGTCGATTTTTTTGTGATATAAATGAAGAGCGTTGGCAACTTGTTGAACTAAAATTGCAATCTGCCGAACACTTAAAAATTTGGCAGACTATTGATAATCGTGTGGCTAGACAGGAAATTTGGTTGAATGTCCTACTTCAGCATATGCCTATCACCATTGATTAAGAAATTTATAGCTCAAAATATTTATCATCCTGCAGTTGTACCATATAGGCAAAAAATCGTAGTAGACTTGAGAACTTATAATCAAACCGTTTTGAATGGGTGTCTTTGATTTTAATGCCAAATGTAATCGTTGTAGGGGCATTTCGACGTTTATGAGTCATTTTAGCTTGTAAACTAGTTTCAAAATCATATAGCCTTATTTGCGATACTCTCCCTCTTCTGCTACGCCGATTTTGAGCTATTTGCTTCAAGCGAGTGGTTTCTTTTTCACAAGCATTGGCAATGATTTGGCTTAATGGCTCGTGGCAAGTATACATACAATTATTTAGACCGAAAATTTGTTCGGATAGCGATAAAAATCTATCAAATTCAATAAGTTCTTGGTAAGTTTTTCTGAACGTGATAGTTGCATGAGCTGTGCTGACTTTATGGGTGATTAACTCAATAAACCATTGCCAATCATCAGGTTGTTGTTGACGGATAAAACTTGCTCTCGTCATTATTTGGCGTAGCATTCGCCTTTCTACATACAAATCGATAAGCATTGGTGAAACTCGATTATCTGTTGCCACAAAACGGCGAGCACCACGTGTCGTTTTGATATGTGATAGGGCTATGGCTCGTTGGCTTAGAGTCTTTATATCCGCTATCGGCATGCGTAGCTGGGTGGCAATATCATCGTTTTCTACTTTTTGTTCAAAATGACCCAATAAAGCTAATAGCTTATTAATGCCATAACGTCCGAATAGCTCGTGACTATTCGGTAGCGAGTTATCCAAGATATCAGCGAATTGGCTGTAATCATAGCCAAAATCCGCTAATGTCGAACTATGCTTTGTTCCCAGTATTTTACGATAAAGCCATTTTTGCATGTCCAATAGCTTAATCATACCGTCATTCACAGTAATATTGTTATCTAGCAGATTCTGTGTGCTAATATGGGTAAGATTTTTAATGAGTGTCAATGGTAAACTTGGATTGGCTTTGGATATTTCATAAGTCGCAGACAGCATGGCAAAATGATTGTAATATTCAATCCCCCGCTCAGGTGAGATATGCCCTGCAAGCCCTGAGACCATGTACCATTTAAACTGACTGAATTCACCTCGCCGTAGTAAAGCATCTTTAATGCGAATCACCTCATTTTCACTAAACCCTGTTATTGCACTTGCTAGTGACACATCACTGGTTAAGATAAGACTAAAATTGCTGATGGCAGTATGTCGAAAACCATGGAAATTAAAGGTTTTTTCTATTAGGCTGATATCTGTGACCAGCTGTTTTAAAAACTGCGTTGGTAAATGTTGGCTCAGGCTTTGGGTATTGTAAGAAAGCGTAAAAATTAATTGTTGCTTATTGCGTCCACGATTGGCTTGTATATAGTCGATAAAAAAGTTAAGTTCTGCTTCAGAAAGCAGTGCGTATAAGGGTAATCGACGTGTACTCACTTCCGTTTTTAACCGTCTGTGATTGTTAGGGCGAATAATAATACAGGGTTTGCCACTGTCCAAATTCTCTATATCACTATATCGCAGTCCTACCAGTTCCATTTTGCGTGCCCCTGTTCGCATCGCTAACAGATAAAGCAATATCAACATATCTGCATCTAGTGGATCGATGTTTTTTCGTATTTGTTGGACGATAGCTTGAAAATAATTGGGTGAAATCCATTCAACACGCACTTTTCTTTTTCTTTTTGCTTCAGGAATGTTGGCTTCAGCTATTAGGTATTTATCATTTTTATGAGCAAAGTTATGCAAACGCTGTAGACAGTTAGCGGGATAGCCAATATCGATGTTTTCCAGCTTACTTTTTTTAAAGTCTATGATTTTCTCATACATGCTTTCAAAATCATCACTTGTCCAATTAAATAAATCCTCGCCAACTGTATACCACAGCCAATCATAACCCATGGCTGATAGATATTTTTCAACCGAGCTTGTTTGAATGGGCCTATCCCCTGATAATAAAGAAATAATCCAATCAATTAAAATTTGCTCGGCAACGTGGTTGAAAGTGTGGCTTAGACTTTTTAAATCTTCAACATGAAGTTCTAGTCGTCTTCTGTGCGTTAATACCCTATTTTCACCAATGCGTAATTTCGAATATTTGGTTCTAAAAATCTCTATGATTTCTTGAATCAAATCTGAATGACGAATTTGGGCATTGATAGCAATTGCTTGCTGATTGCTCCGATTTACAGTATTTGTCACCGTTGAATTTAAATTGTTTAAATCATAGGTTCTGTTGGGATAATTAAACTTATTGAAGGTTAGAAGGTCAAAATCCTGATTGGGCAGTCCACAGGTCTCAAGGGTTCCTTGAAGTACCCCCACCGAGGTCTGATTGATACGAACATTATCTGTATTTTCCCAACAGTAACTGGCATATTTTAAAAGGGTTGGTAACTCACCAAATTTTCGAAGTTCTTGCAGTAACAACGATTTAAAAAAATACTGCAAAATTTCGTTTATAGGCTTATTCACGTAAGTATGAGTAATAGTTTGTGGAATTTTTCTGACGACTACAAGCCAAAGTTGACTTATGAGGTCAACACAGATTTGTTGTGAGTTATATAGCGTTTCATCCACGCGTTCATTGCCATAATTTTCACTCTCATAACGGATTTTTGCGATAATTCGATGATTAATGAAAGGTTGTAAGTCATCACTAACCACCGTTTTGAGCCAAGCTAAGAGCATTTTTTTATCATTAATTGCCCCAAAAACGATACCCGAAAACAGCAAACTACCGATTGCCATTTTTTGGTGATGAGCGTCTTTATTAACTGTCTTAAAAAAATCCTCTTGCACCCAGTAATCAAGCACTAGTTTGACTATTTTATTTACTTCCATTCCTTTAGTGACCCAAAACTCGTCCATTCTGAGAGTATTGGACTTATATTGAGCTTTTTGTGGTGGGGCAGGCTCTGCGTAGTAGTGATTTTTTAGTCGCGTCGTTTTGTTTTTTTGTTCAATAAAATCAGTAAGAAGACGCATGCTGATGAGATAATCCGCTTCAAGCAGTCCATAATTCTCATCCACCCATTCATTGGCTTTCCTCAAAAACAGGGTAAAACCTTGAGCATTTAGACCTATAAAATCTTTAACCAGTTTTGCCTTGTAGTCTTTGAATTCGTCTACTGACTTGCCTTGTTGTCGGAATTTTTCCTCTAATTTTTTTAGCTGTTTGGCATTTATTTTTTGGGAATGATTGGCAGTATCTTGATATTTAGCTTGAGAAAGAAGAGCAAGCCACAGTTTTTCAAATTCTGTAAAGACGGTTATTTTTTGATAAATAAACGGGTAAGGAAATGGCTCAGGTAAAATCGGTAAGGGCACCAAATATTTTTTGGCTACTTTTTTAAATGTTAAATTTTTTAATTGCATAAGTCTATTTCTCGCAATTTATTTAAAATCTGCTTTTCAACATCCTTTGTTTCGTAAATATTTAAATCTCTCGCAATGTCATCAAAGATGATGGCTTGGTCTTTAATATCTGATTTGCTGAGGCTTGAGAACTCACCTAACGCTTCTTGCATAAATCGCTCATGCCCTATAATGGCATTAATCAGTGGCATGGGAATTTTACGTTTTTCAAGTTGCGTGCGTACAAAATGTCTGGTCCAGTAAGGGGTCAGGTCTAGTATGGGTTTCATCATTTCCCACACTTGCCCACGCTTAATACTGCTAATTTTTTCAAAAGTCTCTGTAATTAAATTTAGGAGTTGATGGTTTTCACTCGTGCCTGATGACGTGCCAAATAGGATATTTTCGATTTTGTGGCGAATGAGCTCGTTAGCAATATTTTGATGGCGGAAATCTGACAAAAATCGTTTGTAAATATGCAAATATTCAATCACTATTTTGCCAAGTGGAACGAGGCGATGGCTTTTGACTGAGCGATTGGGTTTGTCGTCAATCATCAGCCATCCCATTTCTAAATCAATATTTTGAATATCACTGATCTTGTTGTTCGGTCTAATGCCTGTTAAGACACAAAATATTATCCAGGTGTAAATACTAAATGAATTGAATAGTTGAAGTTGATTGCTTGAACCCATAACCCATTTTCGTAATTGAGCTAAGGTAGCTTTGACAAATTCTATCTTTAGAGCAAATTGAGAGCCCGTTGAAAAATTCTTTGTATTCCAAAGATAATCTAAGTTAAGCAGATTATCTTGATTGAGCCATATCATCGCGTCACGATAACAATTGACGAGATCCAAATTTTCATGACTGCTATAAAACATAGCAGGTGCTTCGCCCGATGAAATACGACAGATGATTTCGCTTGTATGGCTGTCCGCGGTCAGAATATAGCTACTCAAGACCACTTGAAGCGACGATTCAATTCGCCAGTTTGACAAGTAGACTAACCCCAATTCTTCTCTTACATTGGATAGATAGTCTTGAATTTGTGTCAAATTGGGCATTTCTTCTAAAGAAAGTAAATAATTCGGCAATTTGTGCGGTAAAGGAATTTCAACTTTATCAAATTCATTTTCATGTATATTACTATCGTAGCTTCTCTTTGGACGGGTAATACCGAGCAAAAATATGATGGTGGCTTTTCTAGGAGAAACGTTAAAAATTCCTAAATCTTTCAAAAACGCTTTACTGGTAAAGGCTTCAACACGAGAAGCTGACAGCATTGATAATAAACAAACTGACGCACAACTTTTCTTCAACTCGATTGTATCTTCACGAATCGGTTCATGTAACTTTGCATCACGGACAAAAACGCTAAAAATTTCTTTATAGCTAATTTCACTCAAAACGGTGGGACTGGTGATAAGTGCTATTTCTCTCAAACTGATATTAAGCTGCTGGATATCTAGCTCTTTAAGTTGTAGCAGTTGGCTCTGAGCATACAACTTATCTTGATAAGCCAAATTTTTATGGATAGGCTTACCTAATGTATCGAAAAACTCATTAATATCAATGGGTTTGCCGTTCTTATACTGGTCTTGATATGCTATGCTTGAAAAAAATACTTTGCTAAAGCCTTGCAGATTATTTTCCATATCATACGGCTGGAATTTTACTAGGCTTGGATTAAAATAACTTGGCACATCAGCACGAAAGCCTTTATCACTTTTTTGATAGATTGCTATATTCTTCGGTTTATGTAATTTATCTTTCGGTTCTCTATCTTTTTCCTCTTTTTCGTCCTCTTCAACTTTATTAATCTCTTTTGTTATTTCTCTTGCATGTCTGTTCCCAGAAATAAGCTCTAGATAAAGAGAAAGCTTTAGAACTTGATTTACTTTTTGTTTTTTCCCCTTATCGGGATCTTTACTGTCTGCAGGTGGTTCAATGCGTTTGATTAGCTGAGGAAAGTAAGAAATTAAATTTATAAAGCTTAAATCTTTTTCAACACTAATTGTCGGAAATTCATCATAAAGCCATGTATAGACTGCTGTCTTGCGAATGAGTGGCATTTTAAAACGCACAATAATATCTTTGTAATAAGACATTCTGCCAAGGGCTTTCATCACAATTGCGAGGTAAATTCCTATTTTTAGCCAACTTATTTGATGAGGCGTTAACCTCTCTTTATGTAATAATATTAATAGATGGACAATTGGTGGCTGTTTGCTGAGGGTTCTTACTTTTTGTAAATTTTCCGATTTAAAAAAATCTAACGGTTTAAAAGTTATGATTCTGTGTATCAGCAATGTATTAACGTCATAATGAGTTAGTAATTTTTGACTCTCCAAAGCAATATTTATCAGTTCGCTTAATGTGCTTTTAACATCTTCATTATTAATTGTAATGTCTGTTAATTTTAGCTTACCCTCCTTAAACCCTTCACTAGAAAGAATTTCGGAAATAAGATCTCTGAATTCATTGACGTTATAAATTTTCAGCCCATTTTTTTTATTATTTCGATTAGCCATTATTCTGCTCTTTTAAAAGTTGCTAGCGAGATATTGAGAAGCGAGCAATATTGCACTATTGAGAAAGTGTTTTTTTTAAATAAAGTTTGACAAGCGTTTTTATTCAAAGATTTTTTGACATCGTTATAAATTGTTTTGATCGGCAGAGATTTTTTGTGGCGTATAATCATTGCAATCAGTTCATTAAATATCACAATGAAATCAAATTTGGATTTTTCGGATTTTTCGATCGTCAGATTAAGGGGCAAAAACTTTTCTAATTCATAAGAGAACAAAATATAATAAATGAGAATTTTGTTTTCTATCTGCCAGTAGCCATCTGCAGTTATATGAATTTTTATAGGTTCAGCTGAAAGTATAGTTAGTTCTTCCCTCAGTGCTTCATTCGAAATCTTGCAGACAATCCAGTGATGATAAATCGAATAAACCCATATAGCCTCTGACGCTAGGCTCGTTTTTTTTAGTTGAAGTTGTTTTGGCGTAGTCGATTGCATGTGAATTAGAATGTAGTTTGACTTTTTTAAGCGATTATTATCTAATGCTTACTATAAACAATTGAGTTTTTTAAATCAAGGTATATGAACAAATGAGTATAAATGAAAGATTAAAGCTAGTTTGTCAAGAGAAAGAACTAAACATAAAAAGATTAGCTGAAATAACAGGAATACCCTATCGAACTGTTCAAAATTATTTAAATGGCGATAGAGAACCCAATGCTGAGGGATTGACAACTCTTTGCACACGTTTAAGAGTAAACATTAATTGGCTATTAACAGGCGAAGGTGAACATTTTATTAATAGTAATCCAAGAGTCGTCACGATAGATGACGATGAACACACGATACTATCTATCTACCGTGACTGTAGTCAAATGGGGAGATTTGTTATATTACAGTCGATAAAGTCTATGAAAGATGTTCCGGTACTACATGATAATAATTTAGTAATTAAACCGTTGTCTTTATAACAGATTAATTTTAAAAAAATTTATTTAACTAGAGCTAAGGGATTTTATAAGAACTTTTAAAAAAGGTAATGATCATTAGATGTAAAATGTTTATAAAAACAGCCAAAAAAAATACCGCCAGTGGTTTGGCGGTATTTTTTAATGGAAGTGAAAATCTCAAAATGGGCATTCATCGTCACTAAGCATATTAAGAGAGTTTAAGAAATCATTCAATCTTACTACGCCTCTTTTTTTGAAGTTTTGGCATTCTTGACATTCCCAAGTTATGAAATTATTTGAATTTGGCAAATTACACGGCTTGTATAGTTCATACATCCTTCCGCAATGTCTACATCTGATACTTGAATCATAAGCCTTGACTTTCATTAGGCTTGAAAACAACTCTTCAAAGGTAACATTGTATCGATGACAGATTTGTTGAATGTGCCATTCTAGTGAAAAGTCAAATGGGATATAAGGGTAATAAGGTCGCCAATAATCTTGGCACATTTGTAATGATTGACCGGTTAACATGCCATTGGTAAGTAGATGAATACGCATAATAGCTCCTTACATAAAATTAGGGATCGCTTTTTGAAAAAGATGACGTAGTTGGCGATAACGCTCATCATCAGTTTCATCTTCATCAATGAGAGGCAATTGTTTTTGTGCCCATACTCTGACAGCACGTTGCCCATTTAGTCTGGTACTCACTTTTAAAAAGCTTGCTAAGTCATGGTCTGCTGTAATGCCATACTCAAAAATTAACTTGTTGCCTAAGTCACGTGCCTCAGCGGTAACAAAGTATTTTTTATTTTTGGTTGTTTGTTGTACTAGACTTTGAAAATCGATAAATTCCATGTTTCTATCCTCGAGTTATTGTTTATTTTGATGAATGTTTTGATTGGCAGGTTGACTACTGGCGATGAGGGCTTCAAATGCACTGCCGTCTTGTCTGGTATTGTTGGGCACATAACGGCTATAGACTTTAAATAACATCATGGTATTAGCATGTCCCATTTGCTTGGCAATCCATTCGGGTGCCTCCCCTGCGGCAAGCCAAAGCGTGGCTGCGGTGTGTCGGGTTTCATAGGCACGGCGATGTTTTAACCCTAAATTTTTAAGTGTGGGTGTCCAGACTCGTCGATTGATATTGCGATAATCGAATGGATTACCTCGGTTATCACAAAACACGAATTTTGAACGCCCACAGGTCACTTTAAACTGAGCTTGTAGGGCTTCATATACCCAAGGTGACATAGCAATATCGCGTGTTGATTCAAGCGTTTTTGGCTCGCCCAATTCTCCTTCCACCAATGCTCTTCTGACATGGATTTCCTTTCGATTGAAATCGATGTCTTGCCACAGTAATCCGTCTATTTCACTGGTTCGCATACCTGTAAAAAATCGCACCGTGTAATAATTTTTGTAGTCTTCACGGACGTTGTTAATGAATAACCATACTTCACTTAACGAAAATGGCATGATTTCTCGTTTTGAGAGCTTTAAATTTTTGATATCCTCACTGGGATTCTCAAATTTATAGCGTTTTGAAGCTTCTTCCAGTATCATATGAAGGGTCATCATAATCGAGTTAATTCTGGTGGCAGACAAGGTGTTGTTAGCTTTACCGTGATTCACTTTGGCGAGGGAGGCACGAAAAGCTAACACATCTGCTCTATTGATAGCAGTCAACGCACGATGTCCAAAATGCTTCATCAAGTATTTCTCCAGAATTATGCGTACCTTAATTTGATAGCTCGGACGCCATTCCAGTTTTTTCTCGTCAAACCATAACTTGGCAAAGTCGCCAAACAGCGGTGTATCAGACAAAATCGTATCGGCACGTTCTTTTAACGCCATAAGCTCGTCTGCTTTACTACTTTTGGGGAAATAAGATTTGTAATCAAAAATCCCTAAGGTAATTTCTGCTTCCATTTTTTGAATTACTTTTTCCAACTTTTTGCGGTTGGCAGGATTATCCAAAAGATTGGTCGTTTCTCGGCATCGTTGACCCATAAACATAAAATCAACGAGTAAAAATTTACTGCCCTTTCGGGTACGAATACTTGCCATTTTGATCTCCTTATTGCAGTGTCATTGCATTGATATTACTGGCGAAGGCTTTCTTCATGTCCTTTTCGATTTGCTCCCAAACGTATAAAATTTTGCGACCACCGAACGGACGAATGTAATGAATACCTTCAATCAATACACTGTCTTTGAGTTGATTGCGAATGGTGCGTTGGTCGTATTTGATACGCTGAGAAAGTTCTTCTGTAGTGAGGTAGGTTTGTGTCATAATGTATCCTTAAATAAAGTTTAATCATCATGGTATTTTCGTTTACCATGATTGTACTTTAACACATTTTTATAATCATGCAAGTAATTTTTTTAATTTTGATAGGATAAATTTCAATGATTGTGAACAGACTACCTTTGTTATTAGCTGAAAAAAGACTCAAAGTGGCTGATGCTGTCAGAGAAACAGGGATTAGCAAAACAACTTTGCATAAGATTTACAATGACCAATCGACTCGAATTGATTTCGATACGATCGACAAATTATGTGAGTATTTGGATGTGAAAGTGGGTGATATTTTTGAATATGTGCCAAACGAAAAAGAAGAAAATTAATATCTGGTTTTCATTTTTTTGTATTCAAAATTTTTAGAAAAAACTTATCTCTATTATAATAATTATATATATTATAGAGCCTCTGCAAGCCTTGATAAGCAAGGGTTTGAGAGCAATAAAATGTACTATTAGTTCAAATACGCCTTACAACTCGTTGAAAATCGGCTGACAGTAGGTATGAATTTGCCCCTTGATTAGTTGAGATTGGTGTACAAATTATTGGCTTTATTTCTTAAAGGATTGATTTGATTTTCCTTAATAATTTTTAAAGTACTCAAATTAAAATATTAAGTGAATTTTGTAACTGATATCATTTAACGTCATTTGGTGTTTTGCCTCCAAAACCTGCGATTTTTATAATAAAACGTATGTTCAATTGGAGGTTTTATCATGTATGAACTCAACGCTTATTGCGGTCAACAATCATCTATCATTATCACTAAGCCTAATACACTGGTCGAAGCTAGCTGCAATTTGACAATGGCGGAATATGATTTAATCACGCTTGCTATTAACAAATTGTATTTACAAAAGTCTGACTCTAATCAAGTCATCATCAGTGTAAGAGAGTTTGCGACTGCCAATCGAGTTAGCTCGACCTATGCCTACCGTGTTCTAAAAGACTGTGCCGAAAGTTTACCGAATAAGAAACTGGCAGTTACCTTGTACAAAGATTTATCAGCAGAAAATACGGATGAGCTATTGGTCGTTAGACCCAATCATTCAAAATATAAAACTATTGCGACCGAATGCCATTGGGTACAAAATGCTACGTATGTTGAGCAGACTGGGTTTATTACGCTTTATTTTTCTGATTTAGTCAGACATATCATTAGCAATACAGGCAAGGCTTACACCAAGTACGATTATCTTAAAACTATTGATTTTAAAGGTTGTAGCACTAAACGACTGTACGAGTTGGTGCTTAAATGGAAAGACATTGGTAAAACTCCTACTATGACCATTTATGAGTGGAAGGAATATTTGGGCTATATAGATTCCTATCCAGAAGTTAGTGAATTTCGGCGTCGTGTTTTAGATTATGGGCTTAAGCAAATTAATGCCCAAGGCGACTTTGAAGTAACGCTAGATCCTACCCGTCTAGGGCGTAGCTTTACACATTTCTCTATGATTATCAAAAAACTAAAATCCATAAAGTTAAATCATACGAGTAAAGATAATTCTAATAACAGTGTGAAACTTCTTAGCCCAAGACAGGCAGATATGTTTGCTAATCTGCTTGCCAATGACAATGGGTTTGGTAGTAGATTTGCTCGTGCAGGAGAAGCCATGGCAGGATTTACGAGCCGTATATCTCAAGATTTACAGCGAGATTTGGGTAAAATTGGGGAGTATATGCCGTATTTGGTGAGGGCGGGGTTTGAAAAAACGTATTAGCTTTATGCCACTGCTATAATGAATAAATTAGATTTTTAACCCAAGAACCCAGTTTTTTAATACCTGTAAAATAACATCTTGATGGATAAACTCCTGCTCAAGTCGTCGCTTGTCAATATCTTGCTGCTGAATAAACGCAAACAACTCGGCTTCGTCAATGGTTAAAAATTTGGGTGCTACTTGATTAAAAACAGGCTCGGCAACGCGTTTATGATCATGGCTTCCTAGCGTATGTTTATCCATCATTAATGACTCAACATGAGCACAGCATTTACGGGCATAAGAGAGCATTGCTAGCCCTTCTGAGTCAATATCACCCCAATAGCCCACTTTTTTATGCTTCAGCCATTGTGCTTTTAACCATGTTAGGTTCTTTCCACCGCCAGCGACAGCAATCGTATTGGCTAAATTTGGTAGCATAAAACAAGGTGTTTCGTTTTCGATGATTAAGATATTATCTGCAGGTAATTCGAAGTTTAATAACGTTTGAGAAGATAGTTTTAAAATAGGCAAATTTGCCAATGCCAATTTTGATGCGTCGCAAAGTGGTCGTACAAACAGCCAATCTTTTGGCTTAATATTACAGCCAAGCCAAGCTAATAATGTAAGGTGGTTATTTTCATCGATCGTATCTAAAGTAATAGCTTTGTCGGTTTGGTGCAGGCTTTGTACTAGAATCTCAATTGTTCTAAAATTATTTTCTATAAACTTAGTGTCAATACCTGCGACGTTTACCGCTCTAAGGTAATTACCTTTACCCATACCTTCATATAGTTGTGGAATCAAGATGGTTAGATTGGCAATTTGTTCATTAGATAAACGTTCAATCATATCTAAGTGATTAATTAAACTATCAAAAATCCTTTTTTGTGTGTCTGGATTTGGGCTAAGTTGAACTAGACTTTTAAATTTAAATTGCAAACTATCAAGGCGTTCAATCGCCACTTTGCCCAAAATTTCAGCAAGCGTATTAAGGTCATGGATAATTAACTTTACTGGAATAGATTGCTCACCAAGAAAACCTAAATTTTTAGTTTCTAATTGGATATGGCTATTTGGATGCTGAGTTTCGAAAATCTGCCACGCTTTAACAAAAGCTTGAAAATGTAGCGTGTTTTGAGCGGCTACTTTACCAGAACTTGGGGGTTTAAGTGTTATTTCAATAGCATTTTCCTGGGAGATCTCATGGTTTAGCAGTTGTTTAAATCTGCCTAAATTTTGCCAGTAACGCTGATTAAGTTCTTTGAGAACATCATTAGGCAGCTTGCCCCACGTAGTTTGAATTTGATTCATACCATGTTCCTATGTTTCAACATGGGTAATTTGAATGTTCATTTCAGCTAGCTGTTCATTCAGATGACTTGTTTGCTGTTGCGCTTTTTGTTTATCGTAGTCTTGCCAAGTCACTTCGGTAAGCCTGCTTTCATGGTCATTGATGTTGCGCTCACAGATAATCAGGCTATTGGCAGCTTCACGGGCTAGGTTAAGGTTTTTGTAAGGGGTTATTAAGTTGATATGGATATTGAGTTCTTTAAATACTTTCAGCACACGGCGACTGACCGATTCCTGGGTGTTGGAGAAAGCTTCATCTAAAAATACAGTACTGTAAATCGGCTTATCGCCTCCTGTTGGCGTAAGTACATAGGCAAGACTTGCAGCAACAATAATACCTGCGAACGATTCTTTTTCTCCCCCTGATTTACCGCTTGATGAGCTTAATATATCTATCACGATATCATCACCTGTTTCAGAATCTATTTTAAACTCTTCAGCATTAAAACTCATTTGGTAACGTGGGTCGAGCAGTCTTAAGCTTTCAAGGTTGCTTGCTGTAGTGCCATTAGCGGCTTTATCAAGTACCGCGTTGATATCACTAAGCAGCTTAAAGCGTTTTTCATGTTCTTCTGTGGTCATGAGTTCCATGAGCATGGCAAGCTGTTTATTAAATTCGACTACATTGACAATGCGTTCTGGCTTGATTTTTAGGCGTAAAAATGTACCTTGGCGAAATTCGGTTTTTTGAAGTACCAGATTGACTTGCTCAATACCTTGTTTGATTTGTTCTAACTCACTATTCATTTTGGTCTTAAAGTTCGCCAACGATTGGGTGAGATTATTATTCATACGGCTTTTAAATTTTGTCGTAAGTTTTGCAAGCCCTTCTTGTATTAGATGGTCATAATGGGCAAGAAAATCTGGCATACCTTGCTCAGTTGCTGACCAATCTGAAGTGATAGGTTGCCATTTTTCATTGCCTTTAAAATTACCCATAATACCAATCGCTGACTTACTGTCTCGACTGATACGATTACTAGCACTTTCAATGTCTTCATTAAGGCGAGTTTTTAATACATCGGCATTGTGAGCGAGTTGTTTAAATTTTTTATCCAGTTGCTCTATGATGGCTTCGCTCATCGGGTGGTTGGCTAAGATATCGTTTTGGGTGATTTTAAGCTGATGGCTTTTTAATTCTTGAGATTTCGCCCCTTCTTTGCGATTAAGTTTAATTAGCTGGCTTTGTAACTCGTTAAGATTTTGTTCAGCTTGTTGATATAGTTGTTTTGCTTTGGCAATATCGCCTTGGGCATTTTCAAGCGTGGCAAGTTCTTGCTGTTGGTAATCGAGTTGGGTTTGCCAAAACGGTGCATTGATATCATCCCAGTTGGTTTCAAGTAATTTGTGCCAACGATTTTTTAATATTTCTATGTTGGTCATGGCTTGGCGAGCTTGTGCGAGTATTTTTCCTTGTTCGACAAGTTGAGTTTTGAAAGTTTGTTGTTGAGAAAGCAGTGAGTTTAATAAGGATTGGTTATTAAAGCCCAATTGCCATTCACGTCTGTCATCGATTTTATGCGTATCTTTTTTCTCAAAACGCCCCCATTCTCGATGAATCAATCCTGTAATCGTCATAGAAAAAGGTGTATTATCCAGTTGCTCGCTATCATCGACACAGGTTAAATCATATTTTTTTAAAAACCCCTTAAGCCAATCACGGTAAGGATGTTCTCGCCATTTAAGTTTTCGCAAAAACCCATTCGCTGAAAATTCAGTCGCTGTGGCGCTGGTATTCTCAACCACTTGCACTCGTAAATGTAACCCAGTGTGCCGTTGCGTGTTGATGTAGCTAGTGACAGCTGGATAATCCTGTTTACTCACAAGTAAAGTTGTTTTGAGACCCCCTAAAGCGCGCTCGATTGCCCCTTGCCAAGCGGTTTGGTTATCCTCAATATCCAACATTTCACCGATAAATTTGGTATTTTGTGATAGATTTAATTCTTGGCAAAGGGCATCTCGCCAATGTTGTAAACGTAATGGAATATTGGAGTCTGGGCGTTGTCGAATTTGCTCTATTTCACTTTCTACACTGCATAGATCTTGTTGCGTTTGACTAAATTTACCTGTTGCTAAACCAAAGTTATTTTGTGCAGTGGTGTATTGCTCGCCTAAAATCGCTTGATTATTAGTTGCTTGCTGTCGATGTTGTATAAAGGTGGTTCGCGTTAAGTTTGTTGTGATATCCAAAACTTCACAAAGCTGTTGATAGGCAGACGCATTTTTGCTAGTACGGCGTAATCCATCTTGGGTATAGTTAATATCTTTTTGTAACGATTCAATGCGATTACCGCCAAGTTTCATGTATTCATCACGGTAAGTTTCGGCAGTTTGTCTGGTTTGCTCAAGTTGTGTTTGTTTATCAAGAATGGCAGTTTCAATAGTTCGATAATCCGCTTCTAGCACTGCAAGCTCTTTTGCAAGGGCGTGTTGTTCGATTTTGGCAAGATAAATGGGAATAGCGTCTTTTAAAACTTCAAGTTCGCTAAGTTGCTGTTTGGCTTCTTCCATTCTTTTGGCGAGTATCGGTAGTTGTTCAAGCCGTTGAACTTGTTCTTGGGCATCGACTAATATATCGTGTTCTTTCTTTAAATCTTGAAACTCTTTGACAATAGCTTGAGCATCTTCTCGTAAGTTACTCGGCTCAAGTACAAGGGTACGGATAAGGTCGGTTAAGTTATCGATTTTTTTAAGCCCTAGTGCTCGAGAAAGCAAAGCTGGGGCATTTTTGTTGTTTAAGTGCAAAATTTCTTGATACAGTTTTTGATACTCATCAAAGGTTGTCATATGCTTGATATGCTGACTCTCCAGCCATGTTTTAAACGTGCGGTCATATTTTTCATCAAACTCTGCCAGTACCGTTTTTAGCTTTACATCGCGATTGGCAACCAAATACAGGCGTTTGACATCACTGGCACTAGTCGCTGTGTTATCTGCCCAAAATAGCGCTATTAGAGTAATATCATTACCATTATCTTGGCGATAATAAGCTCGTAAGCCTGTGACGACTTTTTGACTGCGTTTGGATTTAGTGGCGGTGGTTGTCCCATCATGTTCTTGACCATAACTACCACGCATATAAGATAGAATGGTACGATCTGCCTTGTCGTTTTGAGCGGCGGCGATGTTGAAATTGGCTCTACTAGGTGGCATTAGTAGAGCCATTAGTCCATCAACCAGCGTGGATTTTCCTGCACCGTTATCTCCTGTAATCAATGTGCCATTTGGGTCGATATGAGCAGTATGCAGGTCTGCAAAGGAGCCCCAATTAAATAGCGAAATTTCTCGTAGTTTTATTTGTCCGTTATCGGATTGATTAAGTAGCGTGGCTTCCATGACATATCTCTTTTTACTTATAAGATTTATTTCTAGTGCTGTGTTAATATTAAAATAGGCTGTCCTACTGTCCGAATAGTTGCGTGTCCTCTGTTGTATTTTTTGTTGGCAAGTTAAGTTCTACTACTGTGTCATTTTTCACTTGATTAGTGACAGCATTGCTCGACTGTTCTAGATTGTGTTCTTCATCGTCATACTTGTCTGGCATCTCACCAAGCAATGCGATGTATTCATTGAGCATGGCTTGTAATAGGCTTGCATTGACGACATAACGTATCATAGGTGTGATCTCATAGCGTTCAACGTTGCCCCGTTTGAGAGTAACCAATTTATGATTTTTAGCAAAATGCTCCAGTCTCGCTGAGAGTTTTTTCTTATCTTTTGAACCGTGGTCGGTGAGTGGCAAAAATGGCGAAATTAAACTTTCTAGTTTTTCGATATCGATGATGATTTCAGTCTCGCCCAAGTTTTGGCGTTCTTGATAGTACTTACGCAAATTGAGCAATAAAAGCGTGTCATATACGTTGAGCGTACGTTTTTGAATCATGGACGTAATATCTTCGCCATCCAGTTCAGCTTGCTCGGTGTCATTTTCGAAATTATCTAGCCCTTTAAGCTGTTCATGGTTTTCTGCGACAAAATCTGCTCTCGCTACGAAAGCAACTCCGCTATGTTCATCAATAATTAAGCTACAATAGATCTCGGATAAATGACGGCGAATACTGGTTTGATGACGCACAATATTGTCAAATAATTGCGGTTTGGCACTGTGCAGTATCACGCCTTGCTGAGATAAATAAATCAACGCTCGGCGTGCGTCAGCTGGCATGTCACTCTCAGTAATAGCGGTCGATTGAGCATCTGATCGCGCATCGAATGATCCATTTTCATCCATCTTTTGTGTGTTCAGTTTTTGCCTATCGCTACCATGATCAATATTTTGGCTTGATACTCTCGAAGCCTTTGAATCATTTTGCTGTTGGGTGTCAAAACAGGTCGAATTATCGGTGCTAGTTACCATGTCAAAAAAGCTGTTTGTCATTATTTTTCCAGATTTATTCGCTGTAAGAGATTTTTATAACGCTAAAGCCATCGGATTATCGATAAAATCTTGAGGGAAATGCTCAGTTGTCAAAATTAGCTTAGGTATAGTTGCTTTTAGCTGATTACCAAATTTATCATTGACCAAAATCAACTCTGTTTGTCCGATGTCGGTGGCTTTGACAGCTTTTGCAATACGGATGAACGCGACCAATTCCTCAAGTCCTGCTTGAATTGGCATATAGTTATTGATACTCGCTATGCTCATCGCACCGTATTGATCTAAGGTGTAATAGATTTTTTTGGCGACTTCAACGACCTGGACGGTTTCTAAATTTTCTAACGTTTTTTGGCTTAGGGTGTGATTGTTTTCATGCTCTTGAATGTCGCTTAAATCAAGTTTTTCTTCAGCAATTCTGAGCCGTATACTATCAGGCGATGAATACGGCATTTTGCCGACTTTAATTGTTAGATTCAGGTCTTTATCAATAATTTTTGGCGTGTCTTTAAAGGCAATTGCCCGTTTTTCAAGTTGACTAATTAGCCTATCAACTGCATGATTCTCGCTCATTGCGCCACTTTCAATGTAAGACTTTAACTGTTCTTCAGTACGTCGTCTGATACGAAATACTCTATCACTTTCTCGTGTTAGCTCTGAAATAATGGTGCTCAAAAACTGGTGGTGATGTGGGGCAAGTTGGTTTTTATCAGTGGTTTTGAGCACACTTCGCATCTGCTCGGTAAACTCGGTTAAGCGATTGTCATCGGATAACAAATGAAAAAATCCATCAAATGCACTACCCGCATCAGTTTTGGCAAGTAAGTCTTCTTGTTCAAATACTTTTTGCAGTAACTCGCCTTTACTCAAGTTATCATCAATCATTTGTACGCGTAAGGTCTTATCCATTTTGCGGATTTCTTCTTCAAGTAGCCGAAAATCCCCTGTTAAACTGTACGCAAGGTTATAAATTTCTCGAATTCGTTCCTTTTTCTCATAGTCATTGAGATAGACCATTTTACCTACATTTAAGTCATTGATTTGGCTTTCTAACTGGGCTTTTTGTTTCTCTAAAATAGCGATACGCTCGGCCGTATTTTCACTCATCATCACCGCCAAATCTCGAACCGACTCTTGGACAATCCGCAGATGCGATGCAGATGTACTGATAATCCGCTCATCAAAACTTTGGCAAAACCGTAATACCCTATCAGTAGCGTCAGTGACTGTCAGGCGGTTATCCATTTCTCTAAGCCAACCTTTTTTTATCCAATCATTCAGATAGGTCATTGCGTTAGATTCGGTTTGCCAACTGCCATCAAGCCGTGCTTCATCCAAAGCATTATCGAGCAATATTCTAGCTTGCCCATAACTAATTTCATTGTCGGTCTCAAAAGCAGTAGCAATAAAAGCTAAAATAAATGGGGCATTATCGGCTCGCAGTAGTCGCCATGCAGCCGACTCTCGAAAGTGACGTTGGTAATTTGCCGATTTTGCCATAAAGCTCATGATGATGCCTTTTTTAGTTAATGTTGTTTGGGCTTATGCGATACGCCCTCTGTCTATTTTATCCCTACGATTTGCATTAAGCTGTCAAAGCTATTAACTACTTCATAGCTAACTGGCATTTTTTCAACTGCCGCCAAGGTATCCACTTGTTCAAGTTCGCTATTGTTCCCTTGTGTCTGTTGCAGTTTGGCAAAAAACGCTTTGGCACTGGCGATTTTTTGTTTTTCGGTCTCTCTCAAGTCTATTTCGCTGGTAGAGCCTTTGGTCTCTGCGACAAAATAGACATGACGCACCTTGTCTTGATTAAAGGCAATCGCCCAGTCAGGGTTATAACCGCCAAATGGCGTGGGGATGACAAAGTTTTTGGGCAGTTTGGCATACACTACGACTTCATTGATGTGCTGCTCTAGCTCTGCCAAGAATTTGCGTTCAACATCCGAGTCTGTTTCCACATACTCCCAGATATGACGGTTGGCTTTAATTGCGGTATCTGACAAAGGAATATTACTTACAAAGATATCGTTACTATCGTATCGCTCTTGGGTAAGCTCATAGGCGATGTTTTGTACAATTAGTTTGGCTTGTTGCTCGTTGATGATACGGCTGACTTCGCTGATAAAGGCTTCTGGGTTATGTTTAAACTGTGAAAACACCGCTGAGTTTATTTTACTCAATACAGCAACGACGGTGCCACGGGTCAGATTGGTACGGCTTGCCACTTGCCCGATAAGGTCATAGCGAATCGGCGTTTGTACATTTACACTGTATTGCTCACGGTTTGACTGCACTTGCCCAAAGCTGTCACCTTGTCTGAGTGTGTCGTAATCTAGACTATCTTTTTGCTCAGATGTTTTGACGGTATAGGTGAGTGACTGGACAAAGTTGTTGTTACGCTCACGGCTAACTTTATCAATTTCGCTGATACTCTCAGCAATTAATTTTTCGCTATCAAGCTGGATTTGATAAATCGATTTTTGGTTGATGCGTCGCCATAGGGCTTGGAATTCTTTACGGTTTAGATTGTCTGGGTTGATGGTATTTTTGGGTTTATTACCGTTGTTAAACATGCTATCAAAGGCGTTGGGATTAACAACGCTGCCAATTAACTTATGAACGGAATTTTCAAATGGTTTTAATTCTTCTGGTAATTCTGGCAATTTGCCGTTTTCTTTATCTTGATGATAGCTTTCTGACAGATTACCTGCTTTATCCGTGTAACCATGCGAACGTAAATAGAAGAAAATTTCATTAGCTGTATCTGCATCAACGACCATTTGCCCACCCAGTTCACTCACCAAGGTTTTACCCGTAAAGTACTGTGGATTTGCTTTGCTCGGGCGAGTTGCAAGATTTTCGAGCATCTCTTTTTGTAGATTACCGACAAATTCAACATAGCTTTCGTTGGTAATCACGGTTAGGTTATTCAGCCGATGTACTTCACCAAGTGGCAGATAGCCACTGTCCATGCGTGTGCCATGTCTATCGACTGCAAGTCGCAAGCCACGTCCCACTTCTTGACGGCGAGAGATGACGTTATCCGAGTGCTTGAGCGTACAGATGACAAAGACATTGGGGTTGTCCCAGCCTTCACGCAAGGCAGAATGCGAAAAGATAAAACGCACATTTTTACGAGCGATTTGTTCGTCACTATCGAGCCGTTCGGGGAAGGCAAGCAAGGATTCTTTATCCTTCAAAATCAAATCATAGGCATCGATATCATCAGCGACCAGCACTTTTTCGCCCAGTTCTTCGTCTTTAACGCTTTTGACATTGGGATCGACCATGTGGCGTTTTTTATCAAGGCTAAAATAGCCGTTATGCGTACCTTGAGCAGTGATGGTTTTAAGATAGTCCTGGTATGGGTCATTTGTTAGGTTTAAATCAATGCGTTTGCCTACTTCTTCGCTGTAAGTCTGTTCGAAGATATCAGCATATTCGCCATTCACCGCATTGCCGTCCATGTCGTACTGGCGGTATTTGGCGACTTCGTCAATAAAGAATAAACTTAAAACTTTAATGCCTTTGTGAAACAAGCGTTGTTCGATATCCAAATGTGAGCGGATGGTTTCTCGGATTTGGATACGGCGTAAGTCTTTGTCATCCCCATCGCCTTTATTACTGTTGCCCTGCCCGATGTGTAGCACAATGCCATTGGCAAATTCGATACTATCGGCGGTGACTTGGGTGACGGTATAGCGGTCTTTGTATTGTTCGGCTTCTTTGGATACCACAAATAAGTCATCGCCTTTTGCAATATTCCGGATTTCACGTCGAAACTCGCCTTTGGTTGATTTGATTTCTAGCTCTAGCCGTGCAACGGGCGCTTTGCTTGAGACAACCACGTCTTGTAAGTACAGATAGCCATTTGTGCCCGTCAAGCCTTTGACTTCAATGCCTTTAACGGTGATTTTTTTGACCAGTTTTTGGTTATAGGCATCCAGTGCGTCAAGGCGATACACTAGGTTATAGTCACGCTTGTGGGTGGCGGAATAGCGTAGGATAAATAACGGGTTAAAGTTGGCAAGGCTTTGTAAGGTCTTGTCAGCGCCCATTTTTTGCGGTTCGTCTAGGATGATAATGGGGCGGTTACGGCGTATCACGTCAATGGGACGGCGAGAGCCGAATTCGTCTAGGCTGGCGTAGATTTTGCGTGATGCTTCGTTGTTCGCCCCTTCTTTGATGGTGTTAAAGGCTTGCACATTAATAATCATGATATTGATACCGCCATCTGAGCTAAAGCTCTCTAGGTGGTGCAAGGCTTTGGAGTCGTAGATAAAGGCTCGTGGCTTTTTGCCGTATTCTGCCAGTAAGTCATCCGCCATCATGCTAATGCTTTTGTTCACGCCTTCCCGAATAGCGATACTGGGCACGACGATAATAAATTTTGACCAGCCGTATTGTTTGTTCATCTCAAATATGGTGCGTAGGTAAGTGTAAGTTTTGCCTGTGCCTGTTTCCATTTCGATGTTGAGATTGAGCGGGCTTTGGGTCAGGCTGTCGCCTTTTTTGTTGTCAGCTGTGACAAGCTCGGTGGATTTTGGTAATTGTCTATTGGCTTGCACCGTTTGGATGTTTTTAAGAATTTCATTCAAGTCAAATAACGGCGTATTGGCAAAGCCGATATTTTCATCGTCTAACATATCATAGGTTTGTAAGGCAGAATTTTGCAATATATCAGTTTCGCCAAAATCTAGCCCTGCCTGTTGTGTCACGCGTTTGGGGGTTGGCTGTATGCCCCTATCGAGTGTATAGCGGGTTTGCCCGATAAGCTGCTGTTGTCCACGGAACACATCGACGACGGCTTGCACGGCATCGAGTTGGTAGGTTAAGGGTTTAAAGGTAATTTTCATGTTTTTCTCCTTTTTCCCTTAGATAAAGCGTACATCGGTATGCGGTGATAGTTGTTTAAAGCGTTCTTTGATGTTGGTTTTGTCGCTGTCGGTGGCGATGGCGCGTTCGCTGGTGATGAATTTGAGTGGATTGAGTGCGGCGATGTCATTGACCATATTTGCGTCGATGTGGTCTAGGCTGGCAATGAGTGAGTTGCCGCCCACTCGGTAGATGGTGTGTCCGCCTGATTTGCTAGAAAGCTCAGTGCGTTCAATGGGCAAGGATAACGGCACGCCTGTGTCTAGCATGAATTGGAATAGTAAATCTTCGTCGCTGCGGTCGGGTTTGATGTTGTTTTCGAGTGTGGCGAGTAGGTCTTGGCTGTAGTCTTGGGGGCGGTAGTAGATGTCGTTCATGTTGCTGGTGTCGATTTTTAGGACTCGAAAGCCTGTGTCAAGTTCATTGATACCATCTTTATCGGCATTGTCGGTTTTGATTTTTTGCCCTGCTCGGCGAATGCGTTCTTTGGATATTTCGGCGATGGTGGGATAGCCTGCTTTATGGGCTTCGGATTTTGAATCCGTTGCCTCTGGGATTTGTACCATGATAAATTTGCGGTTGCCACCGTCTTCGGCGTTGAGTTGCATCACAGCATGGGCGGTTGTAGAACTTCCACAAAAAAAGTCTA
>OCVT010000120.1_pt1 | contig 26746 bp, 21 predicted proteins | sample 1539111 | NCBI WGS metagenome assembly OCVT01 (sample SAMEA3991482, study PRJEB22521) | metagenome | biome: anthropogenic terrestrial biome; feature: sewage plant; material: raw primary sludge | place: Sweden | collected 2012-09-26 | reverse complement strand
TTTTGGGATATTGATTTCCTTATACCATTTCAGCCTATAATTTATGTGCAAAAGTGACTAAAATGTGTAAAAAAGGACTTTTTTTCCTATAAATTTACAATTTTGGCATTATACTTGTTTAAAAATAAGCGACAAATTTCGGGGAGTCAGGTGTCGTGATTTACATTCTGAAATTTCTGCTATATTATTGTTTCTCAAATAAAAGTTGAGCTAAAGTTGTGTGAAATCAAATGAAATATTTATTTTTGTAAATTGTGGCTTTAGATTTGTAAACCGTGTAAAAATATAAAACATAAAATAATCTCTGATGAAAAAGATTCATTTAACTCTTCTTGCTGCCCTGTTGTCGTCGATGACGGCTTTTGGCCAGCAAACAGATCAGATTTCGGGTTCGTTCCCTTGTAAGGCGAAGTATCCTTCAGGCAATGCCTATTTAATGGATTCTTGCCGTGTCAACTACACCTACAAGACGGTACTTGGTGCTCCTGGCTATCTGGCCAATGTGGTTTGGTATAGCCGCAACGAGTTTACAGTCAATGGCAAACGGGTTACCTCTGAAGATGTGAAAGATTATCCTGATTTGGCAATGCGTTTTTCGCATATAGCCCCTACCAAGGCAGATTTCAAGTTTACCGTGATGTTCTATTCTGAGAAGTTGCATGCTTACATAGCTTCAGCCAAGGCATCCATGTCGGTGCCTTATGTTGAGGTGGCAGGTGCCAACTATGCCCCACAGATACTTACAACCGGAATCTGGCGCAATATGTTCACCGATGTGGTTATAGGCAAGCAGGATATCAACAAACCTGGCGTGATTATTTCAGATGCCACTATTGACAGTTGGTTCAAGACAAATGATATACGCACAGGAAAATTGGATCCAAACCCTCAAATCCGTCATTTCGGTTCCTCGTTGAGAGGCGTGTTCAATAATTCAACGCGTATTGATATTGTCAATCAGGAAGTCTCGCTGGAGTGGCCTGTTGAGTCGTGCAACTATATTATTAATGAGTTGAACCGTATAGGACGTCTGTCAGCTTGTCTGGCTAAAAATGACACTACAGGCGCAGCTGATATCTATTTTTCCAATCGTTCGTCAATTCCGGTGGTAAAAACCACCAGCCTTGATTTTTGGAAGACCACTGTTCCTCCGTATGATTTGACACTCTCTTATGAAAAGTCAGCTGAGGATTTCTACAAGAAGGGCGATTACAACAACGCCTCCATCTATTTTCAGAAGGTACTCAATCTTGATTCCACCATTCAGTATGCGCAGGCTCGCTTGGCCAAAATCAAGCTGTATCAGGATTATAAGAATACGCGCAGTGTAGGTGGTCTCGATTTGGTTTATGTTGAGGGTAACTCGTCTGTCAAGTCCTTTTATATAGGCAAGACAGAGATTACACAGAACCAGTGGAGACGTGTGATGGGTGGTGCCATGCCAGAGTGCCGTAACTGTCCGGTATCAAATATCACTTGGCAGCAGGCTACCGAGTTCGTAAAGAAACTAAGTGCCCAGACAGGGTTGAAGTATCGTTTGCCACGTGTTGACGAATGGGTCTATGCCGCACAAGGGGGCAGCAAGAATACTACTGAAACCCAGTTTAGTGGTAGCGATAATATTGATGAAGTGGCCTGGACCGTTTATAACTCCGAAGAGAACATTCATCCTGTCGCTCAAAAGTCGCCTAACGAATTGGGAATTTATGACATGACCGGCAATGTATCGGAGTGGACCAATAACATTTTTGACAAGCAGACCCGAATTGCAAAGGGCGGGTCGTGGACTGATGACGCAGCTAACTGTGCCATCTCGCTTGACCAAAAGCTCGATGTGAATTATAAGAGCAAGAGCATTGGATTCCGCGTTTGTCAGGATGAGTAATTTCCATTATTCCATAACACTTTAAGTAGATATTGTAATGAAAAAGATAATATATTTGGTAGTCGCTTCCTGTTTGGTTTTGATGAATGTATCGGCCAAACGCGTGGCTAAGGGCAGGTCTGTAAAGAAATCTGCAAAAACGGTAAGAACAGTTTCCGCTACATCGGCTGCGCCTATGATTCATTTGAAAATGAGTGACAGGGTGCTGTCGGGCAAGGAAAAGATGGCAGTAGATGCTTATATGATTGCTTTTGAGAGCTACAACGAAAAAAAATACAAAACGGCTCTTTCCAAACTGACTTACGCTGATAATCTGTTGGGAAAACCTACGGCGCGCACCTCCTATCTCGAAGCAAAAATCTGTTATGAACAGGGTGATTATGTGGCTGCCCGTACAGCTTGTGCTGCCTATTTTGCTGCATCACCGCGTCACGACTCTGGATATGATGAGATGACTTCTATCTCAAGTTCACTGAATGCATATTTTGCCCAAAAAGCAACTCAGATGCAGGCCGAGGCTAAGCAGCGTCAGGCTGAACAAGAGGCTGCCGAGCAGGCGCAAAAAGAGGCTGCACAGAAGCAGCAGGCTGCCATTCAGGCCGCGGCCGTCCGTCGTCAGCAGGCTGCTGCCGAGGATGCTGCCAAACTGAAGGCTCAGCAGGATGCCTTTGCTGCTGCCCGCGCTGCCAACACCAAGGATGCCTATATGCAATTCATCTATGCTTACCCTTATGGCAAGTTCCGTCCGGATGCAGAGAAGGAGATGGCAGTCAAATGGCCAAGCCCTAAACGCCAGTTGAAGAAGAATTTGTATGGCTATGTTGATGCCAAAGGCAAATTTGTAGTTAAGGCTAAATATGATTATGCCTCTGAGTTTGTTGAGGACCGTGGGCGTGTGGGCCGTGATGGCAAGTATGGGTTTGTTGATGCCGATGGAAAAGAGGTGATTCCTCTCGTTTATAAGTCGGCTGCCAATTTCAGTTATGGATTATCGGCAGTGAAGGATGATGCCGGAAATGCGTATTTCTTGCAAAAGGATGGTTCCCGTTTGGGTGACAAGTCGTATAAGGATGCCAAGCCATTCAGTGAGAGCCTTGCCGCTGTTGCTGATGACTATTTCAAATATGGTTACATCAGCACTGACGGTACAGTTGTCATTCCTAATGCTTTTGACGTGGCAGGTTCTTTTCATGAAGGATTTGCGGCTGTAGGCAAGTCGGAGAATGGTTCTGTCAAATACGGCTATATCAATGCCAATGGGGAGCAACTGACAGACTTTATATATGAAGATGCCCGTGATTTTCAGATGGGTGCTGCCCGTGTGAAGGTGGGTGACAAGTATGGATTGATTGACCGTTTCGGTAGTCCTATCACTTGTTGTGATTATGATTATATTACGGACTTCCGTTCTGATGGTTATGCCCGTGCCAGAAGAGCAAACATTGATGTATTGCTTGATACAGATGGCACTCCTTGGACCAATGTGAATGGTTATATGATTCAGGTTAAGTTTAAGACAAATTGATATTTTTCATATTTGTAGAGAAAGCTGCCTCGTAGAGAGGCAGCTTTTTTTGTTAGGTAGTGTCTCTTCTTGCATCTTTTCCAGTACCTCTCTTATTTTTTTCTTTTGTCATGTGTTTTTTATGGTCTTTTTTATTCTTTTGATTGCTTATTTCATTAAATTTACAATGATTTCATTTAAATATAGAAACAAATGGCTATCAAAAAATATATAATGGCAATCCTCCTCTTGTGCTGCACGTTGGGTCTTTATGCCCAACTGCCGTCGGTTGCCGAGCGCAAGATTAAGGTGAAGGACGCAGGTTCGTTGCAGAGCATGTTGTCGGCTGATGAATGGCAGTCCGTCCGTTCGCTTTCTGTCAAGGGACAGTTGGACCGTTCGGATTTTGCCTTTCTGAAATCGACGGGGGTGACTTCGCTCAATCTTTCTGAATTGGACAATGCCACCTTGGTGCCACGCGCTTTTTCGGGGTGGACCAGTCTGAAATCTGTTGTTTTGCCCGATGCGTTAACCGCAATAGCCAATGGGGCGTTTCGTGGTTGTTCTGGCTTGGTCTCTATCCGATTGCCCAAAAAGGTGTCAGTTATAGAGTCTTATGCTTTTAGTGGTTGTTCCAATCTGGTCTCGGTGGATGTGCCTCGTAGTGTATCCCGCATTGAGCGGGGATCTTTCAGTGGATGTGGCAACTTGCAGGTGGTGAATATTGACGAAAAAAATCCGAATTTCAAGTCGGTGGATGGGGCCGTATATGATTTTAATCATCGTATCGTTCTGTGTCCTGCTGGCAAAAAAGGCAATTTCATGTTGCCTGTTGATGTCCGTACTATTGGAGAAGAGGCTTTTGGTGGCTGTGATAGTCTCACCAGCATCTTATTGCCCGACAGCTTGCGCAACATTTGTGATGGCGCTTTCTGGGGCTGCCAAAAGTTAAAGTCGGTTCATATACCGGATTCGGTTTCCTCTATTGGTACGGGAGTGTTTCTTGGTAGTGGCATTTCATTTATCAATTTGCCCAAGGGGGTTAAATCAATAGGGGAGGAGTCGTTTAAAAATTGTTCCAAACTGTCGTCCATATCTATTCCAAATACGGTTACAGTGATTGGATCCAAGGCTTTTCAAGGTTGTTCCAATCTGGTAGCTATCAACCTTCCTGTCAATCTGGTTTCTGTGGGTGATTGGGCCTTTAATGGTTGTATCAATTTGAAATCAGTAGCGTTGCCTAAGTCCGTATCTTCTATTGGCAGTAATGCTTTTGCAGGTTGTTCATCGCTTATGTCGATAGTGGTGCCCGATGCGGTCAAGTCTATAGAGTCGGGTACTTTTGGGCAGTGTTCGAGCCTGCGATCTGTCGCCTTGCCTCTAGGCTTGAAAACATTGGGACCCCGTGTGTTTGAGGATTGTTCCCAATTACACAGTATTGATTTACCCAATGGCCTGACCGAAATCAGTGATCGTGCATTCTCCGGGTGTTCTTCTCTTGTATCCATTACATTCCCGTCTGAATTGGTACAAATAGGGAAACGGGCTTTTGCCGGTTGCTCGTCATTGCCTTCTGTCACTTTTCCTGAAAAATTATACGGAGTGGGAGAAGAGTCTTTTGCTGACTGTTCCAACCTATCATCTATTTCGTTCCCTGCCATTTTTATGGGGATTGGTGAGCGGGCTTTCATGAATTGTACCAATCTGTCGTCGGTTACATTGCCATCTCAAATCAGAGTGGTAGGCGATGGTGCTTTCTCTGGCTGTTCCAGCTTGTTTTCTGTCCAGTCTACTTCTGCCAACCCTCCTATGAGTGGTCCAAATATGTTTTCACAGTCCACTCTTGGTCATACGTTGTATGTGCCAGAGGAGGCAGAGTCGGCCTATCGTGCGGATGAACATTGGAATGGATTCAAGGCCATAGTGGGTACCTATCTGTTGCAGGTGCCAAAACCAGGTCTGATGTCGTATATGCTCACCGATTCGCTTTGGGCGACGGTCAACAATCTTACCATATCAGGAGAATTGAATGCGCGAGATATGTCATTTTTGGTCAGACAGATAAAGAAAGGAAACCATTTGCGGGTGTTGGATATGCGTAAGGTGACGGGTATCAGCGATTTCTCCTTGAATGTGGCATCTGGGAAAGCAGGTGTATCTGTCCTTTCTGTAGTCTACTTGCCAGAATCGGTTGTGAATTTGTCCGACCATGCTTTTGACGGTTATGTCAATCTGACGGAAGTGGATATGCCCAATGGGGTGCTTTCGGTAGGCAATTATGCTTTCCGCCATTGTTCCAGCCTTTCGGTGGCCGATTTGCCATTTGGGTTGCGCAAGTTGGGCAATTATGCTTTTTATGGGTGTCGCAAATTGAAAAATTTCAGCTATTCAGGTCATAATTATAAGTTGTTGGGTAATCTTTTTTGCAGCAGTGATGGCAAGTCTATCATTGCTTATCCCGTGGGCAATGATGAGGCGGATTTGGTATTGCCTGACAGTATTCTCAGTATAGAGACTGGCGCTTTTGCCTCTTCTGTCAATTTGTCGGCAGTCACGTTACCACAGGCCCTCAAGTCAATTGGGGATAGTGCATTCGCCGATTGCCAATCGTTGTCGGCAATCAATATTCCTGGCAGCGTGACTTATTTCGGTATGGGAGCTTTTATTCAGGACTCTTCATTGATGACTTTGCACATAGCTGAGGGTGTAAAATATATAGGGAACAGTGCTTTCCAGAATTGTTCTGCACTCAACTCCATAACAATGGCGGGCAGTGTGGAGAGTATTGGTGATTATGCGTTCTGGAATTGTCAGCGGATTGAGAATTTCATTTCGTATGCTTCCTATCCTCCTAAATGTAAGGCCAATGCTTTTGTCCGTCGTTTTGAGTCTCCTTATGGGCATTTGTTTACATTGTCAGAGGCGGTGCCGCGTTATCAGGGGGCTCCTTGGTCCATTTTCACGGTAGAGGCTATGGCTAATGGTGAATAACGCTGTTTGATTGTATATTCAGTCCATCATTGGTCGGTTTGGTATTGTTTTTGTTTTGTGTTTATAAAATTTTTGAGTGATGAAAAGATGTGTTATCATTGGACTCTGCTTTTTGTCATGCTTGTGCTCTTGGGCACAATCGTTCAAGGATGTTTCAGTGACAAAAGGTGGTGAACTTCGTTTGATGGTTACCGATGAAGAGGCAAAGAATATAACTTCGCTGAAGGTTTCTGGCCCCTTGTCGGAGGCAGATATTGACTTCATTGGCAAAATTCTGCGGGCTAACGCCCAGTTGTCAGATATTGACCTGTCGGGCGTTTATGGCCTTTCAAAGGTGAAATGGGGAGCTTTCCGCAGTTGTTCCAATTTGTGTAAAATCACGTTGCCCCGTGACATGGAACGGCTGGGCGATTTCGCATTTTCGGGATGTTCCCGTCTTTGTTATGTTTCATTGCCGCCCAATCTGTCTCTCATAGGTTTGAATGCCTTCTCGGGTTGTTTGGCCCTGAGCGAAATTGTTATACCTAAGAATGTGAGTAAAATTGAAACCGAAGCCTTTAAGGGCTGTCTGAAACTTAAGAAAATCACCTTGCTGGGCAATACCGAATTGGGTAAAAATGTTTTTTCTGATTGTCTGCAGTTGTTTGATATCATCTGTAAGTCACCCAATCCGCCGTTATGTGCCGAAGACCCTTTTGAGGGTGTCAATGTCAAGGCCTGCGCTGTGAGAGTTCCTGCTTTATCCATTTCATCTTATCAGAAGGCCAAATATTGGAAAAAATTCAAGTTTATTTATCCTCTCTGATTCATTCTTTTAAATACTCTCAGCAAATTATCTTGTTACTGCCTCTTTTTTCTTCTATTTTTGCATTAAATAGGATTGAAAATGGAGAAAGTGAGCAATACGGATAAAAGCAACGAATTTTTTGACCGTATTTATGACCTGATAGACGTAGCGGATTTGCAGCAGATGACGCATGTCAGAGCGGTAGTCCGCGATTTACTGGTGGCGGTATGCCAGGAGGACCTCAAATCGGTCAATCAGAATTTTGGCAGTCTGTTTTTTCAAGTCGACTTTGTCTGTCGTCGGCATCGCATTTCGGGTGCCGACAAGTATGCCATACAGTCGGTGCGCCGGCATACCCATACTTATGAGTACACCCGTGAGGCATTGTTTTCTGATTTGCGTTCACTATCCAATTTTATATCCAGTGTTTTTGGCGTCGCTGTTCCATATAATCTGCAACAGATTTTGCCTGCAAAGGTGGCTCCAATTCCTGTCCTTGGCAAAGTGGATATGCAGTGCGTGCGTTGCATTGTCAATGGCTGGAATGACGAGGTGATGAAAGTAACGGCCGACCTTGATTCCAGGCAGTCTGATTTTTCTGTGTCATATACCGCTTCAGAGAATGATTTCTCCTATTTGCAGCCATTGCTGAAGGTTGGCATGCAGCTTAATCTGCTCGATTGTACCATCAATGGTAAAATGGTGATTCCCCGTTTTATAGTGGTGGAGCCGGATTTTATGATAGATATCAGTTCCATTGCGCACTCCTATTCAGAATATGGCCATCATCCTTATTCGTTTATTATGAATAAAATGGGACGTCGTCCCAATTCCCAACCTATCTTGCTCGGTAACTTTGCGAGTTCGGCATTGGATGATATTTTGCATACCGATAATACTGATGATTATAAGGTAACCTCTACCATCCGTCATAATTGTCGTGAAAAACTGATAGAGTTTTGCACCTGCCCTGATTTTAATACAGATTCGTTTGTTGATAGTGCCCGTACGCAAGCCAGTAATCTGTGTATGACAGTGCACGAACTGTTTGACCAAGGTGATTTTGACCGCAATAAGGCTTTGCTTGAACCTTCGTTTGTGTGTGAAAGTCTTGGTATTTTGGGACGTGTCGATTTGATGACCTCTGATTTTAAACTTCTGGTGGAGCAAAAATCAGGCAAAAATGGTAATATTGAGAATCCTCAGTATAGGCAAGGACACATGGCAAAGGAAGAACATCTGGTTCAGTTGCTGCTCTATTATGGGGTGATGCATTACAATTTTCAGGTGCATAGCCGTGATATCGATATCAAGTTGCTCTACTCAAAATATGCTCCGTCAGATGGCATTGTGAATGTGGCCTATCTCAACGACCTCTTTGCCGATACTGTAAGATTCCGGAATAGGTTGGTAACTACTGAAATAGCAATTGCAGAGAATGGCTTTGACAAAATTGTAGACCAGATAACACCGGAATGTCTTAATGAAAGGCATTGCGATAATCGTTTTTTTATTCAATGGTTATTGCCCCAAATACTGGAGAAAACAGAGCCGCTGAGGAATATGTCTCCTTTGATGCGGGCCTATTTCTGTCGTATGTGTACCTTCTCGTTCAAGGAGTTGCAACTTTCCAAAATTGGCAGTCAGGAGGGGGCAAAGGGTTGCAATTCTGACCTCTGGAATATGCCACTTGACCGCAAACGTGAGTCGGGCAACATTTTTGTGAATCTCACCATTGTGAAAAAGGAAAAATCTTCTGATTTTAATGGTTTTGACCTTATCACGCTCGATGTGCCAGATCAGGGAATGGATTTTTTGCCGAATTTCAGACCTGGCGATATGGTTTATCTGTATTCGTATGCCAAGGGTGAGATTCCTGATGTGCGGCACAGTATTCTTTATTCGGCCAACTTGCTTGAGTTGTCATCTTCCCGTTTGCTGGTTCAGTTGGGTGATGGTCAGCAGAATCCCGATGTGTTTGGCGCTGAATCAACTCTGTTTGCCATGGAACATGCATCCACTGATGCCTCTTTCGATTCGGCCCTGCGAGGTTTGCACGAGTTGCTGACCGCTCCAGAGTCACGCCGACAGTTGCTTTTAGGACAGCGTTTGCCTTTGCGGGACGATACCAGATGTTTGTCACGCTCCTATGACCCTGATTGTGACTCCTTGTTGCTGAAGGCTAAGCAGGCCAATGATTTTTTCCTGCTGGTGGGGCCTCCTGGTACAGGAAAAACACATCGCGCACTTCGTTTTTTGCTTCAGGAGGAACTGCAATCTTCTGAATCGGCGTCAGTCTTGTTGCTGGCCTATACTAATAGGGCGGTCGATGAGATTTGTTCCATGTTGTGTGAGGCGGGGCTCAACTTCCTGAGGCTTGGGCGTGATTGCAGTTGTAACCCGTTGTACCGTAAATACCTGCTCAACAATCAATTTGTTCATGCTGATTTCAAGGTCCCTGCGGTTAAAGCGCAGTTGAAGTCTGTGCGTGTGGTGGTGGGTACGGTTTCTTACTTGTCGTCCAAGCCTTATGTGCTATCGTTGAAGACTTTTTCTTTGGCTATTGTTGATGAGGCTTCTCAGATTCTTGAGCCTGATATTGTGGGGTTGCTTGCCTCGCATCAGCACAGCACAGAGGTATGTGACATTTCAAAGTTCATTTTGGTGGGTGACTATAAACAGTTGCCAGCAGTGGTGTTGCAGAGTAAGACCGATTCTGCCATTACTGACCCGGAGTTGCAAAAGGCTGGCTTTTCCAATTGTGCGGTATCTCTTTTCTATCGGCTTATATCCTCTGAATATAGGAGAGGCTGTTCTGATTTTGTGGGGATACTGCGTAAGCAGGGACGTATGCACCCCGAAATAGCGGAGTTTCCGAATCGGATGTTTTATTTGCAAGAACATCTTCAACCGGTGCCACTGGCGCATCAGCTTGATGCTGATTTGCAATATCAGCCGGAAGGACGGGATGCCCTTGATATGGCGCTTAAACAGCACCGTCTGCTTTTTATTCCTTCTGATTTCTGTCTGAATCCTGATTTGTCAGATAAGGTCAACACCAAAGAAGCAGAAATGGTGGCAGTGGTGCTTGACCGTATATTCCGATTCTGTGCCGATGATTTTGATTCTGAGCAGACAGTGGGGGTTATTGTGCCGTATCGCAATCAGATTGCCATGATACGCAAGTGCGTTGAGCAACTCCACATACCTCAACTCAGTCAGATTACCATTGATACCGTTGAGCGTTTTCAAGGTAGCCAGCGTGATATCATTATTTACTCGTTTACTGTGCAGCAGTTGTATCAGCTCGATTTTCTGACATTAAACAACTTTATTGACCCCTCTGACGATGCAGGACGTATCATTGACCCTAAATTAAATGTGGCGATTACCCGTGCACGCAAGCAACTTATTCTGCTGGGAAATCCTAAAGTATTGTCCAGTAATTTCATTTTTAAACAATTGATGGATTATATAAAGGAACACAATGGATATTTTGTTCCTGACAAATAAATAGTTGGTTATCATGATTTAACAATAGGCTGAGCCTTTTTAGGCTTGGCCTTTCTTTTGTTGATTGATGGGAGTCTTTTTACATTTTTACTTTAATAGACCTCTTTTTGTTGCAGTTTGTCTCTATTTTGTCGTGTTTTTTATCAAAATGGAAATCTGTTCTTTGTTTTGTTTTACATTGTGCTATAATTTGTAGTATTTTACTGTCTTATTGTTTAATTTTGTTTTGAAAATAAAACCAAAAAGAAACAAAAAAAGATATTTCACTTCCATTTTGACATTCGTAATTTACCATGGGTGGGGGCTTCGGTGGAAGTGAAATCTTTTTATAATTTGATGTATTATGGATAGTGTGATTGACATAAAAGATTTGACTGATAGCCGTGATGCTGTCAACAAATGGATGGAACGTTATGGAGTCCGTTTCGGAGTATATAAGCATGGGGTTTTTAACGAACAGCTTTTCCCTTTCGATTCAGTGCCTCGTGTCATATCCAAAACGGATTGGGACTATTTGGAGGCTGGGTTGCGCCAACGGGTCACGGCCCTCAACAAGTTTTTGTGGGATGTGTATCATGACAAACGAATCATTCGGGATGGGGTGGTTCCCGAAGAGTTCGTTTTGTCGTCCAAAGGATATCTGCCAGAGTGTGAGGGTATCAATCCTACGGGTGGCATCTATGCCCATATAGCGGGCATAGATTTGGTGGAGGGCAAAGATGGCCATTGGTATGTGCTCGAGGATAACTTGCGCATTCCTTCGGGTGCCAGTTATCCAATGATTGCCCGAACAGTGTCCCGCAAGGTCTCTCCGTCTACCTTTGCCCTGAATGCCGTGGCCGAAAATCGTGATTATGCCGATTTGTTGCGCCAGATGATGGATGACATGAATGCCAACAGAGGTATCTCTGTCATTCTTACTCCTGGTCGTTACAACTCCGCCTTTTTTGAACATTCCTATCTTGCAGAGCAGACAGGTGCTACCTTGGCTTTTCCTGGTGATATGTTTGTGGCCGACGGCAAAGTTTATTATGCGGGAATGTATAAGGAAAAGAAAAGGGTGGGATGTATCTATCGTCGTATCAGTGACGATTATGTGGACCCGCTCATGTTTGAGTCGACTTCCCTTTTGGGTGTCCCTAATGTGATGGAGGCTTATAGGGCTGGCAACGTGGCGCTTATTAACGCCATTGGCAATGGGGCGGCTGATGATAAAGGTATCTATTATTTCGTGCCGAAAATGATAGACTATTATCTTTCAGAAAAGCCGATTTTACAGAATGCGCCTACCTATTTGCCTTATTTCAAGCAGGATTACGATTATGTGTTGTCGCATCTTGATTCGTTGGTGATTAAGGAGGTGAGCGAGGCTGGCGGATATGGTGTGGTGTTTGGACGTGACCTGTCTCCAGAAAAACTGGATGAGATGAGACGGCTTATTGTTGACAATCCGCGTAGATGGATAGCTCAGGAGGTTATCGATTTTAAGGATTTGGACATTTTGGAGAATGGCAAATTGGTGGCCCGTAAAGCCGACTTGCGTGCTTTTGTGGTATCGGGGCATGACACAAAAGTGTGGAAAAGCGGATTGACCCGATTCTCGCGTAATCCTGACTCTTTTGTTGTCAATTCGTCACAGGGTGGCGGGTTTAAGGATACATGGGTGATGACCGAATGATTTTTTTATGTATGACAATAACAATTTTGCAATATGGTTAAAAGTGATATTATTTCGGTAATGAAGGCCAACCGCTTGTTTTGGTTGGGGCGATATGAGGAACGTGTTTACCTTACATTGCTGCTTCTTAATAAATGTTTTGATAAAATGATAGATGGGCAGCCTGACGATTATCGGCATTTTTGGCTCAAGCTGGATCCTTTGGCCAATTATTCCACCACTTCCGATTTTACCTATGGTATGATGTTCGATGCCTCTAATCCCAATTCGGTGATTTCGGCATTGGTCAAGGCTAAGGATAATGCCATTCTGCTTCGTGAGGATATCTCGTCAGATACGCTTAGTTTCATAGAGATGAGCATAGCCCACATCAATGAGTGTTCGTCCAAGGGGGTAACCAATATCTCAAAGTTACAGCCCATCCTTGATTGGTCGCTGGCATTCTGGGGGGCTGCCGACCAACATGTGTTCAATCCCAAGGAGTTTGACATGATGCAGGTTGGCAAGGATGTTGAGAACATTGATATTCTTTTGCGTTTTTCTTTCCCTTATGAAAGGGTGACGGCTGTGTACGAAAGTTTGAAACGGACTGGCGCTCCTGTGGCTTATCTTATGTTTGACGAGGTGGTTGAGCAACGGCTGGATGGCGCTTTTTCCAATTTGCCAGGTTCTTTGGCAAACGACGCTCTCAGTTCTTCTCTTTTGGCTGATATTAACAAGTTGGTGAAGGTCTGACATATAATATACAGTGGCCTATGAAGCGGTTTCTTTACGATTATAGAACCAGTGTCACTTTTGGTGCTCCGGTTTCGGTTCACGCCATCAAGCTAAGATGTGTTCCGTGTGCCAATGCCTGCCAGCAGGTCGAGGTTGCCCATTTGGTATTGTCACCTCTGTTTTGGACCAAGAGTTGTACTGATTCTTTTGGCAATCAGTTGGTTTATGGTGGCACATCGGAGCCACACACCTCATTGGTATATGTCAGTACGGGCATTGTGGCGCTGAGTGAATATTCAATACCTGCCGATGAGGTGGCTCCCTATTATAGGATGTTCTCGCGGCTTGTTCCATTTATTCCGGAAATGGCTTGTTATGCGTGGCCATCGGTTGTTACCATTGTCGATGCTGCAGCCTCTGTTTGTCAATGGGTAAACCAGTGGGTAGTCTATTCAGCGGGTTCCACTTTTATGGAGACCACCGCCGCCGATGTGTATTCTTTGCGCAAGGGTGTTTGTCAGGATTTCGCCCATCTGATGATTTCGGTATGTCGTCAGCGTGGTTTTGCAGCACGTTATGTTGCCGGATTGCTGCTCGGTACGGGACTTACCCATGCCTGGGTTGAGGTTTGGGATGGAAAGGAATGGATAGGATTTGACCCTACCAACAATTGCCGCATTTCTTACGGGTATATCAAGATTGCCCACGGACGTGATGCTGCCGATTGTTCCGTCAGCAGGGGTACGTATCTTGGAGTGACTTCTCAGGTTACTTCTATTAATGTTTCAGTACAAGAGGTATGATTAAAACTATAGTTTCTACAGAACTCCCCGTAGGAGAGCGATTGCTTGTTCGAAAAAATGTCATCTCTGGTGGCACGGGAGGCAAGCGCATCTGTATAGTATCGGGCACACATGGTGACGAACTTGAAGGACAGATGGTCTGTTATGAATTGGTGAAGGCATTGAAGGAGCATCTTGAATACCTTGATGGAGAAGTTGATGTTTATCCAGCGCTTAATCCATTGGGCATTGATACCATTCAAAGGGGAATTCCCAATTTCGATTTGGATATGAACCGCATATTCCCAGGCTCGCCTGGTGGCTCAATGGCCGAGCAGGTGGCCTATAGCGTCATGGAGGACCTGAAAGGGGCCGATGTGGTAATAGATGTCCACTCCAGCAATCTGTATCTGCGCGAGACTCCACAAGTGCGCATCAATGTGCTCACAGAGCAACAGCTGGTGCCGCTGGCCCGTTACCTTCATGTGCCATTCATCTGGGTGCACGATGCCGCTACGGTGCTTGAGGCTACACTTGCCTATTCGCTCAATTCCACAGGTACTCCATGTCTGGTGGTGGAGATGGGGGTGGGGCAGCGTATTAACGACCGTATGTGTACGGCCCTTGTCAGAGGCATCTTTTCGCTGATGCGCTATCTGGACATGTGGCTAGATGGTGCGGAATCTGACTTGTCCGACGACCCGATAGTCTGCAAGGGTGACAGAGTCTCCTTTCTGAATGCTGAGACGTCCGGTGTTTTTCTCACTGAACTGAAATGTGGCACTGTAGTGCGGCAGGGGCAGCGGATAGGAGCGATTGTGGACCCTTTGCGTGGCTCGGTTCTCAGTCTGGTGGCGTCTCCTGTCGATGGCTTCTTGTTCACTATCAGGGCTTATCCTATTGTGTATGAAGGCTCACTGATGGCTCGTATCTACAATTTTGAAAACAAGGAGGCAAATGCCTCTGTTGCTAACATAAAGGAGGAACATATATGAGAAGGGAAATATTGTTTGAGATGAAGTCTCCTTATCGTGACGACTTTCGTATCGACGGGTTCTGGTTTGGTCAGGGTCAGCCCACAATGGCCATAGTGGGAGCCATGAGGGGAGATGAGGTGCAGCAGCAGTTTATCTGCTCTCAGATGGTGTCTCAGTTGAGGCTTTTTGAACAGAGGGGAGAACTTGCGTCCGACCTGTCTGTGCTTGTCATCCCTTCGTGCAACCCTTTTTCAATGAATGTGAGCAGACGTTTTTGGGCTATGGATGGAACGGATATCAACCGTATGTTCCCTGGTTATGAAAGAGGAGAAACCACCCAGCGTATTGCTGCCGCTCTTTTTTCACAGTTGCAGCATTTTACCTATGGGGTGCAAATGGCCAGTTTCTATATGCCAGGTGAGTTTGTTCCTCACATTCGTATGTTTCATACGGGTTATGAAGATGTACAGGTAGCCAGACTTTTCGGTTTGCCTTTTGTCACTTTGCGTGAGCCTTTGCCATTTGATACGGCATTGCTCAACTATAATTGGCAAGTCTGGGGTACCAAGGCTTTTTCTCTGTATGCAGGTCTGACCAGCCGAGTGGATAGCACGAATAGTCAAATGGCCATCGATTCCATATTGCGTTTTCTGAAACGGATTGGTGTCATTAAACGACGAGTGCAGAATGCAGGTTATGATTCTGTTTGTTTCCATGAGGAAGAACTGGTCTCTATCTCTGCTCCAAGAGCCGGGTTTTATGTCTTGTTGATTGGTGCTGGTGCCCATGTTGCTCCTGGCGATGTATTGGCACGTATTCTTGATCCTTATGATGGTTCTGTGCTTTCTGAAATTGTTTCTCCAGTACGGGGTACCGTCTTTTTTGCCCACTCTAATCCTTTGGTATTACAAAACACATTGATTTATAGAATACAGTCGTTTGATGATTAATTTTTCGTGTACTTGTGTTTCATTGGTTTCAATTACCCCCTTTTTTATTACTGTTTTGTTTCGATTGTTATTGTTTTTTTATATTTTTTGGTAAAGGATCACAGCCTGTGAAGGTGTGGTCCTTTTGTTTGTCCATCATAAAAAAAGAGGGCTCCACTTTTGGTGGAGCCCTTTTGCCTTTTGCCGATTCACATCGTCTAAGGCTTTACTTGCCTTATTTAACCAATTTTTTAAATTTGTTAAAAACTCAATTATAATGAAGAAAAACTAACACTTATTTAATGAATGATTTTTGGTCTTGTTTTATTATTTACGCCCTAAAATTAGGGCTGCTGAATAAATCAATCAACAACATTCAGTAAAAGTTTTATTTCTTTCAACAAAAAATCGAAAAGTCTATTTTCAATTGAAAAATGCTGTTTACATTTTGTTGTTGCGATGCAAATGTAATAATATTTTCCTTCCCTATTTCAGGTGTCTTTTCTTTTATCCGTTTTTGAACTTTTTTTATTACTTATTGTAATAAAAATTTTAAAATTTATTTCGGTTTTAAATGAAAGAATTTTACCTTTGATGTATGAGGGGGTGATACAGAATGTGGTGATATAGGTTCTGTTATGCGTCAACTTTATTGGTCTAAAAACAAGTCTCGCTGATGACATTTTTCAAAAACATATTCAGTTTGGAGTCCGTCTTGCACAAGCGTTGGGTGGATGAATTGTTATTGTGGATTGTCATTTACATATTGCTGACCCTTAGCAATACCAGTGTCGATTTGCGTCTTTCGGCAGTTCTTTCCGCCTCTATCTTGGTAGGTATAATTCTGTTGTCACACTTGTGCAATTCTCTTTTTATTCCTAAATTGCTTGAGCGGTATGGTTCTCTTGCGTTTATTTCCAGTTCGGTAATAGTGTTGGCGGGTTCCATTTGGCTTTTTTCCAGTATTGATACCTATATCGTGTCCTATTATAATGATTTGATTGACGCTGAGCGCAGTACCTCTTTGCTTGATACCCAGTTGCCATCAGAACCCAAGCATTTTTTTGACCAGAATACGGATATGGTTACCAGCATCAGTGACGATGCTGCTGATGAGGGTGTTTTCATAACCCCGCTTACCAAAATTTCCATCTTGTTTATTCTTTCTTTTTTTGTTAATCTTAGCTATTATTATATGCAGAAGATGAAGAAGGAAGAAGCCTTGCGTGGGGATCTTGAACAGAAACGGACCGAAATGGAATTGAAGTTCCTGCGTTCGCAAATCAATCCGCACTTCTTGTTCAATGCTCTCAACAATATCTATTCCATGGTGTATATGAATGACAAGAATGCGCCTGACAGTATTCTTATTCTTTCGGAGATGTTGCGTTATGTAACCGACGAGAGCAAGCAGAACCGTATCCTTTTGCGTGACGAGATTCATTATATTGAGAATTATATCAATTTTCAACGTTTCAGTTATGAGTCTCAACTTAATCTGACTTTTGACAAGAGGATAGAATCAGACTTGGTTTATATCTCACCTATGCTGCTGGAGCCATTTGTGGAAAATAGTTTTAAATATAGTGGTGTCGGTATGGTCAATAATGCGTATTTGCATATTACGTTGACTACCAAAGGTGACCAACTTTATTTTGAGACCGTTAACAGCAAAGGCATTAAACAGAAAAAAGGAAAGACGGAACGGGAGGGCGTGGGTATGCAGAATGTGATGAAGCGACTTGAATTGCTTTATCCTGATTCTCATCATTTGAATATTGAGGATGCCGATGATTTTTTCAAGGTGTCTTTGTCTCTTACCACTATCAGGCCAGAATCTCCGGTTAAGGATTTTGATGCTCCTGTTAATGATTATACGGATAAATTAAATAAATAATAATATTATGGAAAGCACAGATAAAATAAGGGTGATGATCATTGATGATGAGTTTCCTGCCCGAAAGCTTTTGAGCGACTATGTATCCAAAGTGCCTAATCTGGAACTTAGTGGCAGCTATGGTGATGCTATAGAAGCCACGGCAGCATTGCAAAATACGCAGGTGGATCTTATTTTTCTTGATATTCAGATGCCAGAGATGTCGGGGCTGGATTTTATAAAGTCAATGTCGGTAAAGCCGATGTTTATTTTCACCACTGCCTATTCTGAGTATGCCATTGAGAGTTATGAATTGGGTGCTGTGTATTATCTGCTTAAACCAATCTCTTTCCCTAGTTTTATGAAGGCGGTTAACAAGGTTACAGAGCAGTTCAACATGAAGCGCCAGCTGGAGGTGAATGCCACCAGACAGCAAGCGCAGCCTGCTGAGTCGTCAGCCCCTGCCAACGATTATCTGATGGTGAAGGCCGATTACAAACTCTATCGCATCAATTTTGATGACCTTATTTATATCGAGGGACAAAGTGAGTATGTTACTTTTCATCTGGTGGATAAGAAAATCACAGCTTACTATTCGTTGAAAAAGTTGGAGGAAGAACTCCCTTCTAACCGTTTCGCCCGTATACATAAGTCTTATATTGTAGCTCTTGACCGTATTGAGGCCATTGAAGGAAATATGGTCAATATTGCCAAGCAAAAATTGTCAATTGGAAAGAATTACAAGGATGCGCTGATGCAGATATTGTATAAGGACAAGGAGAATGAATAGAGGTTGTTGCGGGGGATGATTACAGGGGTACTTGGTGTCGTCCTTTTAGTAAATTCTTATCCAGTTGGCATTCAGTGGCCGATATTTTTCAAGATTGAGCATCACATAGTAGCGTAATGCGCGCAGGCGCAGGGGTCGGCCGATGTCTGTAATTTCATTATGTTCGCCCTCTTCGTTGCAGCGTTGTATATATTCTTGAGTTTCCATCTCCCACCGGTTTTGGAAAGATGTGTCCTCGGTCATGGCATTGGCATATTGATGTTCAATGTGCCAGAATGTGCTCAACATATCACCCTCAGCATCTTTTCGGTCGAAAGGACATTCTGTTTCTCCTTTGTAATATCTATAGAGATTAGTCATTTTTTTGTTCTTTTTGGCGAGCGGCAGTCATCAGATGACCTTCTTTGCCTGTCTTTTGTTCAATAATCAGTTCCATCACTTCCACCATGTCAATAGCCTTGTCTATCAGGGCCATTCCTTTATCCTCGTAGGCGGGACTGAAATTCCTTACTATTTTTTCCATCGCCTTGCGTTTTGCTTCGGCTGAAGTCTGGCTGACGGTGCCTGTAACAATTACGCTGCGGTAGTTTGTGGCAAATCGTTCTGGCACAATATCAGATTGGTCTACCACGCAGAATGAGGCCTTATTGCAGCGGTTGATGCAGTCCATCTTGTAGCCTCCTCCCTTGGTGCCGTGAAAATATATTTTGCCATCAAGATATACATAATGCAGTGGTACGGTGTAGGGGTAGCCATCGTCTCCATTAAGACCCAATATGCCATAATTGTTTTTCTCCAGTATTTTGTCTATCTCTGTCTTGTCCAGTTGCTGGCCAAATCGTCTCATGCTTCTGTTGTTCATTTTGTCTTTATTTATCTGTAAAATTGCAGCCGTTTCACTCTGCAAAAATAATTGGAATCAGTTATATTTGCGAAAAAATTTGAAGAAATGAAGAATTTGCTTCTTGGTATTGCAATTTTGTCGGCGTATGCAGCGCAAGCGCAGCAGGTCAATTTGCTGACTCCAGCCAAACCTATAAGTGATTCATTGGTTAATAGTCCTGTCATTAATTCTGGTTCATCAAAACCATTGGTGCAGGGGCAGACAGTCAATGCTTTTCAGGTGACTAAGGCAAAAGCAGAATCAGGTGACCCTGTGGCTCAGTATGAGTTGGGGTCCTATTATTTTCAAGGTAGTTCCGATGCACCTCAGGACTATGCTGAGGCCTGCAAGTGGTATCGCAAGGCAGCCGACCAGGGCAATATGGCAGCTCAGATTCAGTTGGCTGTCTGTTATGAACGAGGCTTGGGATTTTCGCAAAATTATCCCGAGGCTGCCGTATGGTACAAAAAGGCGGCCGACCAGGGCAATCCTACGGCGCAAAACAATCTGGGTGCCATTTGTTACAATGTCAACCAAGATTATAACAAGGCATTTGACTATTATGAGAAGTCGGCCAACCAGAATTATGCACCAGCTTTGTTTAATGTTGGTATTTGTCTGTTGCGAGGCCATGGTGTGGCCAAGGATACAGCTTCAGCCATCAAGTATTGGCGCCGTTCGGTTGAGCAGGATTATATGTATGCTGAGAACTCCATGGGTAATGCTTATTTTGAGGGCAAGATGCTTCCTCAGAATCTTGATTCGGCGGCGGTTATGTTTCGCAAGGCTGGTATGCAGGGTTGTTTGCCCGCTGAACTCTCCTTGGCCATGTGTTATTATTCAGGGTATGGCGAGCAGCAGAGTTACGAGCAGGCCGCCTTTTGGTATCGTAAGGCCGCTGCGCAGAATGACCCTATGGCTGAATATAGTCTTGCTTCGCTCTATCAGAGAGGTTTAGGCGTAAAGGAAGACAAAAAATCAGCTTTCTCCCTATTCAAAAAGTCGGCTGATGCAGGATATGCGCCTGCCCAGACTTCTACCGGTTTATGTTACGAGCAAGGTAATGGCGTGGAGCGGGACTTCGATTCTGCCTTTTCGTATTATCGCAAGGCGGCAGCGCAGAATCATGTGCCTGCCCAGTTTAATCTCGGAATGTGTTACAGCTTGGGACATGGCGTTGCCAAAGATGAGGTGAAGGCGGTTGAGTGGATAAAGAAAGCTGCCAATCAAAATTTGGATGAGGCAAAACTCTCCCTGGCCATGATATATTTGCAGGGAGGAAAGGCTGTCCATAATGAGAAGAATGGTGTGATTTGGCTCCGCAAATGCCAAAATATGCTGCCAGCTCAGTTCGTGTTGGGTGAGTGCTACCAAATGGGACGTGGAGTCACAAAAAATGTGCCTGCCGGCACCAAACTGATTCGCAAGGCTGCTAATGGCGGGTTTGTGCCTGCCATGACAGCTATGGGTACTATTTGCCTGAAAGGAATAGGCGTGAAGGCCGATAAGGCAGCCGCCAAATCATGGTTCCAGAAAGCAGCCCGTCAAGGTGATGCCAATGCTCAGGCAGTGCTGCGTAATTGGAAATAAATAAGGTTTTGGGTGGCAATAATTGCCCTCTATTTTTACCTTTAGATTTATATTTTTCTTTTATTTTTTTACGTTATGATTAAACATGTTGTGCTTTTTAAGTTGAAGCCTTTTGAAACGGAAAGTGCCAAAAGTGCAAAGATGGACCAGATTAGGATGGCTTTGCTCAATCTCAAGAATATTATCAGTGAAATTGATACCATGGAGGTGGGCATTAACGCTAATCCTAAGGAGGCTTTTGATATCGTTCTCATTTCCACACACCGGTCATGGGCCGATTTGGCAGTATATGATCAGCATCCTGTCCATGTGAATGTAAAGAAAATCATCAAAGAGGTGCTTGATTCCCGCTCAGCTGCCGATTTTGAGTTTTAATTGTTTGGGTCTTTTCCTGATGTGGGCTTATTTTTGGTCGCATCTCTCTGTCTGACGTTTTCGCGTTAGGTTGAAGTGTCTTTTTTGTCTTTTCTCCAAAAAGTTGATACGCTTATGAAACGAGCCAAGTTTTTTTGTTTTTGCCTTCTGTTGCTGATGGGTGCCTATTCGGCGGCGGCACAGATTGTACAACCCGTCAAGTGGACATTTTCCATATCGTCAGTGGCTGCCAATGGTACCGCTGTGGTTACCTTTAAGGCTTCCATAGACCGTCCGTGGCACATGTATGACATCAATATGCCTGCCGATGGTCCGGTTTCCACTTCGTTTGTGTTCAATAAAAAAGAGAATGTGCAGTTGGTAGGTCCCGTTGTAAGAGGGGCTAAACCCATCGAAAAGCAAGAAGCCGCTTTTGCAGGAATGACACTCCGTTATTACGAGGAAGGTGCCACTTTTAGTCAGAAGATAAAGGTGATAGACCCCGCTAAGGCTTATGTCTTGCAGGGGCATGCTGAATTTATGTGTTGCAACGACCAGCAATGTCTGCCTCCCAGCAAGGTGCCATTCTCATTTTCGGGTAAGGGACTTGCGGGGGTAACCAAATCAGCCCCCGTTTCGGCTAAGCCTGTGGATGATACTGCGCAGGTGCCAGTGGCTGATAAAAAAGCTGATTCGGTGGCTGCCACTTCTGATTCGGTAGTCGCATCGGCTTCCACCTTTGGCAGTGCAGACCTTTGGACACCTGCTGTCAGTCAGCTTCAGAATTTTGGAAAGACTTCCGATGGGGCTGCCAATTCATTGTTGGCCATATTCCTTTCCGGGTTGTTGGGTGGGCTCATTGCCATTGTCACTCCATGTGTGTGGCCCATCATACCCATGACGGTCAGTTTCTTTCTCAAACGTAGTGACGACAAGCGTAAGGGCCGTATGCAAGCTTTGCTTTATGGACTCTCCATTGTGGTTATTTATGTTTCGCTGGGGTTGCTTCTTACGTTGCTGTTTGATGCCAGTGCCCTCAATTCATTGTCGACCAATGCCGTTTTCAATATATTCCTTTTTTTGTTGCTCATTCTTTTTGCCATTTCGTTTTTTGGCGGGTTTGAGCTGATGTTGCCGTCCTCGTGGAGTACAGCTATTGATGCCAAGGCTGACAAGTCGTCGGGTGTGATTGGCATATTGCTGATGGCGTGTACTTTGGTTATTGTTTCTTTCTCGTGTACGGGACCTATTATTGGTACGTTGTTGGTGAGTGTGGCTACCAAGGGCAGTCTGTTGGGACCAGCCATCGGTATGCTGGGTTTTGCCATCGCTTTGGCTGTCCCTTTCACTCTTTTTGCCTTCTTCCCGTCATGGTTGCATTCTTTGCCGCGTTCGGGCAGTTGGCTCAATTCCGTCAAGGTGTTGCTCGGTTTCTTCGAGTTGGCTTTTTCTCTCAAGTTTTTCAGTGTCGCCGATCAGGCTTATGGTTGGCATCTGCTTAGCCGTACAACGTTTACCGCCCTTTGGATTGTCATTTTTGCTTTTGCTGGGTTATATCTGTTGGGTAAACTTCGTTTGCCCAACGATGATGAGAGGCCTGTGGTGTCCATTCCCCGTTTCTTTTTGTCTTTGGCATCGTTCGCGTTTGCCTTATATCTGATTCCAGGTTTGTTTGGTGCTCCGCTTAATGTGGTCAGTGCCTTTGCCCCGCCTCGGCAGAAAGGTGAAGTATCGCTGTATGCCAAGCCCGTTGAGGCCCGTTTCAATGATTACGACCAGGCTATGCAGGTGGCCCGTCAGGAGGGTAAGCCAGTGGTTATTGACTTTACTGGCTATGGGTGTGTCAATTGTCGCAAAATGGAGTCGGCGGTATGGTCCGACCCTGAGGTGCAAGATTTGTTGGCCAACCGATATGTACTGGTTTCCCTTTTTGTGGATGACCGTCATCCGCTTAGTCAGCCCGTCACCATGTCTGATGGTACGGTATTGACTACCGTCGGCGAGAAGTGGAGCTATTTGCAGCAGCACAAGTTTGGGGCCAATGCACAGCCTTTCTATGTGCTTATAGCCCCTGATGGCCGCGTGCTTAACCATTCGTTTGTGTTCTCCGAAAATCCGCAAGAGTTTGTCAAATTCTTGCAGGAGGGACTCCACAATTTTGATAAATAAGTTTTTAATTTCTTTTGTAATATGAGTGTAGCAGATGTATTGAACAATAGGCGGACCATCCGCAAATATTCTGATAAGGTGGTGGATGATGAGTTGCTCACCAAATTGCTCACCATGGCTGGACGTACTTCCACTTGTGGCAATATGCAGCTTTACAGTGTGGTGGTGACGCACGATGCGGATGTCAAGACAAAATTGGCTCCTGCTCATTTTGCCCAGCCTGCCTGCACAGGGGCTCCCGTCCTTCTTACTTTCTGTGCTGATTATCATCGTTTTGATAAATGGTGTGAACAGAATAAGGCAGTACCAGGCTACAACAATATAGAGTCTCTCCTCAGCGCGGCTGTCGATACCATCGCTTTGGCCCAGTCTTTTAGTCTGTTGGCCGAAGAGCAGGGACTTGGCATCTGTTATTTGGGTACTACTACCTACAATCCCAAACCGATTGCCGAAGCTCTTGATTTACCTGAAATGGTGGTTCCTTTGGTCACCCTTTCGTTGGGTTATCCCGATGAATCACCTGCTCTTGTAGATAGGATTTCTTCCGATGGGTGGATTCACAAGGACACCTATCACGATTATTCCGCCGCCGACATTGACCGGATTTATGGATACAAGGAATCCTTGCCAGAAAATGTAGAGTTCTTGAAAATCAATAAAAAACAGACCTTGGCCCAGATTTTTACGGATATCCGTTATACCAAGAAGGATGGCGATTTCTTCTCGAAAGCATTTATTGATTTCCTGAAGGAACAAGGATTTTTGGCTAAATGATGGATTTCAGGCATAAAAAGGTTATTCTTTTTGACCTTGACAACACGCTTTGTGCCACTGACGAAAATTCGCGGCTGGCTATGCGAGAAGCCTACGATGAGCTTCATTTTGAACGGATATTGCCACCGTTCGATGAGTTCTTTTCCATCTATTTCCGTTGTAATGGCCAGTTGTGGACACAATATCGTGAGGGCCAAATCAATCGTGAAGATATCAATCAACGCCGTTTTGCGTGGCCCCTCTCTTTGATGGGGGTAACTGATGTGTCGGTTGTGGCCAAACTTGATGAGGTGTTTTATAAGTATTTCTTGCCCAAGCATCAAGTGATGCCGTTTGCCCATGAGGTGCTCGATTACCTTTGTCCTAAATATCGTATGGCCATACTCTCAAATGGGACAAAATCATCTCAGGCTTATAAAATGACAAATTGTCATTTCGAGTCTTATTTTGAGCAGGTCATACTTTCTGATGATGTGGGCTGTCGCAAGCCTGATGCGGCTATTTTTGAGGCTGCATTGCGTCAGATGAACGTCTCGCGGACCGACGCCTTGATGATTGGCGATGATTTCGGTGCTGATATGGTGGGGGCGCACAATGCCAATCTGGACAGCATTTGGTATAATTGCCGTAACGAACAAGTGCCAGCCGATGCTGGTTTTGAGCCAAATGGGGTGGTGACGTCGTTGATTCAATTGAAAAATATGCTCTGAAATATATTTTTAGGCGGATATGTATTTTTTGCATATCCGCTTTTTTATTTTTATCTTAGCAGTAAAGAGGTCTTGCTTTTGTCGCATTAGCTGCGTGGCGAGAATCTCCTTTTATTAAATATTAGATTAAGAAACAGAAATTTTTTTACATATTAATAATTTAGCGTTTGCTATTTGTTCCATTCACGTTGAAACGTAGGAAATTTCAAAGAGGGAAGGAAGAACAAGTCGTAAGCGTCCGTGTTTTGGCGCGGGCGTGACTTGTCCTTCCCTTGGCGTTTCCTACGGCCACAACGTGAGCAAGTCATTGCCCGCGTTTTTTTGTGTCCGTAGGTTGCGTTACGTACAGAAGGGAAGGAATAGCTCACGCGCATAAAGCGCGAGTTTATGGAACACAAAGAAACCGACTTGATAGGCAGCCAAAGCCAAATCAAGTCGAAGGAACGTGTGTCGAAGCATGGCGAGGTGTTTACTGCCGACCGTGAGGTGAATGCTATGCTCGACCTTGTAAAGCCTGAAACAGAACGAATTGAATCCCGTTTTTTGGAGCCGGCTTGTGGTAATGGCAACTTTTTGGCGAACATCTTGCAGCGAAAACTTGATGTCGTTGCCCATCGATATGGAAAGAAGATAGCTGACTATCAACTGAATGCGTGGTTGGCCACTTCCAGTATTTATGGTATAGAATTATTGATGGATAATGTGGAGGAATGCCGACTGCGTCTTTTCTCTATTCTTCACAAAAATTATCAGGCTCTCTTTTCGGGAGCTGACGGTGTGGCTGACGCTTTTTTCGTCAGTGTCAGATACGTGTTGTCGCATAATATCTGTTGGGGAGATGCGCTCACCGCCCGCACTCCTTCCCCTGCGTCACATCCTATTGTTTTTTCCGAATGGTCGCTGGTGGGTAGGAGGGTTAAAAGGCGTGATTTTACCCTTGACAGCTTGATGCATAACCAGCCGTTGCAAGAGGCCAATCTCTTTTCCGACTTGGGTGATGCTGCTTTCATTCCCAAGCCTTTGCGTGAATTTCCGTTGACTGATTATCTAAATGTTGCAGACTATGGAGAATGAAGAGCATCCGCAAACCTATAATCCTGATGTCCTTTCTTGTTTGGCCAATCTCAGCAATGACGAGATTTTTACGCCCCCAGTCGTGGCTAATCAGATGTTGGACATGTTACCCGAATCAATTTGGCACGACAGCAAGGCGCGTTTTCTCGACCCAGCCTGCAAATCTGGTGTTTTCCTGCGGGAGATAGCCAAACGGTTGATAGTGGGTTTGAAAGATGAAATGCCAGATTTGTCTGAGCGCGTCAATCATATTTTCAGTCAGCAACTTTTCGGGATTTCCATCACCGAACTTACTTCTCTCCTGTCGCGCCGTAGTGTCTATTGCAGCAAGGAGGCTAATGGCAAATATTCTGTTTGCTCCAAATTTGACGATGAGCAGGGTCATATCTATTTTCCGAAGGCTAAACATGTTTGGCAAAATGGAACTTGCATCTATTGTGGGGCCAGCCAAAGTGTCTACGATCGTGATGACTCACTCGAAAGTCATGCTTATCCTTTTATTCATAATGTCACTCCTAAAGATGTTGTAGATATGAATTTTGATGTCATTATTGGTAATCCTCCCTATCAGTTGGGGGATGGTGGTAATTCTGCGAGTGCAAAACCACTTTATCATTTGTTTGTACAAAAAGCAATGCAACTTAACTCTCAATATTTAATTATGATTATACCTTCAAGGTGGTTTGCTGGAGGAAAAGGTTTAGATGAGTTTAGATCATTAATGCTATCTTGTAATAAAATAAAAAAATTGGTTGATTATAAT